>JGI24158J21664_10012177_pt1 | contig 11411 bp, 3 predicted proteins | sample Ectturendosymbi3_FD_21664 | JGI IMG/M metagenome (IMG submission 21664)
GTGTTCCAGGTCGATACTCAGTAAGCTAGTAAACCGCTTATCGCCTGGAAATTTTTGTGCTGGGTGGTAGTAAATCGTTGATTGTAATTAATGAAACACAAACGTTTATTTAACAGTTGAAGAGTGTGGAAACAACTGTACGTTTGAAAAAAAATGAAGACATTTTCCGTGGTTTCCTAAATTATTTCAACTAGTTATTAGCAACGCCTCCAGCAATCCGAAGAACAATCTGGCAAACAGCATTAGCTTGTTTTATTGTAATGCTAAATCAATTCAGACAAAGATTTTGGATAAAAAGTTAGAAACGATACTTTCGTTGATTAGTTGCTATTGTTGTGCCGGCAGTGTTGTAAATTTTACACTCAGCACGTAAACAAGTTTGATTTGACTTTACGTTTTGAGAGCTGCTATAGTTTTGCATTAGACATGGATGGTTGTTAAAGGCTGATGGCTACATCTGGTACCTTTGTTGTAGTATCATTTACTAACAGAATTAATTCTCCATTCAATCGGGTTGCTTGGAAGTTATCAACTTAATCAGTGACAATCAGCTGCTATTAATTGCAAATTTTAAGCATCCTTTCTGCTGGATGTCATTGCGTGCTCACTGTCTTTCTAGGGAGTCCTGTTCGCACAATATTCGGACGACTCACCCTCGAAGCGCTCCCAGCCTGGTCCCAGAAACAATTCCACATGAAAGAGTGGTGGTCTGAGCCGGGACTAGTATCATCTCGGATTCAACGACCGGCAGTGGGCGCGCATGCTCAAGGCGGTTTCACGTCTCAAGTTTTGGGAAGTTTGTTTCTCAGTCAATCCTACCCCTGGTGGAAGATCGCTGCGCCCTTTCCCGCCACGGGGCTTGTTTCCGCGGCAGGTGAAGAAGCAAGATCCGCTGGTAGTTCGATGGAGCACGGCAAAATGTTTTACTTGAGGATTTGACCTTCCTTTACTAACTAGCCGACGAATGCGCAGATAGAGTGAGACACAGGTTTCCAAACCAACCATTGCATAATTAGTACGGGCAGAAATGCATATTTCTTTTTCTAACGCGTTCAGAGAATGGTTTGATTGCCCAGACACTTTTCAGCCTCCGTATATCTTACTGGTATGATTTTGAAAACCGATCTTAAAACTTTGCCGTGATAGGTGGTCAAGTTGGTGTTATACATCACTAAGTTAGCTTATTGGGTATCAGTGGTGTCGAGCTTATGTACTTGTGTCCATTCGTACAATGGTGTTTGTATTCTAGCTAAAATGACTTTACACGACCTTTTGCCCTTCTATCTTCTTCATTGCGTTTTTCCTTGCGTGTAACTTTTCACTACTGTCAAACAAGTGTGCTTTCCTAGCTTTGCGCTAATTTCACGAATCTGAAACTTGGAAATTTTTACTGTTTTTGCGGTCGTTATCGTTTCGCATGATTTTTAACAGGGATGCAAACCGCGGGAAATGGGCGATTTTATCAAGGTCTGTAAATTAAATCTCGCGTTGCTGATATTTTCATGTTTCTGGAAAACCTTCAGCGGTTTTAACCCTCCCTGCACGTACCCTCTACATTAAATTCTTTGCCAGGCTGCGAACTTGACTATTAAAATCCCCATCAAAGAAACTGTAGGCTTCAGTCATCAAGTTCTATTCAGCGGGCGTCACTCACCTTCCAAAAGTATGACGTACACAGCCAAAACATTCATTATACTTTATGGAATTTAGGCCGAGAAACCTTTGATCAGACTTCTCCGGCACTCACTAGCGACTGCCCCTTTTCTCTTTGCTTTGAACTCATGTTTAGATCAACATGTCGTTTGATTTCTGAGCGTGACGACTTGAATCAAAGGCAACATTCCCGTACGCGACAATTCTTATCGTCGAAATGAAGCGAGGTTTTATTGGAGTTCTTCGTGGAACATGGCTGCCACTTTCGCAGTCGGCAGCTACCGTTCAATCTGTGCAAAATTTTCTTTTTTCTCTGCCGGTCACTGCCACTGAAATCCGAACGTCGGGAATGGCTGCTCCCAGCGGCTGAGATGTCATATTCAGCAGTAGCGAGTTCATTGCAATTCCAAGTTTTATGTGCGGTAAATGTGCATCAGAGAAACATGGGAAAGGTTTTGCCCCACGGTCGATGGCAGCTGATATGACTCGAATAATCTAAATTGTTATGCAACTTTTCATTATGGGAACAAACGGATATGGATGACGCTGTCGTACCAGCGTGAGCAAAGCTCAGGATTAACTTGGGTAATAGACAGCATGACTTGATCTAAGGTCCAAGTTTGTGGAGCGGTATATGTGTTTCCCTTATGCACTCCATGATGACGTCGTTACTACGAATATAAGTACACGTCTTGATCTGGAGTACGTGCGCATATGGCCAGCCAAACAATTCAACAACGTTTAACGCTGTTTGTTCACATAAAGTCAAAATAATATAAAATGGATAATCGTGGTCTGGCAAGACTTGCGTCAGTGATACTGTTGTCCAAGTTTATGCACTCAAGTCATAAGCATCCTGTTTTAAGTATGGCATCTTTGATTTCTTCCACATTCTAGAGACTGATGTGCCTGCACAATGTACCTATATAAAGCAAGGTGAACACAACAACGGAATTTAATTTTTAGTTTCTTTTAATTTGCGGGAACCGACTTAAAGACCACACAGTAGTTGTTAATCGTCCTGTGACTGCCAAAACATATTTCCATGGTGAAATCTTGTAGGTTCTACCTCGAATCACAGCTAGCAACAGTGTTTTCAAAAGTTTGTATTCCTTTGCTTTGCTTCCTAATCTTGCACACTGCAGGACGCACGATCTATCGTGAAACACATCGCTGGCCAAGTGTTTTTCTTCAGCTTGAAGTGTTTTTTACGTCAGCTTAAAGGAAGCTGGGCTAATTTGTGAGAAAAGTCTCCGGTTCTGAGTTTTTTTCTGGGCGCTTCATGACACCGGAGGCTTTGGAAAACCCAAATCGCTGTCACTTATGGCTTGATTCTGAGGAGCTTACATCAGGCACTAGTCCAACAGTTCTCCCCAACCACTCGAACTGCTCGGTGCTTGTTTCACTTTGAGACGCAGCCACGCATTGACGTAGCCTGTTGTTGTCTTCATTCTCGCTATCACTTGCCAGAAACAGTTGGCTTTTTCGTTTTATGTACAAAATTGTTTTCTTTCTACGCCCGTGCTTATACCTGACGCGAGAGCATCCTTTTTAAAACAATATACCGTCTTAACGAACCGCAGCCTGAAACCGTACATTCCAGCATTGCTGCGTTGACAGAAAGAGCGGCCTGAGAAGTACTTTCCATCTTGCATTCCTTATCGCACATTTCAGCAGTCGATGGAGAACGATTCCCTTGCAGGCTGCTTCACAAGATTTTACGCAAGTTTACAGGTTCAGTCTAAAAGTTCGTAACCCTCGCTCAAACGCAGTGATTTTTGGATAGAATCAGAAGAGCTCTTCCGATAACAAGTATCGTTTCTTCGAAAACGACGAATATGAGCAAAAGGTAAAAGATGTTCGGTCTGAAAGTTTAAGTACTAGCAGGCCCGTAACCAGCTTGGGACATAATTGAGGGGGGTCAAAGAGTTTTCTGAGAGGGGCCCACATTTTTTAAACTATGTCCAATACATTTTTCCAGGGGAAGTGAGACGTTTTGCAGGGGTAGCCTCGCTCCCCTAGTTACGGGCCTGAGTAATAGTGGGCTTTTCACGCAAAACACCAACATGCAGGGGCATTTGAATAAAGATTTGCGGCGTGCATTACAAACCTCTTAGTAGCGTACGCTATGGTTGGGTGATTTCCATCACATCACCACCAACGAATGAAGGGGTCAATCAATTCCTAAACGCAAAATATACGCACAAAAGAGCGAACACGTTTGAAATTTTAAGCTTTGTATTGAGTCTGCATGTGCTTAGCTCAAAATAACGGGCACAGCGATTTCTATACTGTTTGAATAAGAGGTTTTCTGAAGATAAAACTTGTGCGCACGCACCTTACTTAATTACTGGGGAATTGTTCGTGCTGACGGTTTCTTGCAGAATGCACATGGGGAGAGGGGGTTAAAAAATTGGTTAAAAAATGTAATATGTGAACGCACCCGACTATGGGTTTGGTACGCCCTGTTATTGGTGTTTGACAGAAGCAATATGCCTTACACACGAAACAAAGACTTATCAAAGGATGTAAATACGTTATTATAACCCAGCCCAGATCAGAAAAATAATTCGGGTTCCACCAATCCCGCCACCATTTCAAGAACTAAACACTCGATTCATGCCTTTTGTTTGTACAGAGATGACAGACCCTTTCGTCACATTGGGGCGTTGCGCAAAACAAATTTCGACGGTTGCACGAAAAAACGAGTCCAGATTACGTCAATACAAATGACGCAATCAAGCACATCAGAAGCTGCCGCATTCCTTTTCTCACGAAAGGAATGCAAAGTCGTGGAAACTTCTTTATTTGTTAACCCGGTTCGAAGATACACTGTCAAACTTTGCACAAAATGCACAAATGGGCTGCCTGACTATTTCCAGGTTGATTGCGGTTGATGATTCAGAAATTTATTCGCTCATGTTTCTGAAGCAGTGTATAGCGATAAAAAATGTCTGCAGAAACAATGAAACTTTTTTTCCGACATTGAGAACAAAATATTATGCGCATTGTATTTAGTTCATTCGTGCTAATCAGGCTCTTCCACAGGCAACGCCGGCCTTCAAGTCTTCAAAAAGTTTTCGCTTTTTCAACGAATTGTATAGAACTTGTTTTCAATAAGACAAGATTAAGAAACAAAGAATTCATTATAAGGAAACAATAAAATTGGGAAGGCAGCTCAAGTGAAAGATAAAGATCGACAACATCCTGAGCGCCATCGTTAGCTAGAAAAGGAGAACAACGAACAAATCAACAACGGTCACAAGTTAGCAACGACATCCAACCAGGGACGAGCGCAAACTTCAAATGCAACGGTAAAATAAAGTAAAATATTCTGGAGCCATTTTTTTATTAAAACGACTAGGCAATTATCCGCCATTGCCATGAAATCCTTGCTGAACGTAAAGCTCCCTACGCCAAACTACATTCAGCAAGTATTNCGTGGCATGCGGGATGCGAGCGCCCTCGTAAGAGCCACNCGCAGTGGACCTGCATGGTGCAAATGCCGAAAGTTCTTGCAGCGTTACNGCGGAAAGAAGTTTTTTTNCACAGCAACCACTCAAAAGAACGCACTNCGTCGCTCCCTGCAGCATAGCAGCCTGACAGGGATGTGCTGGGGTTAAATGGGGCCCGAGGCANGAAGCAAGTCTGGCGCCCCCANGTTCGAANCTAAGCTATTTCGGAAGCAAATATTCTGTATTGAAGAAAATGCTTGCGACATTGTTGGGACTTTTCAGCGGCCCCGGCAATAATTCGGCGCCCGGGGAATTGTGCCCCCCTCGTTACGCCCCTGCAGCTGTACACGTATAGCCACAAAAGCTGTTCACACCGAAACGCGACTTGATGTATCTGGATTGAAGAGCACTCACTTGGGGGGTGAACGCAGAGTTTCTATTGCAAAGAACAAACTGTACGTATATCAACCAAATATGCCCGCAATACAATCACTTAAAATCTCGATGAATGCCAACAACATGAAAAGTGCCACGTTGACGTAGGTAAAAGGAGTCATTGGCAATGAAGCCATTCCTTCCCAGACCTTCTGTAGCGGATTGCTGGTTTGTCTTCGAACACACTGCTCAGTGGGTTCGGGTGTTGCTGGATGAAGCGGAGGGTGCGGCGAACGTTGGGCACGAAATCAGGGGGTTCGACGTCGGGGGAGGTGGACATGTGCCTGCGAACACAACGTGCGCCAGCTGCCTTCAGCGAACGGTTGAATGACACGCAAGCGGTGGGAGTAAACTTCTTTATTTTAAAGAACAAGTATAACAGAAGGTGACGTCACAAAACACATGGTCAAAACCGAAACGAAAATGTCAAGCGCCTTGTCCATGTAAACACTTCGTCTATTCAAACCAGCGGTTCCCAACGTGGGGTGTAGGCCCCACAGGGGGGGACTTTGATTTTTAAAGGGGGTAATGAGTTCTTGGCCCAAAACCTGTTTAAACCAAGGTATTTGTTTTTGCATACACCCAGGGGTATTGAGTATTTGCATGGCCCTAGGGGGTATTGAGACTTGACGCTGGGAGTATTCAATCAATGTACTTACACTTCATCATTACATTCGTTCTTGGAAATTAGCAACGTTGTACCCACACGAAGATTGGTGCTGATGAATGTGATGCAGCCTTTGCATTGACTTTTTCCACACTATTCTAGTGAATACTTCTTTTTAGCACTCCTGTTTCGTTTATTACCATTTTTGTTATTAAACTTTGTTGAAAAGCGATATCCAGATTGATGATAACTTGACTTTGGGGTATTGAGGCGTCAAACCTTCAAAAGGACCACTGGATTAGCGTGTAGTTGCACATTAAACTGATGGTTATAACCGGAAGGGCACCGCTCCCCACAGGAGCGTCAATAAATTTCCATTACTTAAGCGAGGCGTGGTGGAGGGAAGATTAAGAACTACTGGAACTGTGCGCGGCAGTTCTGTCATCTCGCTATCATAACGTGTCGCCAAGGATTTTTATGGTGCGATCTCAAACCAATCCTTGCCCTTATTTCTTCGAACAAGAAACGCAATTTCCTTAACGACGCCGAGCGATCATCAGCTTAACATACGTTTTCAAATGAGCACACATGTGTGTAGAACGCGTATTAGGTCTTGGCGTTACTGTCCCGTGGTGACCAATCGTTTGAAAAAATAACCATCGTATTCTGAAGCCTGAATACGACTAGTTTTTGCTGAAGAATCACGACCTTTGGCGAAGCAAGACTTGTGCGCGGACGCGCAGTTCTCAAACAGGTTGCCCGAAAAACTTGGATTAAGTCAAAAACGTTCCAGCAGTGGAAAGCAAGCCGATGAAAAGTTTCCACGCAAAGTGCTTTCTTGTGCGCAACGTTTGGTGTCAGTGCCTAGCTTATACGTTCAAACAAACCAGACCAGTTATTGCCGGTTGAAGCCTGTTTTAAATCGACCCCGCCAGCTTTAAATCTGCAACCACCAGTTCACGAAATATGTAGCTAAAAAAAGGCGATCACACGCATATTATCTGCAGTCTTGCGTAACTATTACGTTATTTGCAGAAGTTACACTTTTCTCTGGCCTTCTATTTGCAGATCTTGCCTTTGGAAGTGCCCTGGGGAGAAGATGAACTGGTCTTTTTTCACGTCACAATGCGAATGGAAGATCACGAGGCGCACGGCAACAAATATCAGTTTTGTTTACCTCAAGATGAAGCTGTCCTTTTGTTCAAGCCACTGGTCGATGTGAGGATAAGGCTCGTAATCAAAAGCTTCGACAACCACCTCTCGAGACTTCCAGCTTGAAAAACATAAAAAACTCTATTGAATAGAGTATTAAATAGAGTTTTTTTAAAGGAAAATGGTAGGTACCCAGTATGAACCTGTAGGGACCCGATTTCTTTGATTCTAGGTACCCGATTTTCTCTGATTCTAGAGACCCGATGATAATTTTCTCTGATTCTAGGGACCCGATTTTCAATTCTAGGGACCGAATCGGGTCCCTGAAACGCCTTAAAAAACCCTGCTCTATTTTGTCTTATTTAGTAGGATTTGTGCATGTCGTTCACAGTTCAAGTTCTTTTGTTCTGTAACGTTTCGACTCTGTGGTGATTTTCTCGAGCAACTGACAAGAAAGTAGGATACAGATACTGATGCAGGCTTTTTTACACTGTAAACCAGTTGTTTTGAACCGTTTTTGGTTTATGGACCACCTTTAAGAAAAATATCCGATGGGTCATTTCTATGCTGATATCTAATGGACAAGTAGTCGAAAGTGTATTGCACATAGGTCAGTGAACTCAAAGGCACGTTCAATCTTAGTCGTTAAAAAAAATCAAGGATGTATAGAACTCTCTGCGGACCACTAAAATTCCAGGTGGACCACCGGTGGTCCATGTTGAGAATCACTGCTTTAATCCTAGGTCGCTGAACGCAAATCACAACCCGGCACAGTTCTCGTTTTGCGTCTCTCATTCACGCTGATATAAACGTCGAAAAATCTCACTCATAGATGTTTTTCATCCGTCCCCGACCGTGGGTGGTCCTGGCTGACCGGAGCACGACCCCGGGGCCCCGGCCGTCGGTGGTGAACTCCACCGGGAGCAGCTTGCCAGTGTCAACGACCACCGCCATGCCGAAGACGACGGGACTTTCCACTTCCTTCCCGCGCTTCGCAACCGTGACGCTGTTCATTGATGCGCAGCAGAAAGTGCGCAGATGAATGCAGAGCTCGCTGCAATAGTCTGCCAGAGAGAAGTTGGAGTCTGCACCGCAGCAGCTTCGTAATATTCTACATATTGACAGCGAACGCACTGTGTCGAACAAACCACTGGGTGTATTTAGAGCGTCGCTTGCAGGCAACCAGTAAGCGCAAAGCTATCGACTGAAATGTGAGGTAAACAGCAGCTGTCATTTTCACTACGCATTGCGTGCACCAGGGGTCTCCAAACTTTTTTGTCAGGGTGCCACATAGGCTATTGCACAATGGTTCGAGGGCCGGACATACTACGAAAAGTGATTGTTTCGGTATATGTTACATTCTATCAAATCAACAACTTTTGGTAAGTTTATTATCTTGTCATTATTGAGAAAATGTCTTTGCGGCCAGATGAAATGGTTTCGCGGGTCGGGTGGAATGATTTTGCAGACCAGATTGGCCCCGTGGCTCGTAGTTTGGAGAACCCTGGCGGAAACTATTAATTAATCACGGTAGTAAGAACTAAAGCTCTGCAGTATTTCTGAACGAAAAGATTGAAAAGACCAACGTGAGTATTGTAGTTTGCAAGACATTGTGTCGGCAACATCTGAACAAAAGATCTTGCACTAACTGTTAAGCATCCAGTATGGGACGGGAAAAAACAGAAATCACAACAAAAAAACAATCATACACATCTACTGGCGCGCACGATGTGTAAAAAACGACTGCTGTAAGTTTAGGAGCACATGGCGTTGGACACAGGCTTTAAAAGATGCAGTTGGAATCATCAGAATGCTTCCATCGTGATTGTTGGTATATCGTTTGCTATGCAGCGCAAACCATGAGGTTGGCCCGAACACCGTTCCGCAAAAAAAAACACGAGCGCAGTGGTTCCCCAACCGGGGTGCCGCGGCCCCTTAGGGTGACCTTCGCAATACTAAGGGGTGCCGTGAGCTAATATGACTTTCCAGATATCATTAAAAATACAATTTCAAAATGCCATCAAACCTTTAAAGCAAATTGCTAAGGGGTTTGCCATTGCGTGCCGCAAATTATATCTCTCTCCTGCAGGGTGTCGCAAGCCTAAGAAGTTTAGGAAACAGTGCACTCCAGCGCAACGAGTCAGTTGGTTGTATAATCATGTGGTTGCTCGTTTCGGGCTGTCCTTAGGGTCGCACCTACTTGAAGAAGATGGAATTCCTTCAATAATTCCTCGGTTAAATCTCGTGAGTATGATTTTTCGTCATCGAATCCACCGACAATGTGAAGATCCAAATGTTTTTCTGAAAAATAAAAAATGAGAACTTTCGGCACACAACTTTTTACTGTAATTGATTGCTGTATGCTGTATGAAACTTTTTTGTTGTCGCGGAAATTTTTTGCCAATGAAGTCAGTTTGGCAATAGACTTATGAAATGTCTACCTGCTCCAGCAATGAGTAAAGTTTACACCAACTTGCAACAACATCGAGGCAACTATCCACTGAATTTTTAATAAACTTTTAGAACTATAAAGGTAGACTCCGTCTTTATGCCTCAAAGTTAATTTGTTGCGGCTGTATGAAATATAAACCAAAAATCAAAAGTTTAAAATGAACCTGGATAACGGACATTTCAAGTTTTAAAGGGATTTTATATGAATATATTTTCCCTCCTATTGCTAACCTTTAATGCACCCCTTCAGAAAGGCAAATGTACACCTGCCATACAAGGGACAATGTCGGCGCGCCACCTTGCGGTTGTTTTCAGACAATATCATAAAGAGTTTTGAGCCAACCTCTGTTTCATTAAACCTTACTTACAGAAGCTCACATGTGCGGGCATGACAATCTTAAAACTTGGAGTGACAGTCACTGATCAACGGGAAATCATTTTTAACTACATTCTTCTAACAAAAGCGTCCTGGACTTAATACTAAGCCTATGCTTTTATTTGTTTCTCCAGCAATCTCTCGCACTTTATTCTGGTCAGGCAAATTCGGGATCCACGTCATGCTGCAAGCATTAACTGTTTAGCTCAGTGGTAGAGTGTCCCGCCTCTCAATTGGAAGGTTGCGTGTTCGAACAACGACCATTGAGTGACTCGCCGTAGCGCTCCTTGAGCAAGAGCGTTCACCGCAACTGCCCCGGCAAAAAGAATTATTCAGGTTTCGGCCTGCCGCTAATTGTCGTTAAATAAATCCGTCGCATTGCATGCGATCCAAAAAATATCTGTTATGATACCGTTCTAACTTGTTCCTCAACAAGATAAGTAATGTTGCAGCACCCACGCAATTGCAATTTTGTGCATGCTTCGCTTGGGCCACAGTCGCTTGGATAATATCGATGGGCCACCATAATCGAAATAGCCAACATGGTCCTGTTCAGAACGAGCATCATTTACTCTTTGCCTTTCTACCTATACCTCACGCCAACTCCTATTGTCGAGGATTCAAAGATACTTGAAGATGAAGGTGTTATACGTTTACCGTCTTTAAATTAGAAAGCTGACAAAATCTTTTTATTCGGGTATCCCTAGAGATCAATCAGTGTTCCTACTTAAACAGAATTATTTGTTTTTATCTTAATACCCACCATTTTAGATAGACATTACCAACTCTTGTTGCTTGCCTTTCTTGCAAGTGTTTGCGCGTGCGTGTATTTTGATACTATCATTCATTTGTTTTGCTACTTTGCATTTCAACTGCGCTTTGCGCGTTGGTTTCTCTTTGTTTATTCTGTGCTTATCTCGTGTGTTTATATTGTGTTTGTCTTCTCTTCGTTTATATTGTGTTCAACTCCTTTCCACATTATGTTCGAAATCAGCCAATGATCATTTCGTGCCTTGACCTGCCATCGTTGGCATTTTCCTAATAGAAAGTGCAGCAGTGTGCAGAACTCAAATACAATGCCGAGGTGAATTCAAAGATAGCGTCAACCACTGTTTTCGATACTTCTCTTGAAGCTGCAAAGGTGGGGCCACATCAGCTGCAGTATTCCATGCTTTAAACTCACACTCTGTAGAAAGGAATATTTGTAAAGCCACAACAGTGACCCACACCAAGCGAATCTATCGCAATTTATTGCGTAAGGAAACTAGTTTCGTGTATTACA
>JGI24158J21664_10012179_pt1 | contig 11409 bp, 4 predicted proteins | sample Ectturendosymbi3_FD_21664 | JGI IMG/M metagenome (IMG submission 21664)
TATATATCGCAACGCTTAAAACGCTTCACTGGTTGTGTGTCTGCATGGTTGCGCCATTTCATGCGCACAAAAACAAAAATTTGCTCAGCGTAAAATTTTCTCAGAAGGCACACTGCGCAAAGCCGTGGAAATGTCCAGCAAACGACTGAGTTGCTGCCGTGGAGACCCAGCAAAACCGAATGACGGCGAATTCTCCGAGACTCTCAAGCAATACTGCAGAAACTAGAAATATCAATGAAAAAGTATCAAGCGTCAGCATGGGACACCTTGCTGGCACGCTACCCGCCACCGAGACCGGTTACCATCACTTGTGCCGCTGTATCGACCATCGCACGCATGATGTCGCTATAGAGAACAACATGCGACGAGGACGCAACTTCCACTGGTCTGGTAAAGGTGGACAAGCACTAGAAGGATACGCTAGCAATTTTTACGCAGGCGATGGAGTTTATAGACCTGGTCCAAGGGAGATTAAAAAGCTGCAAAACTCTTGCAAGGGTTATTGATTGACCTGAGCGCGGGATGTTTCCTTTTTCTCGAAATTAAAATAAGTCCGTGAGCGATTTGAATAAAATTTGAGGACTGAGAATGCGGAGATTTACGTGAAATAGATTTCCTGTTTAAAAAATATGCTGATAGATTCGACTGCGTCGTTCAGGCCCGCAACCAGGCGGGGGGCAACCGGGCAATTACCCCTCCCGAAATTTTTAGTTGCTAGGTGCAACAAGTTACATTCATTTACCCTCCCGAATATAGTACAACTACAATCATTTTGCCCCTTCTCCAAAAATATCAGCTGGCTGCCATCCTGGCGTTGCCTTCGTGGAGAGTAGTTTCTTGGAACAAAAGCTTAATGGTAAGCTTGATACATCACTTTAAAGAAAACATTTATGTACGTGTTCTAAACCTTGTGACGATTCAACGATATCACTATGNCAANACAAGCAAGGATATCAAAATGACGGGACTGCATGTTTTAACCATCGTGCCTTCAGCATAGTATGACTTTTTCCAACACAAGGAGGTCTGTGGAGACGGAACTCGACTTTCGAACTCCGGCTCTGGACATCTGAAAAATTTTGGTTCCGGCTCCAGGACGATTTAGTCGATTAAAAACTAAAAACCATTGTATTAATTGTACAACTCGCTTGCGCAACAAACTATGTCTGTTGAACGGGAACCCAAATTTCCGGCTCTGGCTCCACCATCTACAATTTTTGGCTCTGGCTCCAGCCATCCAAAATTCCTTGGGCTCCGGCTCCACAGCTCTAACAGAGCAAAGTACGACCTGTGTGCATACCGACTGCTTCCAGCTGCTCACAACATTAACTTCTTAAGTGGAGGTCCTCAAAGTGGCCGCGAATCAAAATCTGTGTAGATTCGATAAACAGCTGCTCGCCAGCTAGGAGCAAATCAATAATTTACGTAAAATGGGGTGATTCTCCGATGCCGTACAGTTGCACTGCAGTGCAAAGCGTTCGCTGTGAGAAAATGCTATCAGTAAAAAATTTTTGAAGTCAAACCTTATTAGTGATCAACCATCTAGCACTTGTTTTTATTGTCTTGAAAATATTTTAGCCACACCGAGCGTTCTATTAATACTTACCTTGTTTCCACCTTTGGAAGGTCCTTTGCTGCCGTATGTTTCATGCACGATCTGTATCACCGGAATGCTGAAAGCGGCCGTCTTGCCAGACCCTGTTTCAGCGGCCATCAACACGTCACCACCGCCTAGAATCAGGGGGATCGATTCTGACTGAATATCGGTCGGCAACTGCCAGCCAATTTCAGTAATCACTTCCCCAATTTCGGGCATGACACCGAGGTTCTCGAACGCTGTCATTTTTCAAACAAAGTATTGCATTTATGCATCAACTACCCAAAGTTGTCATTGACTTCATGAAAAAAAAAAGAATAGAAAAGTTTAGAAATCGTTCATTCCACAATGAAGAAAACATTATTGCTACGAAAAATCCACGATGCAAAACAAACGGCACATTTCTATAGCAAATCTCATTATGTCCTCTCATCGACATTTGCCAGTAGTTCACAAAGGTTCCACATTGGCAGTGTTAAGTTGAATTAAGAACAAAAACACTTTATATCCATTTTAAGGTAGTACTGCTTGTTGCAAGGAACGTTGCAGACATACGTTCAGCAACCATCACAAACGACTGACTGAAGTAAAGCCCTATGCTCAATAAAACGTGAAAAGAAAGGAACTTGTACACCAGCGTTCAAGATTCATTCAAGTTACAGAAGAAAACATTAGGTTTGCGAGATTCCTTATAAAGCCTAACAATGCAGTCAACTGAACAAATAAAAAACAAGGATTGGATCCTTCAAAGAACCAGTAGATAAAAAAGTAACATTAAATTCGAACTAGATGAAGCCGAAACCGCATGAAGTGAAATTCGAATTACTGTATAAACAAAAACAATCCATGTCGTCGCTTGTGTGTTATTCAAAGGTTACTTTACTGGACAACAGGTTAGGTTTGATTGATAATTTGATATAAATTATTGGACTTCCTATTCTCAGCAACCGTTGACAGGAATTGATCGATCACTATTCATAATGAAATCGCAAACACAGCACTAGAAACTGCTCTGAAGTATGCTTGGTGATCGCAGAACTACGACGACGCAAAGACAAAATTATGACACATGTATTAAGTCACAATACACTGCTGACGCACGTAACACGCATACTTTCTGCAAGATACAATTTCAGATTCAAAGTTTTTGTGTGCTATGACAGCAGCTCTGAATTCCGTTTCTGAACTGCAGATACACGGAGTCCGCATGAAAATTACCCACTGATTCAGAAGGGGTTTCTTCATCAAAGTTTCTTTTTTCATTTTGAGACAAGTAATGAAACACGCGATCACCTTGCGAATCAAGTTCATATCTCATAGTCATGTCATAAGTTTCACTTGTTTTATCAACAGATGTAGCTTGCGATTCATTTGTACCAAGTGAGTCTCCAAAAGGTTCAATTTTAAGTGATTGAGAGTTTTTTGTAGCAGATCTCTCCTGTGTGTTATGCTGGGCACAGAAATCTTTGTCAATATCGAGAGAGATTTCACAAGACTTTTCTGATATATAATCAAACACCAAGTTACCCTGCGAATCAGGCACATACTTTAAAGTCATGTCATAGTTAGTGTCAGGTTCTCTTCTAGTACCAGCTTGTTCTCTCAACAAACCTAGAGAATCAATATGAGTAAAATGACTTTGGCAAGAAAAACTGTTGATTTCTGGATTTTCATCAAGTTGACTACATTTTGCAATGCATGACTTGACTTCTGAGGAAATGCATTCCATGGTGGCAGTTGCTTTTGAAGGAGACTTTTTTCTGACTAACACTTTTCCAACTCCTCTAACATTGTTTTTACCACAGGAAGATCCAAGATAATTACTCTGAGTGTTTCTTGGAGCTAAATCCTTGCCTGAATCTCCTGTACTGCATAAAAACAAGGTACGTGAGGGTGACTTACAATTATCTTCATTGCAGTTTTCAAATTTGTCTTTGGTGCCTTGTAAACTTTTATCATTATCATCAATAACACCATCACAGGATGTAGTTGAACAACCAAAGCTCAAGCTGAAAGCAAGCTCATTCTTTCGTGTGTTATCAACATGCACATTTTTGTGCTTTAAACCTTGATTGTATTCATGACATGAATTAATAGAACCTTGAGTAACAGTTTCCATTTCCATTCGCTTCAGGCTCATGCCATCAAGAGATGTGTTTTTGACTGCAGGAAAACACTTCTCTGCTTTTTTATTTCTAAGCTTCAACACTTGCAGCAATGAAGCTTGTTTCAATTTCTTTTCAGGCGGAAGTTCCACTTTACGCATAGCACCATAGCGCACCTGGGAAATTTTAGGCAGTCTTTTGCAAACCTGTAAAATAAATGCACATAACCAAGTTTTCCTAGCAACAGAAAATCGCAAATGTTATACCAAAACACAAAATAGAAGCAATATAACTGGAATTAATAAAACAGCTAAATTTCATGTTCTGCAGCAAATTCTCAAGCAAAATTTACAAACTCACAATGTGTGGCTATCAACAGCAGCATTTCTAAATGCAAGAATTGCCGATACCAACCACCATTCAACCACTATAATTATGTTTGAATGATATTCAACACAAGGCATCTGCAAACAATATTAGGTTTTTCCATGTAAAGAAGTGGCTATCTGTAAATTAGTGAACAAAATGGTCTAGAGAAATTTTACTATTGCTAGTAGCACTGCAAGCAACTCAGAAAACATCTGTGCTGCTGTTAGATCAAACTAAGCAAAAAAAGCTTTCGAACATACACTTACAAAACCTTTATAAAACTATTCATGGGTTATTTTGAAAAGTTTAAGATTGTTCTTGTTCCACGTCAATTAGAAAGAAAACAACATTAAGGTAATGCATGCAAAAGACTTCCAAACCAAAATATATTAAACAGAAAAGTTAGTATGGCATACAAAATGCTGAAGACAAACCTGAGGCACGATGTCATGTTAAAAATGCTGAAAAAAGAAATACTGTAAAAGTGCCAGTACTGCAAATTCTGAAAACAATACCAAGACTGCTATGCAGAGGTTGTGCCCAATTATAGCAACTGGAGGATCTCTAATGAAATTGAGCATATCTGTACACAAAACGTTTTCAATAAGATTTTCTGCAAGCAGCAACTTTGCATTAACAATGTCATATTCTCAGCATGCAGCATTTCCCTTAGCAGCGAAGGCTTGTATCTTTTTTACACAAATCTCTTAAATTGGTGTATGGGTGGGCACAATTTTTGCTGTCACATGCCACTTTTTTTCCTGATACGCGCAAGTAATCACCAAAAAAGGCACCTAATTCCATCAACACTTTGAAAGCCGGTCTACAATATATTCGTACCTATATTTCAGCCTAAAAACAGCAGTTTTTGGTTACCTACCAACGCCATAACTCCTCTGCTGATTGTGGAAGAGAGCTGCTTAATGACTCAAACGGATCGGCCAGTCTTCTAGTACGCACTCGAAAAAAAATTTTTTGGTTCGGGGGTGCAGACTTTGTGAGTGACGTCATAAGTGAAGTAGTTTTGGGGTAATTTTTGCTCATGTTTCCTGGTCTAGGGCCCGACTACTAGGCCAAATTATTTCACTAAAGTTTTCATTGGAAACTAGGCTCGAGTTCAAGTCTTTTGAGCCTTTGACCGACTTTCTAACATTTCTGGTTCAAAAGTTATGATCTAAAATAAACAAACTAATTAGCTAATTAGTCAAATATTTTCATTAGTTTGGATCATAACTTTTGAACCTGAAACCCCAGCAAGTCATCCAAAGCATCAAAAGACTCGGATTGTAGCCTAGTTTCTAATAAAAACTTCAGCGAAATACTACCATCTAACAGTTGGCACCCAGGGCCAGGTTAAAGTGGGCCAAGGTGCTTAAAAGCCCTCCACTTATGACGTCACTCACAAAAAACCCGCAACCCCCAACCAAAAAATATTTTTCGAATGCAAACTAGAAGACTTGCCGCATCTATTGACACTTCGACAAGGTCCGTAACCTTTGCAGGAGCAGAGAAATCCCCGCGCCAACCCACGTGCATTTCGGTGTTTTTTCTCAGAATCCCCAAAAGTGGCCAGACGCCAAAGTGTTAATATGCTAGTAACTGTGGAAAGAAGTTTTTATAACTTGCATTTCAGATCACTTAAGACTCACATAAAATTAAAACTAGTGGCAAAAAATAATCACTAAAATTCTACAGATTGTGCAATACATTTACATCAATCTTTCCTAGCAATAAACACATGAAAAGATGTACCAATATGAAAATGAAGAATCAAACTAACATGTACCATGGCAACCTATGTATAAAAAGGATTAGGGGGTTGAAAAACCACACATCGATCTCAGATTGCTAATTGTGTTTAGAAGGTCTCTTTAATTAGTTGTTTAAGGTAGTCTAAATAGTTGAAACATTTCAGAATTTTGAAGTCCAGGGCCAAACGTTTGATCTGGATATGAGTATAAATGTTTGAAAACATCAGTAGTTTGGCAAATACAGAAGATTTTGACGTCTTGTGCTCATCAAGGCAAGTTGTAAATTCTTTCGATTTGTGTAATATAGGGATGCACAACCTTTTTTGCTATTGCCAGCTGCATTATCTTTATTTCTATGAATTATGGCCAACAGTGTGTTAGAAATATTTTTTACATTGCTTCTGTTCTGCTTCCACACACTGAGCCTGCCCTGCTTCCACATGTTCTAATACCATGGAGTACAAAGAGTTTTTATTAACGCATGACCCCAATAATTTATATTTTTAATTACATGTGTGACCACAAATTTTTTTTTTTTAATTTAAAAAAATTATCAAAGACTGCCATGGCCGCAGGTTGTTCACCCCTGGTCTAATACATAAATGGCTGCATAAACAAGTGAGTTCATAAACTATATTGCATCATTCCACAAGTGTTTGTTGATCCTTCTACTTAATATTGCTTCCAATTGTATATGGTCTATGAATGAATGCGAAGAAAGCAATTTCTTTGAGATTTTCTTACAAAACGTTTTGTATCTTTTTTTCTGGATGTATCAAACTTTTCATGCATAACAAAATATTTTAAGTAGCAGACACACTTTTTGTCTATTTAGGGAACAAGTATACATGTAAAATCTTTGCAAGATTTTTTGTCCCCAACAACACATCTGGAGAATTAGTATTCTTGAGTTTTACGAGTGTAGAAGTTGAGTCTCATTTTTTAATTTCAATAATAGCTGACCTTAACTATTATAGTAGTAGTAAGTTTATTGGCGATAAAAGAGGTAATGCATTTGCATTTCCAAAATAAAGAGTCTGCCAGGGCATTGAAAAAGCCAGTATGGTTATCATGTCAGGTGTCCCTAGAAAAGCTAACATTAAAACATATTTCAGTTGATGAAAAGGCTATGTGAAAAAGATAATTATCAGCGCAGTCAAAGAAGGATGTTTGCAGGATGATTTACACAGTTGTACAGGGGGTGCTGGGTTGCCACTGATTTCTCTCGTTAGGGTGCACAAGTTTCACAAGGAATTGAGCTGGACGGAGAAAGTGTAAACCCAGGCAAAATGAAACTCTTGTCCAGGTTACCATTAACCCTTTTGCATCCATGCAAACATAAGCTCAAAAGCAGTTTGTCTAGGGCAAGTTATACAGCAGCAACAGACTGGTTGGATAACCAGATGATCATCTGGATGATTGCTTGGGGATGGTACTGCCACTGATGAGTTCAAACTTATAACAGGTACTGCCACTGTTTCAAACTTATAACAGTATAAGTTTGGAAAGTTAAACACGGTAATCCAATCAAATCTCTAGATTAGTAGAGGTTAACCTTTTTCCAACATGCTTTCATTAAATATTAGTCCTTCCTTTCCAGCCCCCTCACCTTATATCATGTTCAAAATAGCATTAACACATGCTGTCCATGTTGATGTATCAATATCATGTTTGGATAAGTTGAAGTGCAGTCGAAGTGTTAATGAAGTACAGGAAATGTTTTGCAAATATAACAAAAATAATTTCCAATTTTGATCTAGGGCTCACAAAATTATCAACGCTCCCTTAGGAAGGCAATCCCAGGTTGAGAAACCACTGCTTTAGACGATGCTGTTTCAACCTCTGTGACTGTATTAATTGACCAGAGTGTGCCTTGATTTGCACATAAAAATAAAACTCCCATGTGTATAATACTTGTTGACCATCATCACATTATGTTGCGACCATGACTTCAAAAGCTGATAACAATCTTTTCTCATAAATGATCCACAGGAGCACCGAAACATCAGTTGTTTAGAAATTTTAAATATACCTGTTAAAAAAAACTGTAAGCTAAACTAATTGTGACAAGCTACAACGATGCTTCCCAAACTAAAAAGAATTCTTTCCCAGTGATCAATTTTATGATTTCAGGGCAGGAATTTCTACTTATTGCACATTTGAAAGCACAAAATGCCGCTGTGGTAAAATTGTTGATGATCTAGGGCTGCATGGGCTCCCCTGCACTAAAAACACAGGCTGCATTCCCAGACATTCAGGCATCAACTCCATACTCAAAAGATAATTAACCCACTTTAACCTTCCCTCTACCTTGAAGCTTGTCGGTTTGACAGGGGACAAGAGGCCTGATAGATTGACTTTGGGCCCTTGGTATAGACTAGAAGTTTAAGCTTGGTATGGGATGTAACAATTGTGGACACTTTTGCTTCGTGCCACTACAAAGACAGTGCCAGACAGACAGGCATAATAGCAACAGAGGCTGCAAAATGCCAAAAATACGATTACCTCCTTAACAATTACTACTTTCAACCAGTCGCAACTGAAACCACTACTGTGTATGAAGAGTCCACTGCCCCTTTTTTGAGCAGCCTCACAAAGAAACTTGCTGATATGTCTGGTGACCCTAGGGAGTGCCAGTGGTTTTACCAGCACTTGTCCCTGGTTGTGGTAAGAGGGAATGCTGCTAGCATATTGGCCTCAGTACAGGTTTGATCTGATTTTGGTTGTCCCTAGCATAGTGGCCAGAACTACTGCCCCCTCTTGCTATTTTGCATGGCTATTGCCTTTTGAATGTTCACGCTTTCTATAAGTTTGTTGTCTTCTTGTGCTGTGTTACTTCATTCATTAATTAATTATCTTGACTATCACATAGCCTATGATGATGTTACAGCATTGTGATATGTTCTACTTTGCTACAACTTCTGAGGCTTTGAATCTTTACAAAAAAGGCAGTGGCTATAGGTTTGCTTGTGGACCTTCATATTTGAAACCTTATTGGTCCACCGCCTGTAATGTGACATCAACACACAAGTGCAGTAGGCTTGGTAAAGCGTACTAAACATAAAACCTAAACCATTAAGCCTAACCCCTAAACCTAAACCATCAAACCTTAAACCTAAATCTAACCCCTAAACCTAAACCCCAAACCTAAGTCAAACCTAAACCCTAAACTGTAAATCTGAAGAGAAAACTTGTCCCATGAATTGAAATGTGCAACCACTACTACCAAAATGAAGGTTGCCAAGGTGAGTGCCAAACCAAAAATCATTTGAACAGCAGACGTAAACCCTACCATGACAGTTCTGCTTTAGTGACAAGCGCAGCGTTTTATTCAAACCACGTCATTTGAGGCAGACCCGTATCCACTTCCTTAAAAAAATAACATGTATTCTTTAACATTAGATTCGAATTTAGTAGGGAGGCATACAATTAAGCAGTGAGTTGCCCCAGGCTTCACCTGACTTTTGCACACCCTTGTTTCTGTTGTTGTTTGCTGCCACAATCATGTGAAACTTTACCTGCTTACCACTCAGGCTCTCTAATCACAACAACATCTTAGTTTTTCAACATCTCACAGAGAAAGACATTGCAGCCTACTGGAATACATTCTATCTGCTAGTTCATTTGGTAAATCATTATGGAAAATGAAAGATGTGCAACTGCAAGGGAAATATGCACTATAAGCTCACCCAAGCATGCATGTTAACATCAATGTTTTTTATTGCTACTTCAGCTGCACGCAACCCATGTGATGTACCAATTCACAAATTAGTGTATTCTGCAATTCTTTTTGTTATATCATAAGGAAAAGAATGACGAATCCAGAAACGGGCAAAAAGACAATTGTAACACGAGTTTGGAAGCCATTAGTCTTCACTCACTCACCTCATGCAAAACAGAGAACCTGACTGCCATTAACATTGTCAGCATTGACATTGGATTCTGAGCATTTTTTTACAACTTACCTGCTTTTGCAATATTACTATTTAGTGCATTGCACATTGGTGCAATGAAGCATTTTCGATTTTGCCAACATTTTCTGAAATTGCTAGCTTTCTCTTTTGTTGTCACCAAGAATTAACAACAAAAATTAAAATATATTTGCCCAATACTGATACTCTCCTAATCAATAAGGATGATAAGCTAATCATTCATCNTGATTAGATAACCTGTCACTGTGCTTGTGCAATCTTTTTTAACCAGAATTTCACTGGTGCCCTGTAAAAGGCGGAGCTCCGTAAATAGCGGAGCTTGGTTGCGGAGGTTCGATGATGTAACCGGAGTCACTAAAACCGCTATTTTGCCTTGAGCAATAGAACCAAACAGTAGTAAAAATAATTGTACTGCAAAAGGTAATATTACACTACAATAAAAAAAGTCTTTTTTGAAGTTTGAAAATTTTTGGTTATCTGAGTTTCACAATGGTTTGGGGACCGAACAAATAGTTATGATTGTATAAAATTTTTTAACATCACAAACTTCCACGCATTCCATGTTTGGGTGGGGGAAACGCATATTAAGTTGCAATGATACAACATTTTTCCTTCACTTTTTTTCCTTTCATTGCTTTTACAACACAACTTTTTTCCACTCCGGTTACATCATCAAACCTCCGCAATCAAGCTTTGCTATTTATGGAGCTCCACCTTTCACAGGGCACCAATTTCACCAGATTTACTTTGACAATGAAAGGTGGTTGCATTTGTCTTTGCAACTTTAGGCCATTTTTTGAAAAACAAAATGGCCAAATAAAAATATTATTGGGCCTAAATTTTACAGGAGTTTATTATTGTGCCAGCCCGTAGATACATAGGCATTTCATCTGGTGATCCACAGTAGGTTCAACAGACAACCTATAGCACTAATCTATACATTAGTTTACATAACAGCTTAGAAATGGTGCAGGTGTTCGTGTTGACAATTATTGACAGACATCTGGTTATACAATACACATTCTTAGATTCTATTGATTAGGATTTCAATTTCTTACCCGACTTTTTAGAACTTGACAAGATGAACCAGCTCGCGATTTATTCGATAACCAAAATCCTTCACGTTTGGCAACATTTTCTTTGCAGTTTATACTTGAAGTGCTCTTGCATTTCATCATTGCTTCTATACTCCAAGTCCAAGCACTAAGCAGTTGTATTTTAAAAATAGGCAAAAAAAAATTTTTTTGCCTGTGGAATTACTACGCAATATGGAAAAAGAAATATTTGCGGATGTGTAGGCATGGTTTTAAGTGACCACACAACAGTTACGTAGGTTTCCATTTGGCTGGGAATTTCACAATTTATAATAATAATAATAATAATGATATTTTATTGCGGACTCATAGTCCATATCACAGACACAATAACACAAAAAGTGGTTAGCTATACATCAGCGCACATTACAGAAACGGTGTTAGCAAATGACCAACACTGGGAGGAACATAGCAGTTTATCCTCTCCACAGCTGTACCGTCATTCGCAAAAGCACAGAGAATGCATAACCATACAGTAGGGCATTACACAACCGGTGTTAGTACGTGTCCAGCCTTGAGACGAGCAAGACCTATCCCAGCACTTCTTACTTTTTTATGCTT
>JGI24158J21664_10012180_pt1 | contig 11409 bp, 9 predicted proteins | sample Ectturendosymbi3_FD_21664 | JGI IMG/M metagenome (IMG submission 21664)
GAAATGTGGAAAACAAAAACAACAACCCAATCAACATCAGATTTGTCGCCAAAACATCAGACATAAGAAATTTAACTGAGAAAATCACATTTGATGTCATGCTAAAATATCAGAAGTGGCAACACTGGTATCAATGATCCCGAACTTCTGAAGTCTCGAGGTAGTCGCAGCCGAATTGCACTTTTGTTTCGTCATAAACGGTAACGAATGGTGGAAACGCACTTCTCTTCCGATGGCTATTATCGTTGTGTCAGATCATAAACATATGAAGCTATTCAAGCCATTTACACTACATGTTATTGCGTGGTTCGTCAGAAAAGGTTTTAATCTGTCGATTTATAGAACGAAAGAGCAGAAAACGAAACGAGATTGCAGTGTTTAGCTTGAGCGATGCCGAAATCTGTAATGCTATTAGGAGCTATGAAAAGCACAAAGCTTCTAACAAGACAAAGCGCATGGATCTGGCAGTGTTAGATAAAACGCCGCAGCTGAATCGCTTTTTCCAGCGAAATGTTCAAGCAACAACGTTAAATCAACGGCGTTAACCAGAGCACCTGAAAATGAAGTTGAAAATCAAGACACTAGCTTGGAAACATTTTCACACTCAGCCTGGCTGGCCATATTGACATGTTCTTTTTCCGGTGTTTTTGTTTGTAATCTCTGGTTTCTGCTTATTGTTCGGGTGAGTGTTGTTTCTTGCTGGGTCACTCTTTAGTCTGGGCAGTATTTTTGCTTAGTGAAAATACACTCTAGTATTTATATCATAAATTCTCTTCTCGCAGCTAACTGTATGTGCATTTGAGTAACTACATTCTCGACTACCGGAACAAAACAAACGGGAACCTTGCGAATCAGCGAAAAAATAACTTTTACAAACGATGACGTCATGTATTCATAGGGGCCCTCCAATAAAAATTGCCCCGGGCCTCCCTACCCGTTAATCCGGCTCTGTGCACAAGAACTAAATCTGACAAAAGTTCTCCATCAGAAACTAAGTCTGCTTCCTCCCTGCTATCCCAACTCGATGAAAAGTGACAAGAGCAATGAACGGTAGTCGTTTCCTCTATTGACTTCTCGCCTCCAGCGTCACGACCTGGAGTACCACTAACAAACTCACTGGAAGGCTGGGAACTGCTCCCATCGCAGCAAACTCTATCGCTTTGCAACTAGTGAAGAACAGGGCTCACAAAGAAGGAGACATAAAGTCTACCAGGTTCGTGGCGCAGGAAGTGCCTGGCTTCTCCAAAATTTCAAAACCTGAGGGCAAAGACATATCTGTAATTTTCACTCCAGTAAAACTATACGTTATCCTCGGTAACCTCCAGTAGTCAAAGCACAGCGTCTGGATTCTATCTTCCCGGAGTTTCTCCAAGCCGGCCCTGCTCTTATACTTTAGTTATGCGATTAATTTTTTTCCTGCTTGCGCCAATTTTTCAAAACACCGGAGAAGTGTGTTAGTAGTCGCGATCCCAAAGCCTATGATAGGAGCTTGTTTTCAGGGATCGTCTTTATGGATATTTCCAAAGCCTTTAATCGAGAAATTCACTCCGAATTAATCTATAAATAGCAACAGTTAGGAATAGATGGATCTTTACTTAACCTCTTGTCTTCCTAACTGCGTGGTTGGAGCCAAACAATGAGAATCAGTAACAGTTATTCAAACGTCTACTATACGAATTGCGGGGTACCACAGGGCTCTGTCCTTGGTCCCTTATTGTTTCTAGCACATGCCAACGGCATTGCCGATTGCATTGAATCCTCAATCTCATTGTTCGCTGACGACACAGCTTTATTATTCTCTTCTAATTGTCCTCTTCATCTCCATCAGGTTTTACTCGCGATTTGCACACCTTGTCCAACCGGTAAAATGTATGGAATGTAAAGTTTAATCTAGCAAAGACCAAAGTGTTAACTACTTCCAAACCTCATATCTCTCACCTTGTTCTTACGTTTAACAGNATTGCACTCANTGAAACTGATTCATACAAATATTTAGGTCTTACATTTCATCGTACCTTATCATGGCATCATCATATTTTGTCGATTAAACAAAAGATAACATTAAGACTCAACCGCATAAACCAGTTTTCACACCTTGTTCCATGAAAGATCCTCTACACGCTCTATATTTATTGCGTTCTCCCAATCTTAGACTACGGAAATGTGATTTTCGCCAACTGCTCAACTTCGGACAGCTTGCTTCTGGAGCCAGTCACGTCGCCATAGCCCTCCCCCAAACAAAGCCCTACAAAGTGAATTATGAAGCACTATAAATCGGTGTAGTTTTTGTCAAATTTCAGAATGCCAAGTCTACCTGAACAAACGTAAAGCCCCCTACTGAAAACTTTCTGGCGACGGCTCTGCCTAGAGCACATACATACAAAGGTTGTCAAATTAATACTAGGTTGTTTTCGTACATCACATAATGCCGCTGTCCTTTCTGATCTCAACTTCATTCCACCATCTAATAGGAGAGAACTCCATACGCTATTGTTCTTTTATAAAAATAAAAACTGGTCTTACCTCTCTTGTCCTCCACTAGTTTTACCGCTGACCCTAGGAGAAATTTCAACCAAATCATTGCGTCAAGCCAATACTTTTCATCTTGCCCTCTCGAAACGTTCTCTAGCGCATAATCCATTTTTACAAAGCTCCCTTACTCTGGAACTCCCTACCACAATCAGATATGGGGCGATTACAGCACAAAGGTAATCGATTACGATTACTTGCCACCTGCTCGATTACGATTACGAATAAACAAAATCACAATGTAATCCATTACGATACATTGAAGGTATTCACGATTACAATCGCGATTACACTTGTCTTGAAACATCTTCAGAACGAAAACAAACCCCATTTGCATGGTTTGATGCAAGTATATTTTCAAACAACGTACGACATTAATGAATGCAATAAACGAAATTACTAATCTGTAAGGATTAAGCATCGGAAAAAAATTACAACTTTTGTTTAATGACATGTTCTTCCAGTCAACAAACCAGTGGCGCAACTAGAGGTTTGAGCTAAAGGGGAAACTTAGCTGAAAGAGGCCAAATGGCCTCTGTAGGTGACCTACACGTCAGCACTCAGAAACACAATTTGAGAAATAATGGTAAATCCGGATTGTGGATGGCTATGCTAAAACCCTAAATCAACGGAAAATCTCCGAAAAACGCAAAAAGACCACAACCTACTGAAAACCAAAAGAATGCTAAAACCGAAATATAAGCTAAGTGGAGGCCTTTTTTTTACATTTAGCTGGCCAGGAAGTCATATCGCCCCTCATCCCTCTCTTTAGTTACTCAACTGCAACAAACACCAAAAATTAATTNAACAAAAGTGACCAATGTTTAAAATCTTCGTTGCAGTTGATAAACATCAAGGTTTCAAATCTTTAACAGGCGAACGACATCTATCAGGCTTGAACATTCGTCCAGCAAGGTTGAAAATTCGTTTGTTAATAGTTTCAAAATCGCTGACTATTTCTTCTCACTGCGGGTTACGATCGTCTGCAATCTAGCATAGCACTGCGTGCAGCTTTTTGAAATGAAATGAACAGTGACGTCGATATAGCTACGCATCTGTCTATTGGACCAAACGTCAATGATCAATAAAACCTCACAGGTTTCGGTTAGCTTTTTTTAGCAGTATCTGGTGGATCACGGCTGACAGGCTAGTTATCTGTGTTGTGGAAGAGTACTTTCGACTTGGATTAACTACTTTATTCCTGTGAAAAAATCAGTTTACTGCATATAAATTACTGTACTAATTATTTAGGCTACATAGCCTATTCCAGCACTTGCATTAATAAGTTCACTCTGAATATATATAAATAAAAGCAACACCTCTCCTAGTAATGTCCCGCTAATCTGTTGCCGAAGTGTCAACCCGTTTTTAACTAAAGCTCTTCTTTTATTGCCACATCTCACAAGACTCGCTACGTTACATCTAGCGGACAACAGGAAGGGTAGCTGCAACAAAGCGAGAATTCGCTACAAACGCTGTGCTTGCCGCGGAACTATCTGGATTTAACGCACACAGATGGGGAAATAGCCTCCCCTGAAACATAACCATAACAAACGATGATAAATTTTGGCCGTCATCAAAATTAATTAAAAAAAACGATGATAAAGGAGGAAACCGTTCAGCGCACAGTGATGTAGGGTGAAGATATCCAAGCCTAAGCGCGAACGCAATCGACGATTACGATTAAATTGGCAATGTAATCGATTACGATTGCGATTACATTTCATTTTTGGTCAATTCAATCGATTACGATTACTCAAAAAACTGTAATCGACTACGATTACCCCATGTCTTACCACAATACATCAAATTATCTTCTAACTTTGCAGCATTTAAAAACCGCACCTCCCACTTTTACCATGGTAAGAAACGCAATACTTGACACTTACACGGGTCAAATCCATCCGCCACCTCATTACGCTATATGTTTCGCAATGGTCACAGCCTTTAAATACGAAGTCCTTTTGTCAGTGTAGCTGTGTGTCCACGGAAACGATCGAACACCTTCTCCTGCAATGCAATTTGCATGTGCACCGTCGCAACTTCTAACAGTAAAAAATACCTTGCTCAACGAACAAATTTGTAAACAGCCACAATACTCTGCTCTCACTAAGATGACTTTAATCCATTTTCTTCTGCTTGGACATCCAAAGTTACCGTTTTCAAACCAACAGTAATTATATTTATAGCACTGTTTCGATTTCGCAAGCACAGTGGACGCTTTCAATTCCTTGTATGAGAATCCCAACTGGTCCGCTTTCTGGTGCATCCTACTGGTATATTGTTTGCCTTTTGCCACTTCGTGATTGGTTTCTTTGGTTTGTTCGTTTGCTGCCGTTTGTAATCTACTTTAGTTTGTGCCTACTGATTAGACAAGATGCATCAACCAGGTCTCGGCCTGTCGCCGGTTGTCTAAATTTATGGCATTGCATGCGATCCAACTAACCGTTAGTCAATGGAGCATGCAGGACTTCGGCATGGGAGATCAACTGCAGATCAACTCACATTCCTAACGCAAGACGTCGAGATCAGCTTTGCGGATAAAAAGAAGGGTGGAGCTGTGTTTGTTGATCTCACAGCAGCATATGATTTAGTACGGCGCTGTGGACACAGCTACAAGCTACTGAGACTGTTATCTGACAGGCACATGGTCCGTATGATCATTGAACTTGTTAACAGCCGCTCGTTTTCACCAAATACCGGCAGTTCTGAGAAAAGCAGGTTACGGCACTGACAAAATGCCGTCCAACAGGAATCAGTCCAGGAACCCCTCCTTTTCAACATCTATATCTCCACCTTGCCAACCCCTGTTTCCAAAAAGTATGCGTAGTGCGTACGCTGATGACCTGGCAATTATGCGTGCTGATGGAAACTGGCAGTCAGTGGAGGTGGCTCTGTCGCAAAGACATGGGATTCTAGTAGCATATCTCCATACCTGGAAGCTAAAGCTCAGCACAACCAAATATGAGCTTGCAGTACACCTCGATGATGAACCCCTGCCAATTTGCTCTAACCTAAATACCTTAGAACAACTTTGCACATATTTCTGATGTACCACCGGCACCTCGAATCACTTCAAAAAAATTGACATCCCGCGTTGCACTCGTTGCTTGTTGGTACTAACTAGCGTGTTGGGACAGGAACGCTACGCACAACAACATTAGCCCGAGTCCACTCAACAGAAGAGTACTGCGCCCCCGCTCGGTGTCGCAGTGCACACACCCGGCACCTGCCTGACTATCCCTGCATAACGCCGCATTACGAAATTTGGTTCGTTGCTTCCACCACACACCATCGAACAATTTGCTGGTCCTGGCAATTTTCCAACCTGCTGAGTTCTGCCGCGAGAGCCACACTGCCTCTTGCATGCCGTGTTTTGTAGCCTGGACACGTGCTAACGGCAGCTAAAATCGAGAACTTCATCTGTGCCTGCTGCGCAGGAATTACTCAATTCTACTGAAAGTAGAGTTGCACACTGGGTGGATTGAATGTGGAGTACGGTGTGGGGGACAGCAACATCAGACACATGTCTTTTGAGATTTTTCTAATAACTCTACTCTTGATCCATCTGCACAAGCCTACAACAAATTAAATCTTCTGGTGGATTCTAGCTGGACGGGGAGGGGGTCGAGAATGAAATCAGGGGTTCAAATCTTTTAACTTTATAGCAGTAATTAACTTCTCATTTTTCTGAGTATGATGGCTGGCTTGAACTTCTATTTAAGAACTTTATCTCCATAGCGATGAACCTGGTCTTGATGCTTCTGAGCGCAGGTCGAAAACATGTTGGTCACGAGAAAATGAACTTTGCTCCATGTCATCCGATCTGAATGCTTTGCAGCATCACTGACTTCCAGAATAGCAGTTAGCGCGTGATATCCGTCTACCCAATATATGATAATAAACTGTTCATCGTGCTGGTCTGCCGCATCCGTCTTTAAAACGTTCCAAGAACAAGGTGGTCAACGCCCTGCTTTTGACACACATTCACGCGAAAGATTAAGCAGTGATATTGCTGCGAATTCAGATCTTAACAGAATCAGGTCACCAAAACAAACGTTGTAATGTCTGATCTTTCGTGTAATCGCCGATTCTCGGAGCGTGAGCCGTTCGGTGACGCGCGAGTCATGACACAGTTTATTTGAAAGCTGTTGTAATCTTCTTAGAAAGTGAGAATCGTAACGTGTTGAGTACGTCTTACCCGCTGTCTTGTTTACCGTTAAACAGAGTTAGACGGAGTTAGAGAGGATAAGTGCGTTTAAATTTCATCAAGCTAGATTGTTAATATAAGCGTGTTGTCAAAATGTCTAGTTGCTCAGCTTAGTTGTGGAACACCAAAACCTGTTTTTAAGGCTAACTAAAGTCTTCAAATAAACGCATAGAATAGTTTTTTTTTCGGTCAGTTTGTACGGTTTTTATATCAGCCACCGTCGCCAAGGTAACTCATTGTTTCCGGTAGATGCTGCAGAATGTATTGCAGTGAGACAAACGGAAGCAGTGGGGGACTTTCGGTGTTTAAGTTAAAAGCTAAGCAAAATTTTCTAGTTAAAAAAATATGAAGGACGTTTCTGCTTTCGTTGTTGACCGTGTTGTGACAAAAAACGCACTACCTCGTAAGACCCGAATGAATTTGATAAAAAATGATGGTCCCTCAGATTTTAATGGGGTTTCGTAACGAGCACAACTTTTGTGAGCATCCTGTAAAATGACATGGTCTTCCATATGCCTGTTCAGTTGAGTTTACAATAGCTATGTCCAACCCAAATGTCTTACTGAGCCAAAAATTATGTCATAAACCAGGGCCGCACATTGAATTACATATTGAGGGCCGCACATTGAACGACTTACCTTGATCTTAGCAAACTAAATTTAGCTTAAGCTAATGTAATGAAAGCGTTCGAATCCTAACTGCAATGGTAACAGACGTGATACAGTGGCACTGAAGGTCACTTCAGTCCCGTCGCCACGAGGGGGCTTTGGTGGGCTAAGCCCCCCCAAACAAAGCTTCAAGCCCCCCCAAATTGAAATATGCAACACTATAAATTAGTGGATTTTTTGTCAAATTTGAATGTCAAGCCCCCTGTACGAACGCAAAGCCCCACCGCACAAACGTAAAGCCCCCCTAGTGACGACTTTCTGGCGACGGTTCTGGGCCACCTGCATCAAAAATGTCAAATTCAAGATTATCAAAATAGAGATAGGTTGTCAGTAAATAGGTATTTCATTGCAGCGAAAACCTGAACTGGGTCGCACAAAACCTTCGACTGGGCCGCATGCAGCCCACGGGCCGCGGGTTGGACATGGCTGGTTTACAACATGAAATGAAAATTTCTAAAAGCGAATTATTTAAATTTNATATACAAGGTCAAACAGTTATCATTAGGTTAAGGTTAATGCCCGATCATATGACCAGTTCATAGGCGTAGCCAAGAGGAGGACAACGGGGCCATACACCCCCAATTTTAGAACATATAGCTATTTAGTGGTTTGACAGGTGGTATCCCAAAAAAATAGTGATATTCGCCTGATATCAAACATTTCGGCGCCCCAAAATTTTTGGGCTGGCTACGCTACTGGACCAGTTTACAATTAAATGCAGGTTATTTTCAAGCACATAATTGCAAAAGTACAAAGCGTCCACGTCGTGACCCAGAACTCGCTAATTCTGCTACCACTAGAGACGCAATCCACGTCTGCACCTGTAGTGCACTGTTTTCAAAGTCCACACAAAGTTTATACTGTAGAGTCCAATTGTCATTCTGAAAAAATCTGTTCGTGCTTGCACTTCTGACTGTAGCACTCAGCATGTAATCAAGGAGGCCTCTATCCAGGCGGGAAATTGTTGACAATCTGTAAACATTGAAGGAAGATCAGTCGGTAAGGAGGAACGCCTTACCAATATTTGCAAAGACCAAGACTGTGACTTCCTGTGTATTCAGGTAACACACTATGGTCACAACCACAACCGACCACGTATTTCAGACATGACGTTGACAATGAAATGCCCCCATGAAAAATATGCGAGTGCCATATTTGCGAAAGTGTGAACCATTGTTAAGTCGACATCTCGAAGCAGCCTCAGCAGCATCGAGATCTTGCGTGCCACCCTAAAAGGACTAAGCATTATGTCCGTCCACAAACCCCCTGATGAACCATTCTGTATACCACCTATACCTACCTATGAACAAAAAGTTTTAATCGGTGACTTCAGTAACACTAGTACTGTACCATCTGAGGCTACGACAATATCAACAACGACGGAGAAGCTGTGGAACAGTGGGCTGAAGCTCATAACCTGAACCTAATTCACGGCTCTAAATTATCAAAGTCATTCAACAGTGGGCGATGGAAAAAAGACTACAACGCAGACATAATATTTATGAGCCCTGATATCGTCACATTCTGTAATAAGCTGTTTTTTTAGACCCAATCCCCAGGACACAACATCGCCCCATTGGAGACCTGATCAATGCAGTAGTCGCCCCGAAAATCGTCCCATTCCACCGCCTCAACTTCACCAAAGCAAACTGGCAAGGTTTCTCTGGTGAACTATAGCAGGGGTCCCAATGTTTTTCACTACTGCACCCGTAAAAAATTTGTTCTGACGTCGCACCCCCTACAATTTATGGATATACCCAGGGGAGTAGTGCTACTAAAAAAGGTGTGGGAATGCCGTTACCACACCAAACAAAAAGGAAGAGTGCACCAAATAGTTCGAGTAAAGTGAGCATTTGCCTGCAATGATTTCCAGACTGGACCTTCCTGTTTCACTGCAGACTTTTGACTATCAGTGCGAATCGCTAGCACATCTGTGAGATGGCAGCCATGTTGTAATGGCTGAAAGGTGTGGGAACGCCGTTCCCACTCCACTACACCCCTGGATATACCTCACTAGTGCAATAAGTTGACTGCAATTCGAAACATCGGTAGTCTCCTATAACCGGAGGGAGATTTTCAAGGGACAAGCCTTTATATGTGAGATAACTCAGTGGTGTAGGAGACGGGAGTGCAAGCGCACCAACAAAAATTGTGATTTGTGGAAAATCTGGGCAAAATCCCTGATAATCTGGGCAAAATCTCCAAAATCTGAGCAAAATCCCTGAAACTCTGGGCAAAAATGGCGCGCAACGTTGCTTGATTTCAACAATGGCGCGCAACGTTGTTTGATTTCAAAAATGGCACCCAACGTTTGCAGAAAAACACATGAAGACCGTTTTTGGAAGTCATACCGAACAAGGGATCTTTGTGGGAGATAATTTGTAGGAAAAGTCGCACAAAAATGTTTCGGGCAAGTTTGGGAAAATTCGGGAAAAAATCCTTCGCAATCCCAAAAATGTGCCTGCGTCTACACCTATGAGGTAACTTGTACAATATCTCAATTCAAACCAGCAATTCCCTTCTGAATAATATTATTTGCCACACTAAGCATTCAAGCTTCTTTCTTGCTTCATTTTCGAGAATAGTTGTAGCCACTTCTAATACACCTGGATTAATAATCTCTTCTCCAATAGTATGTTTCTTAGACTTTTCTACTTTAAATGTCACTTGGTATGTCGTCATCAGCAGCGGTTTTTCAACAGATACAAAACTTAAACTTGCAAGAGATGCTCGAGAATGAAAACGGACTCTTTTTGCTCGCAAATTTTCTTCATCATGGCTCACAACATTGGCCACACCATATCGGTTGTCGGAGTGTTCTTGCAACTTCGATGGCTTCAAATTTGCGTTGGAGAAAACAGTGTCACAGAGCATGCACTGCGTCTTTTGCAAATCCTCAGTTTTTCCAATGCAAGTGAAACCAACACGAACGTAATCATCACTCCATCTCCTTTTCTTCGACATGATCAGTGTTATAATGATAATCAGAATACAGAAAAACTTTCACAAACAGAATCTCCACGCGCATTTACGCAGAGCAGACCTTTACGTTTCTCTAAATTAACAAAACATTTTCACAAGAACAACAGTTCACTCCGATATGAAAGGCAGTGCACATAACTCATGTCCTCTACGACCGACTCACCTCAGAATTACTTACTTAAAATGATCAAACGCGTCATCCACTCGTATATATACTACGTTCAGGCTATCCTAGAATTGTCCAGAAAACCAATGCCAAGATCTAGAGTGTCATTTAGTCTCTATTTCTGAGCGAATTTATATCAAAGAGGCACCAATCAAAGGGGCTCCACAAACGTTTGGGCGGTGCCGTTGCCCCCGACTTCCCAGCTGGATCCGCCGCAGATGTGTCAGCCTAAAGGCCTCTAATTCAGGTGAAAAGTAAACGTATAGCGAATCAAAGCATTCATGCATGGTTATCGCATGTTCGACAATTGACAGCAATTCACCGTCCAGAGTGGTTGTGAAAGCATGTTTGACTTATGGACAGCGTGTCATCTCTCGCGCCCCCTTGTGAACTTTACACGCCATCAGGCATAGAAGCTCTAAGTAAAAATTGGCTTGGATCGTTAGGTGAAGTCTCCGGGAGAAATGAATAAAAACCGAAATCTTGAACTAAGGTCTCAGTCTTTTTTAAGCACTGCTTGCTACGGCTTAGCATTAACTTTTCTTAGCCAGCCTGTTGCGCAGAAACTTAGCCGAAATAGGGGTTAAAAACGTCGTCCTAAAACTCCCCTGAAGTTTGCAGTAAAATTATGTTTCCTTTGATTATAACTCCTTTGAGGGTTTTCAATAAATTGTTTTTTTGCACATTTTCCTTCTATTATTAACCGCTGTGCGCCTTATAGTCCAACACAACATACTTGCTATAATACACAAGTGGCACCTTTGCTGACAACATACTAAGCTTTTCATCAAAATATTCTACGAGTTGCATCCCTGAGTTTGTGAAACGTTTTTTATTTCATATAATTTTTCTGT
>JGI24158J21664_10012181_pt1 | contig 11409 bp, 6 predicted proteins | sample Ectturendosymbi3_FD_21664 | JGI IMG/M metagenome (IMG submission 21664)
TGAGACTAAAATGAAACTAAATTAAAATTTTTCCGATTAGGGCTTCAAATTCCTCAGAAAAGTTATTGTATTTGCAAGAAGCCCGTAATTTGTACAAATTTAATTACGTGCAGTGCTAAACTATTTTTACCTGCAGCTAAGCGTGGTCAATAAGTTTTGTAATACTGGGTTTAAGATTGTGTTTACAGTTTAATTCCATCTTATATTTCAATGAAGTCAGGTAAATTGAGCAACGTCTCATCAAACAATTTAAAATGAAGTAAGTTTAAAGTAGCTACAGAGGTTTTACGGAATAGGTTGAACATGGCCAAAATATGTTACGGATTATCAAAAATCCAAACATTTTTCAAACGCGTTGAAAGGCTTTAGGGATCCACTTCTTATATGCGCAAAACTTCTGTAGAAGCACTCAGATAAAACTAAATAATTTTTGCATGCTCCCTAATGTAACACAAAGTTTTAGGTTACAAAGATCAAACTTAGAAAGTTGTGGGGATGAAGCTATACTCAGATTGTTTATCGCTGAGCATTGTTCTACTGTGTAAAAGCATCCAACCGTTTGAAAGAGATCGTGAAGGAATGCGTGTCATACAAAAAACGAGGTAATTTTAGCTGAAATTTTGTGACAAGATTTTAACAGAATCTAGCAGATTTTTGTGACATCATTTGGCGGATTTAGGTCACAACCATCTGGCAACACTGCCCAGGGCATACTATGCCATGGAATATGGAATGGAAGGAAAAAATCGGTATGGAATATGGAATGAAATGGAAAATTTGATGTGTGGAATGGAAAAAATCTTCCATATTCCATACTTGCATATTTTGACATCGTGTTTCTGAAGTCCGGTTTTTCTTTCAGTTAAACATAGTTGCATAGTCTGAGTTCGACTAGAACAGTAATTCGCGAACTGAGGGCGTTCTTCGCAATGTCCGGCGTCACAAACATTAAGGTGGACGTGAAAAGGTGGTCGCTTGTTCTGATTTTGACTCTGTTCTCATGGGACATTATGGCCAGAGGTCAGCATGTTTACTTTCTTGCTGCCAACCTGCTGTAAGACCAGATAGCTATCTCGCCAGCATTGCCAGCAACGTTGTTTTTTAATCCAAGACACTTGGCATCCTGTGACAAAACAATTTGTCTTAGTTTGAGATGCTGAAAGAGAAACCATAATCGCTTTTTATAAGCGAGGGATAAAGGCGTTCTCGCTGTCCACGGCAACTAGTAGAACAATTTTGCTTCAGATACTTTGTGCAATTTTGGGCAGATATTCCATCAGATCTGTTTCGTCACATTTCTGTAATTTGAAGTTCGGCATACTTAGATTGATTAAAGCGAATTCTGTTGCAACCAGGGCCTCCGAGAGAAATTTTACCACGGAGTACAAAGACTGACACTGGGCCCAGGGCCGGCCTTAAGCCGATGCAACCGATGCAGCTGCATTGGGCCCACGCCTATTAGGGCCCTGCGCCATGGTGGTTGGGCAGGTTGTTCATTTTTGCCAGATACTCCTTGCGCTCGAGAATTACATCAACGGTTTTTAGTGTGATTGTTAGAAAATAATTATCTCGTTTGAACGAACGATGAATTTCCTCTAAGAACTTTATCATATGCGCTAAGTTCTCATGCTAGGGCGGTATATCTATGCTCTAGCATGTTCCACTCTTTATGGATAGAACTTGGTTGCTACTGGTGTCCGCTAAGACTGCAGTAGACCTACAGCTATTGCAAACAAGGTGTGCAATAATTCAACTCGCAATGAACAGTTCAAGGGGAATGTTTGTCGTTTTAACTTTAACGGCATTTCTTCCAACGTAACGGTATTCAGTTCTCGAAAGATTATTCTGTTTTGGAAGGTTTTTGGTTGCTTGAGGGTCATCTGCATTTTGACAAAGGCCTCCAGTTTTGCTTCGTGGAAGATTTTAACATAGACGAAATATTTCAATCTTTTTATCAAAATAAAATTAACTCTACCAAATTGAAACAAGTGATAAAAAATGAGAGGTTGAACTCGTGAAGGCCAAAAATCTCATGCATCCCAGCGCAAAATTTTGTGAAGTGTTTGCACTTAAATTTGCCTCCTTTCTTTGTCCACAAAATGATTCCGCGTTATTTGTCGGTCGTGCAAGCGCTTTTCTCATTTGACGCCCCACAAACTTTTATTGATTTTTGCCAATTTGCGGGTGTAAAAAAGTAGAAAAACCACTACTTCAAAGTCCAGGTTCACAAACGTAAAGGACACTTAAAGCCAGCAGCTTAAACTAGGCAAGGGGGTCCGGCCAGGCATTTTACGGATTATTGAAGATCGGGATCGGGAGATCGGGTAGCGAGGTGGTTTTCCCCAACCTCCTTTCCCCGACCTATATTTTCAATATTTTTAAATATCTTTCATATTTTTTTCATGGGTGATTTCATTCAGTGGCATGTGGTGGCCGTTTGCATTTGTTGTGCGTTGTTTGTGACGTCACATTTTGACGTCATATTCATGTTTCCAAACCAACGGTGTGGCATTTTCTTCTACACGCACTCTCCTTATTTTGTGTGTCATTGCACTGAATATAAACTATCAGTCCACCAAGGGAGTAAAACACACTCATCACTACGTCAGAACAAGTTACAACTGCAAAATCAGGCTGCGCTAATGTCTCGCCAAATACGAGCAGTCGAGCATAGGTGTGCGGCTGGACTGGTTAGCACACACCCCGGTTTGCAAGATCGAATCTTGCTAAACTACACAAGAATTGAGAATGCGCATAGAGTACGCAAGAAAACTTTCATTTTTTTGTTATGTATAGAAGTTCAGCAAACTTTTAGTTTTCCTTTTTCCCTGCTGAAACATTATCAAATTCCTGAATGCTTCTATGTTAACAACTGCTATTTTGAGCTCGTGCAACTGTTCTACCATGCTACAGAAATTGGTAATGTAGTCAATGCCGTCAGCGCATGCGGTGAGCAGCCGATAGTTGTTTGGGATATAATGAACTATTGCGGAACCCAAATCTCAAAAACGCGTAGTGGACGAAAGGTCTGCAAAAAGTGGTGAGATGGTTCCTGGATGCAGACGATAACCCAGAAAATCTAATTATTACTTCTTGTCCCATTTGCAATGTTCCTTGAAATTCGCATACAAATTCATTCCGTGGTATTTGCATGAAGTTGACAAAGTAACATGCAAAAAGTATACGAAATCAATTTATCTCCTTTGCGCAGTTAATACTAACATATCAAACTCAAGGGGTGGGTTTAACCTCAACCGACCCCCACTTGCATACGCCCTTGTAGACTGTGCAGGCATCTGTGTGAGAATTATATTGCTCATTGTCTATTTGTCTGAATCTGCTTAGGTTTAGAGTTAGTGCATGTTTCCCTTATGACAAGACAGTCATAAACCAACGCAGGATTGAAACGTCAGCTTTTGAGGATCAGTCAGAGGAAAAATCAGTGTGAATACTAAAGTGAACGATTTTGCTGGGAATATTCTGCAAAATAAGTTGCTGTTACATCTTGCTATCAGGTACACGCCCTAAACGCGATGCACACCTATCTGCAGCGCTGCTATGCTACTTTAGGTGCAACTGTTTCCGAAACCTCGCTGCTGTTAACTGCATACTACATTGAATAGTCCTCACCCTACCCACGCTGCGGATGGGCATTACACTCCAGTCTATGCTGGAATTTTATATCATCATCACCTCAACGAAGCTTAATCCCTCGATGATCATGTCGACTGTCAAATTCATCAACGAAATCATCTAAATTTGTTTTTCAGCTCGTACCTTTCAATTGAAAGTAGATCAATGCTACCCAATCTTTCACTGGTCATGGAATTTCTAGGAAATGTTTTCACTACTTTCATTTTTGAAAAACTGCTCTGGCATGAAGCGCTCGTGGCGGGAAGAGTTACAGCTACCAGTAACAATCAAACGCAGCTTTTTTAAGTATAAATGAAAAAAATGGTTGGAAGATACAGGCAGCTTTGAATCCTTCCGAAGCAAATTCTTTGTCAAAGTTATTTCAGGTCTTAAATCATTTTCACTAAAAGAGTATGATTTGTGAATTCTTTCAAGTGTTTTTCTGATAGAAAGATTTGACCTTCAGGGCAAAGATCTGAAATACGCAAAAGAATTGCTTCTGAATCATTACAGAAAATCCGTACAAAATTCTATGAGGTTGCAGGACACGTGTAGGTAGAGTTAAAACTGTAGTCACAAACCACTTACGTAAGATGTTTCGAAGTCATATACACAAAGCAGCAGAACGCACTACTGCAGCCAGGATAAATTCGGATAAATTAATTGAAACCAATTCTTAATGCTTTCACAAACCTTTTGCTACTGCGACAAGCAACAATCTGCTGACAGTAATATAATCCAGTTCCATCTCACACTGAAATACACGAAATATCAATCTTCCCATTTCTGTAACTGTTTTTTTAGTTTCGAAATGAATTTTTCAACACCGACTGCGGTCTGACTAAATTTCACGCAGGATCCGAGACCGGGCAACTACACAAGCAACTCTAGTTACCGGACCGTCAAAAACAACAACACAGCTTATCTTGCATTTGGGAAATATTGACTGCAGGCTAGAGGGTTTCTAAATTATCGTTTAAAATATTGCTGGCCGAAAATCATCCACTGTATATTTCAACCAAACGACCTTGAACGGGAAATTAAGAAAAAACTGGGGGGAAAACAGGGGGCCAAGCAAAAATCTGGGGGGACCATGGCCCACCCAGGCCCACCCTTAGAATCGCGACTGCGCACCGGGCTACTAAACCGACAAAAGCAGTGCATATTGCGTGATTTGCAAATAACATGTTACATAATTGGCAGGAGTTTTCAATCATAAACGCATAGATTTTCACCACGCAAACGTCTGGGAATTTCAGACAAACAACAGGCTCTCTTAATCTCACTAATTATTGCAATATTTCAGAACAGAAGCAATCCCCATCAAACTGGCAGTTATTTTCTATGATAAAACTATGCATTAACTACAGCGCTTTTCCTTCAGTCAGATATCGGAGAGATATTTTAACACCAACCTGACATTTCATCTATTGCTTTCACCACGACGTTATCAAGAAGGGCAGAAATTAAGAAAATTCCAGTAAGGCAAAACATAGGAATAATGCACAACTCATAAAGTTGGCCATGGATTCCACTAATCGGTCCTGCAAAAATCACAAACTACCGTGTTAATGAGCGAACGTGCAGAGATAAAGGTCGTGCAGCAAAGAGTGGAACAAGTCCGAAAAAATTTTCTCACCTCAAACTTCACCTTTTTGCCGATGTTTCGGTTTGACCTCGATGTTTGATCGCATCTAGATGGAAATTATGAAGTGAAGGCGAAATTTTGTTTGTTTTCTCTAAAAATTTAAGTCTTGTACTCTAAACTCAAAGCTTTTATTTTTTTAAAAATCTTTCCCTGAACGAGTTGAATGCGACATATTTACGGGAAAACCTTGTCGGCTTTCATGGCAGTCTTGAGGATTTTTGTCGATGTTTCGGTTCGACCTCGATGTTTGATCTTCTTCGACAAATTAAAACTTTTGGGGGTGAACTTGCCCCCTCAGCTCTACACCACTGAATGGACAGCGCGACATAAACTTTGAAAAAAGTTTACAAAACAGCAAAACATTCAATTTTTCCAGCTGAGTGCACCAGCCATTTCAGTTGCATCACCTCTCCATTGGATAATTTANGTTGTAAACAANAACTTGAAAAAGTCCTGCCTGCTACATCTTAGGGAAATTCATAATTCAAATCTAGCTTATCTGGGCTTTCAGCGATTGGAAAATCTCGCTTAGCTGTTGAAAGTGTTTTGGGTCATGACGCAGGATCCCACAGTTTTCGATAAAGCTAACATTAGGCCCATCACAAATGAAAAAGTTTGGGGACACAGCGAAAATAAAGTTTGGCACACTAGACATTTTTCCCAACGCGAAGGCCCAAGCGTGCAATTTTTTCAGAACAACGACCAACAAGCTTTATGGCATAACTAGCGTTTCATGCTACTCAACATCTTTTGGTCGACTGCCCATACAGGCTGACACGGTTCAGTGTCCAGTACAGGCCAAGCAAAAAATGCAAAATATAAAACTTTTTGCTGCTATGGTTGAACGGCCAACTGTTGGAGTCTTCGGANTCGAATAGAAGGTCTGCGTCTACGGGCTTAACCTTTCATCTTTTGTGTCAATGTTCGTTCTAACGAGAGCATTGTTTGCCAATAATGAGATTTTCATTTTATAAACCGTTTCTACTGAATTTGAGCGCAAGGAGTATTTGGCAAAAATGAACTACTATCCAAACACATAGCGCGGGGCCCCCAGAGGCGGGGGGCCCAATGCAGCCGCATCGGTTGCATTGGCTTAAGGCCGGGCCTGGAAAGTGCTCTAATGCAGTGCTCTTCAACCTTTTTCCTGACGGTGCACCCTTAAAGATGTTTTGACGAACTCATGCACCCTATTTGCTGACACTTCCCCGTGTCCCCCACGTAATTGCGCCCATGTCTGTAAGTACCCTGGTCTAAATAAGCAAGTCCCCTAATTCAGTAACTCAGCTACATAATTCAATTGATAATGGCTCATAGTTTGTTCCTTATGAATCACAAATAATCATCTAAATACAACAATTAGCTTGATGTGGTGTGATCCTTATGCACAACACTTTAGAATCTGCAAAGTCTCGGTTAAACCTGAAAGTCATTGGTTGGTTAACGGTTCATTTTTGCTAACAGAAATTTTTTGTAAAAATTATCTGTTTAGTGTGACAAGTTTGTGATGCACCTTTGCGAACCCTTTCTTAGTGGTGCACCCTACGCATATTTTGGTGCACCGTGCACACCGGTTGAAGAGCGCTGCTCTAATGAATCTGGTCCTATGCACAAGGGTGAATGGAGATTACTTTCGCATGGGTGCAGAAAGGTACCGATGGATCAGTATGCAAACTGTTTCACCATTGTAAACAAAGTGTGCAATCTCACAGTCACCAACCATGACGGAGAAGCATCAGTAATGAGCTTCAATACAATGCCAAGATGGACTTCATCTCAATTTTGAAAAAAAGTTCTTATTATCTATTGTAATTCATATGTTTCTCTGACAAAGGAAAGGGCAAATATCACAAACAAAGTTTGGCCTTTTTCTGGCTTTTAATCATTTGGTTTGGCTTTTTTCTGGCCTCTTTTTAGCACTGTTTGGGTTTTTATTGAAATTTTCAACTGGCAACCCGGGGCAGGGACAGGTTGCCAAACTTGCGAGCGGATTGTTTTACTGTTGATCTTCAATGTGTAACAATACCATGGCAACAAATCTTCTAATGTTCACTTCAAGTTACAATATTGTCGTTTTGCCCCTTGTGACTGTGAACGGAGATATCTGGCCAGCAGGTAATGCAGCGAGACAGTGACTGCTGATAGCGGTAAGTGGGGACGTCGGAGAGCGGTGGCATTTCCCCCTGGCCAAGGCCCGTAACCAGCTTGGGACACCAGGAGGGGCGAAATATTTGTCTGAGGGGCCCAATTTTTTTGAACTATGTCCAATAGTTTCAAACTATAACCAACACATTTTTCCAGGGAGAGCGAAAAATTTTCTAGGGGGGCTTCGCCCCCCTTGGTTACGGGCCTGCCCAGACCTTTTAAAAGAGAGATAACAGGGAAGGGTTGCCAGATGCGTTTTGTAAACTTACCGGCCATTTTGTCATCAGTGACAAATCTAGGCTGCATTCGTAAGCGCACATTTTAATTTCCCTGGATTCTCGAAAAACATAAAAAAAAACTTTTTGACATCTCAATTCATTTTTTTCGTGTTATTTTTTTTACAATTTCATGAAGCTTCCACAATGGTTGGTTTGAAAAAATTGCAAACATTCTATAAACGTACGCTTTGTGAGCAGGGGCGGGGTTGCCCCGGGATGAAAAATTCAGGGCACACTCTTATTTTCAGAGCAAGCGCAAGTTGCTCAAAAATCCTGAATGCAACAAGTATATTCAATACAGGGAAAAATTCAGGGCAAACCATATTTTTGAGGGCAGGCGCAAGTTGTTCAAAACTCTGAATGATAACAAATTTATATTTGATACAGTGAATTCAGGGCACACTCTGTTTTTCAGGGCAAGCGCAAGTTGCTCAAAAATCCTGAAAGATAAAAAATATTAAAAATATTTCAATGCAGGTTAATTTTCAGGGCAAACTCTGTTTTTCAGGGCAAGCGCAAGTTGTTCAAAATTCTGTATCATAAAAACTATATATTAAATACAAATTCAGGGCGCACTCTTATTTTCAGGGCAGGCACAAGTTGCTCAAAAATCCTGAATGTGAAAAGTATATTCAATACAGTGAGAAATTTCAGGGGAAATTATGTTTGTGTAATTTGGACCAGTGTTACAAATGACAATACTTGTATCAAGTACTTGGAAAGTGTTTTCTAGGCTACAGTACATTTATAGGAACATCGTACAGTACTGTACATGGTACAATCACAGCATACGAATACNATNCAATACGCATAGGCACACTGGCACGTGCATTTTGAGTTCGTGTTTCATTTCCTGAGGAGCAATCTTTAGTAGAAGCGCGCCGCACGGACATGGAGATTGCTTGGTCCCTTTGAGTGCGCCGTGCGCTTCTGCTCAAGCGCACAGCAACGATAACACAGGCAGGTGCCAGGGAGTGAGACCCTTCGATCCGGAACTGCCGCTTATAACTTTTGCGTTGCGCCATTGAAGTCGCATACATATTTGCACCAGTGAAGGCAGTTACCGTAAAGTTTCTTGTTTGGGAGAACACAACATACAAAGAACTTCGTCCCCTTGAGTTAACAAGCAAGGTAACTACAGAATTTGCTTATAACCGCACCTCTAGGTGATTGCATAAATAACGTTATTAGCGAATTGACGTAAGCGAATTGAAATGCATGTAAAACAGGGGTCACCAACACGGTGCCCGCGGGCACCAGGTCGCCCGCAAGGACCTCATTGGTCGCACGCGGGCCTCTTTTGAAAATAGCAATAAGATGATGAGTATCATCACATACATTAACATCAACAATCATACCATAATAGGTAAATTGAACTAAAATTTTAAAAATTTCAGCAGTGTGAACTAAAATTTCAGCAGTGTGAATCAAACTATTAGCCCTTCGCGTTAATGGGTACCAAAGAAGTTGCTCTCAGTTACATAAAGGTTGGTGACCCCTGATGTAAAAGAAGCCATCGGGACCGAACAAAATGTAACGTTATAGGCGAATTGACGTTACAGACAAAGCCGTTTTCTAACCTATCACAGATTGTTGAAGGACGAGGCGTGCCAGGCATGCCACGTTTTATCCGATGAGCAAACATTCAGGCATCCGACCGAGATCACTTCACTTGAACATCATTGAATAACCATGGGGATGTATCAAGCAAAACGCATCGACAACGTGCTAACTTCATCAGTTCTTTTGCGTAGCATTCTTCTTTGAACGTTTATCCTGCTTTAACAAAGCAAACAAGGCATTACTCATTACGATTGCTTTAAAGGTAAAGCGTGAACCACTTTACAGTTAGTCGGTTTCACCCTGCTCTGTAACAAAATTAATATAACCGTAGTAATTTTTGCAGAGCAGCATTTTAACAAAATTAGTCTACCTTTTTACGCCAGCGATAACACTTCGTTACAACTTCTTTTAACGAAAGTAGCAACCATTGCAAACTTCGAATGTTAGATACATATATCGCATTAGCAGTTTAAATTTCCTTTTCTTCCGAATGTTTTTGCTCTCTGTAAGTTTTGTTGTTCCTTTGTGTAATGCGCGAATCTCTTTACAGTTAATCAGTTTCACCCTGCTCTGTAACAAAATCAATATAACCGTATCATTTTTGCAGAGCAGCATTTTAACAAAATTTGTCTACCTTTTTACGCCAGTGATAACACTTCGTTACGACTTCTTTTAACGAAAGTAGCAAACACTGCAAAGTTATTTTCATTATTTCATATTTTAAAGATAGCTCGCAACCTTTCTGTGGTCACCGCCCCTCTTTTCAACTGTGGCGAAAACGGAGTGTCACGTTTGAAGCAAATACACCACCTGTACCCCAACCTGTAACAGACTGTGTTGCAAAAGGGCATGCCCAAACGTGTCAGTTTTTAATCTTATAAACAAATATGCACGTAACTGGCGCCGACTGACCTCTGTCGGCCACTTCACGTGACAGAGGATGGTGTAACACTTTACGTTTACGTCACAATACATGCAACGATCCATTGTAAAAGCAGGTCCGGGCGTGCCTCCTCGATTAAATCCTGCGTTGTTGATTGCGGTTTCGTCATCGGGATCTCATCACAGAAATGATGCAACATTTTGAAACTAGGTCAATATGAACAGTTAAATTCCACAGTTGACAGCCTTGAGCATTCAGTTGTGTTTTACCGGTCGTCACTAAAGTTGAACGCTGTTGAAAGATGAGTCGAGAGTTTTCTTGTCACCTTTGTGCAGAGTTTTTGACAATGGAAGTGATTTTCAAAGGCACTTGACTTCTGTGCACGGTCAAGTGTCGCAGAAAGTACAGTGCCCGAAATGCTACCGTGGATTCTCGAAGAAAAGTAATTTGAAAGCACACGTCGAAAGTGTGTACCGTGAGGGCGCTTCAAAGTTTATCTGTCACCCTTGCCAGAAGTCGTTTTCAAACTCCAGCAATCGTAAAAGACACTTGGACTCTATCTCTCATTCAGGCGTTGACAAATCACCGGAAACGAAACGCCAGAGACATCCAGTGTCAACATATTCTTCAGCTAACGTCAGGTGAGTTTTTGCAGGTTAGATTCTTTCAAGTTGTGCTCGAAAATTTCGAATCTGTTGTAATGATCTTACCCGTTTAAGCTGGAGCGAAGACTGTATTTATTTTTACTCCTTGCAGTGATTCGAGTACTGCTTCAGCTTCGACAACCCGTTCAGAGAATAATGAACAGAGCGCCAGCAGTAACAGGTAGCTTCTATGAAGTCGATCATATGTACTTGATTGTTTTATCATAAGTGAATCGATAATTTTACTAGGGTGTGAGTGTTACCGAATCGAACTTGATGGTGTAACAATAGCTTTATCTCGACTTATTGCAATTTCAGGCAAACCATCGAATCACAACCACGGTGTGAAGAACCAGCGTTATACTGTCAAGAATGTGATAAAACTTTTTCCAAGGCTTGTAATTTAAAGCGCCACTTGCAATCCGCCGCTGTGCATTTGAAAGAAGACGCGCAACCGGTGGAATCTCCCAACAGTTTCAAACCGTTCTCACGCTATCGTGCTATGAGAAAGCATTGGATCAGATGCACTCGGAAACTGCAAGAACAGTGGCGATGCGAGGTCCCGGCAAAGCGCAGAAAAATTACGCCGAGCAGCAACTGCACAAAAACAAGGTGTGT
>JGI24158J21664_10012182_pt1 | contig 11408 bp, 9 predicted proteins | sample Ectturendosymbi3_FD_21664 | JGI IMG/M metagenome (IMG submission 21664)
AACAAATTGCTGTCTATTCTGTAAATATGATGTGAAAAGGTTTAAAGCCAAACCACGAATTCCACAATGGTTGAGTTTTTCTAGTAATATTTTGTGATTTACAGTATCAAATGCTATTTTCAAATCAAGAAAAATTCCACAAATGTACTGTCCAGAGTCATTCAGACGTAATATATTGTTATGAAGTTAGTTTGAAGCCAGAAATGTAGAAAGTCCAGAACGAAAGCCAAATTGGTGTTTTGTAATTATGTTATTAGTATCTAGGAAGCTATCCAAGTTTTGTGCATCAGTTTTTCAAATATTTTGGAAAAGTGTGATAATATTGATATTGGTCTATAGTTGGAAGCGATATCTTCAGCACCAGGTTAAACAACTAGAAAACCTTGACAAGTTTCAATTTATCTGGAAAGACTCCGTTTTGAACGCAGTGATTAAATATATTTGTTTAATAAGCGGATATGATATATTTACTCAACTTATCTAATCTGACAGCAATATCATAAGGGTCAGTAGACTTTTTGTCATCAAGTAATTTGATAAGCTTCTGTGTTTCTTCTGAACAAGTTGGAATTATTAACACGGAAGAGCAGATTTGTGGTGAAGGAGGTAAATAGGAATCAGTTGCAGTGGGAGGTATGGTTCTGGCAAGTGATGGACCAACTAATGTAAAAAATTGATTTAAACTTGAGCAACAGATTGGTTGGGTTGAACGAAGGAAGCAGTAAGGACAGTTTTTTGAATAATTGGTTTGGAATTGTCAACAGAGTTTTTACCAATTACTTTATTGATTGTTTCCCAAAGTTTCTCTTGGAATAATGGAGTTCTCTAACAGCTGGATTTTATGATGATTGAGTTTCGCTTTCTTTTTCAGCAGACATGCCACGATTCATAGCTGTTCTTTATGGCTTGTTTTTGGTTTTAATAGAAATTAGCAAACGTTTTGTTATCCAAGGTTTTGAGGTCAACTTGGTCAATTTCCTACTTAATTTGATTAGTGGTGCATTGTGGTCCACAAAAGGTTTGAAAATTTTAAAAACGTTGTTGAATTCTTCATTTGGATTCTCGTGGTTACTCGTAAAATTTACTTGTAAGTTTCTTGGTAAGTGCAATTAAAATTTTTCTGGGTTGAATTGTTTATAACATCTTTTCCATATAGACAATTAAAAGCTTTAGCTTTGCAGCAAGCTGTTTGAGGAATCCCCTGCCTGGTTCTGCCTCCATCTTGTTGCAGTGATTCAAGCTTCTTCCCATCATTCAGCAAATAGTTAAGTCACAGCAGTGACCCACACCAAGCGAATCAATCGCAATTTGTTTGCAGAAGGAACCTAGTTTCGTGTGGAACACATCAAGCATATCATTCACACGAAACTAGTTTCCTTGTGCAAATAAATTGCGATTCATTCGCTTGGTGTTGGTCACTGCTGTGACTTAACTATTATCTCTTTTCCATATAGTTAATTTGTTTTGCTTGGGTACTGTTTTAGCAAGAAGAAAGATAGGATGGTGATCACTGACGCAGCAGTGACCAAACGACCTTATTACGGCGCTATGAAGTGTTCCCTGGCATCGTATAATCCACCTTTTTATGCTCTTGCACTGTAGCTTTTGTACAACAACCTAGACCAATTTTGACTCTCTGGATACCTGAGAAGGTAAATGGCTCAACAACAAACCAACCGCACATAATGTTATTCAAAGCATGATCCTCCCTGGTCGGAAATTATATTTACCCTTTATTGCAATGTTCATTAAATTTTTTCCCATTCCACTTTGCCCATTAATTTTATCTCCTTTCGTACTACACACGTAGTTATTTATTTTCCGATTTTTGTGTCTCCCTTCCCAGTGTGTAGCATTTAGCTCCTCCCTGCTTACACCTTGCTGCTTACGCATGCTACTACCACTTTGTGTTGAGTCATAGTGGCATTGATCGTCGAAAGGATTGTTTCCAGGGGACCAATAGTGGGTTTTTGCAGAGGGGGCCAACAGTGATGAAGTTTGATTTTACCAACTCGAAACCAAGAGAAAAATATTTGTCTACTACTAAAAAGTTACTAGGAAAAAATCAATTTTCAAAATCCAACGGTGCCAAGGCGCCCTGAATTCCACTTCAGACACCCATGCGTGGAGTTACGTGAAATCACTTTCCTCTGAAAATCTGCTGAAAGATTCGACTGCGTCATCTTTGCGGAGACGAATTACTTGAACACAAGTTGTCCCAAGGCAATAAACTTATGAAGCTGTTGTGGACACTAAGCTAGAGCGACCTGCGCAGTTATTCTGTACAGCACAATGTACGTCCAACAAAACTCGTTTGGCACGCATAATTGCTGACCGTAGTTTTGTGTAAGTGAAATAAAAGTACCTGAGCTGCTTGTAACGACGCCGCACTACAGAAAATTTGGGGTCTGTCGAGAAAATAGTATATTGCATGTTTCGTCCATAAGCTTGGTATTTTGGAACATTTTCATCGGACTACGGAATTACTAAACATTTTTCCGATACAAATATATTTGTAATGGAGTAGTTTTCGTATTGCCAGCAGCACTTAAATTAAGAGAAGCAGAACGCAGGTGGCAACAAATGCTCTCGATCAACATGTTCGTTCGCAACGAACTTTCTCTGTTTAACTAGAAGAGAAGGACCTATTGCCGGCAATGGAACATTAAAAGTTTGTTAATTGGTGAAGGGTTTTCGCTGTCGAGTGCTTCTGAAGGGTCCGACAAGCAATAGGCATGACATATTTTTGTGATTGAAAACAAGGACGCTTTAGAACATTGAGCCTTATCAGATAAATGTTGTTCATATCTTCCTTGGAATATGTAGCTATTTTTGGATTCCTGTAGTTAAGACACCTGTTGCCTTAGCAACAGGGGCTAAGCACGTGTTCTAGCAATGTTACATTTATTTTATGTCAGGTAAATGATTTGCTGACTTAAGCTTGCAAGTAGATTGCCAATAGATCTTTACTGAAATCTCCAACATTTTGAATTCTGAATAATTAACAAATATAGTAGAAGTAGGTTATGGAATGATGGAATGACCCCGAAGCGGATTTAGACATGCTGCTTAGGGGGAAAAACGGTAAAGAGGGCGCCAACATACAAAGAAAACAAAGTGAAGAGCAAAAAAGGTCAGTTATTTTGTTAGAGCAGCATTTTGGATGAGGAGCGCCATTTCAAGGACGCATCATGGTTGTTTTTGGGGGGAAGGAGCATCAAATTACGGCTCTTGATGTCGTTCATTGTAAAAAATATAATGTTCGGCGGACCTCTTTATTTATTTGACGTTTTTATGATCTAAGACTCAAGGTCGACATCACATGGGCTGCCTCCTTGCCTTGGAACCAGTGATTGACACCTTATCGATTGCATGCAGCGGGCATGGTCATACCTGCCAAAATTGTGCCAGTGCGAAAGAAGCCAATATATCTTGCCCAAAGTATACAGAATCCCGAATGGTGTCTCTATACTGTGCCTTTTATAGCGCACTTAACAACAATGGATGACATGATAGCCGCTAGTGTGCTCAACGCTCAAAAAAGGCGTAAGCTCGAAAAAAACATAGGAATGACTAAGTATCTGTAAAAGAGAACCATTAAAAATAAAAAAATAACATGACTTTGTACAACAAAAACGCGAACTCCAATTATACACCAGAAAAATGGGCTCGAACAGAAAAAATGCAACAATAGCAGCACGGAAGAAGGTACCTGAGCAATTTACACAACAGTGAGAGAGAATTAACTCATGGAAGGTTGATTCAGTGACTGTAGCTGTCAGTCCATCCCCAATATTCCGAGAATGCGGTGAAAAGAAACTATGTTTGAGGTGAGGAGAACTTTTGCATATTTGGGAAAGAATAATTTTCAGATTTTTATTTTTTGACGTGACAATCCTGTGCAGATAGTGTTGGCTTGCTGGCATATCATTTAAAACAAGAACTTACGATAATTTCACAGCAACGTCCTTGCAAACATAGAGGTGTGGGAACCAATGTACCCTTGCTTCCGAGGAGGTCGTCGTTGTTGCATTCCAGTGATTTCCAACCTTTCTCGACTCAAGATAACCCTTTTCGCACCCTTGTCACACCATCGAAAGCTTGCGGCACCGTTTCTAGGTATATAATAAGCTGGCGGCACCCTCCGAAGATACTTTTCCATCAACTTAAACGTTAATTTGTTTTTTAGGTGGTGTTTCACGACTACCTCTGTTTTGGTGCCGCTGCACTTCGGGAAGAAACAATGAATCCAACCCAAGCGTGGAAGAAATCCGGCAGATTTTTTTACTATTTCGAAAATCAGATACTCCTGCTTTCGTCATTAATATCGGGCAGAGAAGTTGTGAAAAGCAAAACTGTAGATGTCCGTTTTCGGTTGGATGTCATGACTTGTGGGCAAGTTGGCCAATGGCCATTGTGGGCAAATGGCCAAATTAATGAAATGATATTGCAGAAGACGCAAATCCTTCGTTGGCAACTGCACTATACCGACGCTTTAACAAATACTCAGTGGGGTTCGCTTTCATTAGAGAGCACCACTTCGCAAAGCAGTTGACCTCGTTTGACTGCGTCATCAGCTGCTATGTAGAAGAGGTAAATCATGTGCTTGCAGTTGAATATAAAGCACTGGAACATAGCGTGGTGCTGTGCTAATAATTTCTGCATCACCGCTTCTTTAAAAGACCAGTCTCGGATACCAGACAGACAATACTTGTTTATTTTATCTTACATGGCCAACGAAAAGACCCGGAGGTCATCAAACTCAGCTGACCATACCAATAGAGGTTCCTAAACGTTTTCTTTTAAGTTCTGTAACGCAGAGGGGCACGTCGTCCAAAACACCATGCCCACCCAACACTTCAGTCGAAAGCAAAAGTTTTACCTAATTAGGACAAAGAAACAATTCTTGTGCTGGCTAAAGGCAGTGTTTTCAGCAGCCACCCTTCGTCTGGTCTAGAACCAAACGTTTTAGATCACAGGTTTCAGGTTTCAAAGTGCAATCTGTAGTCGACCCGTGGAGTTCTATTTATATAAAAGTGTATGTGTTCTTGGTGTGTACCACTGCTTCAAGTGTTAAGTTGGTGGTTTGTTGCTCGTTACCTTTTCAGGTTTTAGGGTAGTATTCTTTCAGCGGCATTTTGTATATCTGATGTCAAATTTTGCTTGTATTATTGCAGACAGCTCAAAAGGAGACAACAGGTCCTACAGTCAGTACGATCCAGTACAAAGTGGGCCTTAAATAGCGCTCCACTCTGGGCTTCACATTTGCACTTGCAAATTTGCCCAAAAGGACATGTCCGAAGGTTTTTGCGATTGATATGTCGCACGCAGGCATTTAGTGAGGAGGTTTACTGAAACGAGAATTCGTTCCCGTTTTTGATGCAACGAAATGGAAGATCAAAGGATTTTTGAGGGTTACTCACGCCTCACGTCTCCGCTTGGGATTCAGTGAGCGACAAAATCCCTTGAGGCCGCACAACATAATGATGAGTGCTGGAACGTTGTGGAAAAGCGGATAGTCCAGCTTGCGTTGCGTCGTGTTATTAAAACAAATATTTGCTTCAAACAAACCAACACAAGTCAAACGGTAAAAAAAACTTTTAATTTCTAAATCTTCACAGCGCAGACTTGTTGAACAAGTCGTGCTGATCGTGGGGAAGAATCAGAGCAGTTATTTTTCTAATAAAATGTAATAAATTAAGTTAGAGAAGAACAGAACTTTCGCATTGTATAGAAGAGGTTCATGAAGGATGGTTGTGAGACAATGGAGGCGAAGGTTTTCAACGACAGGTGAATGTTTACTTCCGTACGACTGTAAGGTTCTATACGGCTAATGCCAAACGTAATCGTTGTCAACACTTGTGCTGCGAATGAAAACAAAGCCACGTTTTTTACCTAAGTCATCCGTGAGGCTTGCAACTTCGTTTACAAACAGCAGCAGCACTGCAATCAATCCGGTTGCAAATAATCAACAACGTGTTTTACATTTTTACCAAAGTTTATTTGCCAAAAAACGCACGTTTTTCTGTATATTGAGAGGCATATTGACTGAAGGAGTTAACAGTGATTTTGGGCCACAAAGCCCGCGTATCAAATCTCAGTGGCAAGAATAATTGACATCGTGGATGGCGGGCAAATGCAGCGTTCGAAATATAAAGAGCAGCAAAGCCGTTACACTCAACGCTCAACACAATTGTGCTGATAAACAAACAACGGATTCATTCCTAGCGACATCAGCAAATTTACAGCGTGATTGCACCGCTCGTGCAGTTGTTGTTCGGTCAACCCACAACGGAGTGACAGAGATACTGATTTGGCGGTGAAACAGTGAGGCAGGAAGATTAGTTTATTTTAGTATTCCAAGAACAACGTTAAATCAACGTTTCAACGTTTGAACTTGCCACGACAGGGAACTTTTATGAAAACATTAGGAAATCGTTCAGTCAATCAAAGTACACAAAGAACAAAAATTATTTGTAATGGAGTAGTAAAAAATACTCAACTGTGCCACAAGCACGGCATACAAACACTTATATGCTGTTCTAAAATATGCAAGACGCCACGTGGATGGGCAGTTCAGCTGAGAAAATGCTTCACGCTACATACTACGTTTACACGTGCTACAGCTACTTTTTCCTCAGACAGCCAGCTGCATTTATCAATTTTTTTTAGTTTTTTAATTTTTGCAAAACGAAAAGGTTTGTTTCAATATAAAGTATTTGCATACGAAAATGTAAAAATGGCAAGTGACGAGTTTCAGAATCTTCAGGTGTTTCAATCAACTTCTCCATCGGAATAAGAGAAGTTTCACTCATTTTCGAGTTACATCTTTTTTCCCGTTCACAACAGACGCCTTTCCAATGGATCTAGATGACTGTGGTAATTGCTTGTGTCACACTAGTTGGACAGTGCGTCGTGGTAAGCATGGTTTCTATGTAAGTTTGTTCGCTGTTCACCCGTACTTCCCAATCTCTGCCGCTGGAGGTCGGGGTAGGCTGCTGCGGCGATACGGTCGACTGATTTGCATCGCTGCCGTGACTGCTGCTTTCGCCAGGCGTGTCGTTGCTCCCCTCGTTGCTGCTGAGGTCCATCAGAAACGTTGAAGCGTGACTCGCCGATGCGGCTGGACTTCTGACGATGCAGGTCGGGCGGTGAAGGTTCAAGATGTAAATCAGCTTTTGTCGCTCCTCTTGAAGCTTCTGTATTTCTCTTTTCAAAGTCAGATTGACGTGTTCCAAGTGTTCGGACTCCTAAAAAATGACATCACGCATTTACGTTTCGTGTTGTGCGCAAGAAGCTACAAATGTCGCATCCCTTTAAAATAGGGCCACTTTAATTAAAAAAAGTTTTTTATCAATAAGTTACACAAAGCTGTTTAAATGAGGTGATCAAATAAAATTCGTGTACCAAAACCTTGAGGCCATGCTTTGTTCGGCATTGCTTTTCTACCGTACCGAAGGCGAAACTACTGTTTCTTACACTGTAGCAAGCAACTTCGAACAACAATAATAGAAACATCAAGTATTTATAATTAGTAGCATTTTGAAACGAATCTCAATGTTCCATTAATATGAGTATATTACAAAACATTTTGATATCCGGCATGACACGTTGAAAAGTGTCCACGTGAATATGGCTATAGTATAGAGAATCATTTGTGAAACTCGAAAAACATTTTTCAATGATTTTTTGTAGATCACGATATATACGCCAAATTTACGAACATTTTTCTTCAAAATGCAGCAGCTGGGGTCGCAATCAAGTATGCCACGACTCGCTATGGTGCAGAGCTCTACCATCCCAAAGGAATGCTTAATAATATTTTCTAAATAATAAAAACGGTGGCGACTAAGCTCAGCAGCAATACAATCTATGACGAATCACTGATACAAGACCGCAATGATTTTTTAATTCCTTATAGTTTCACCTCTTGAAGCTTTTCGGAAATCATCTTTTTCTTGAATCTGCATTTTGCAGCAGCAACTTTGTTACGTTCTCGTCTTCGCGCTCTCTTCAATTGCGTTTCAAAGGAAGGTTCCTGAAACAGACCAACAGTTATATTAACTGAAGTTGACAAATGGAGTGAAAGGAAAGTGTAAACTGGAACGAACATGTTTCATCTTTCGTTCTCTGGCACCAAACCAAGGACGACTGCACTTAGGCTCATTTCACGCTTACGTCACATCATGCTGTACTAACGGAAGACGCTTTACAGCATGACACCGAGCATCCTTTTGGTTAGTTTGTTTTGTACGCTGTACTTAATACACAGAGCGTTTCAGTTTGCTGATGCAACAATGGTGCAACCGTGATGCAGCAATGGTGATGTGCATTAATTATGACTCTAGGGAAATAGCGCGGAAATTCTAAATCTTCGTTCAGGTTAATTCAGAAACAAACTAAAACAAAAGATCTTTTCATCCCTTACTTCAACAACTGACTCTTTTCGTTCGTTTTCAAACGTGCTCGGCAAGCCGCGAGCCATACGTTTGCTTTGGATGGTGTAGCGCAACTCCTGCTTGATCAGAGGCCGAAGGTGTTCTTCCACCAGCAGGAGGTCATCAGAAGCGACATTAGACATTGGCTGCTGGCCCAGCGAATTGCCGCTGCTGCAACCCATTGCGACTGCCGATGGCTGCTGGTAATATGGCTGCTCGTGCTGGCTCGTAGGGCTGCTTCGGGACTGACGCAAGTCAACGGGGCAGTTGGAATCGACCGGAAAAGCTTGATCCGCAGTAGAAACGTTTTCTATCGGGACCGCGTTCGCGTAAGGATCAGAACGGGGTAAAATGTAAAAAGGCGAAACTCTGTCGTCGGTTGGAGTATCTTGACCATGTGTCATCATCTGCAGCTTCATCAGCTCGCGGCTTTGAAACCAATTTTTGTTTATTTTGCAATGAAGAACCTACTTCGCTACAGGTTCTGTGAAAAAAGAAAAACAAAGCTGACTTTCGTGTTTGAGTTGCCTGAGAAAAGTTTCCATACGCGCTAATATACTCATGAGCTTGTGTTATGACTTGCAGCACAGGCAAAACGTGATTTTATCCTGCAAAGGGCAAAGTCAGTACTTTGAATCGGGGCTCAGAACTGGGGTTGGTTGGATTATCCGGATAACGGTTAGCCGATTAACCGAGAGTTTTTTTGCTATTCGATATCTAAATATAATTCTGTCGGTTAACCGGATAAAAAAATAACGTTACTAATACGTTCTGCGCTTTCAAAATAAGTTTGGGTATTCTTTGTTTCCAGATCCGGGCGACCAAACTTCAGCTAAAACCACGTAATTATTATTTTTACAGAAGTTCTTTCGCAATGTAAGGTGAAGTCTGCATTGTGATATGCTTCATAAGAAATGCGTTACAGAAGCAGTAAATGTTAAACATGTACGGTTTTCGTCACAGATACTCGTAGAGTGCGTGTGCGCATATTTACAATAAAACTGTGTCATGATTTTAGAAACAATTTATCACGCAAATCTCGTGAATTTAATTGTCCAACAATTAGCGGTTATTATGCGGTTAACCGGTTAGCTAAAACACAAAGATACCGATATATCCGTTGTCCGGATAGTAAAAATGAATAATATCCCAATTAATCCTACTCAGAACATCTATTGAGATCCAACCCCCAGCCGGTACAAGTTGTCTTCCCTTTGTGGCGTTATTGAGACTTAACCTCCCTAACTTCTCATTTAACCTTTGTATGCCTGGAGTGCCGAGTGGCAGTCCCGCCAGGTTCTGTGTTGATTGGAAATAAATTGGTTGACTTGGGGAAGACAAACCTAGTGTTATTATGTAGGGATAACCATTGTAAGTGAGAATCAGTCTTATTTGTTAAAATCTTAACACAGTCTTTCTTTGCGAAAGGAGGTAATTTTTATGCAGTTGATCTGATGCCCAAGCCTGAGCACTTGATTGATTGCAGAGGGTTTCTTTAACGGCATGAATTTCAATAAAGGACGAGCGTGCCGTCTGGATGTTTGATATCTGTTCATGGCATGTCATTCCACGTTGTCAACAACGCTCCATGTCTTGTACGTTAAGCGTCATTGCGTTTGGGTAGCTGAGATGGTAGTTGTTGGCCGAACGCCGAAGTCCTTCGTTTTGTTTCGAAACTTCGTTTTGTTTCGGAACGAAGCCGGATATAAATAGAACGGAATAGATATCGCCAAGAAGGAAATGTCTGCGAATCCCCCACAAAAGAATCGGATCCAGCGGGTTAATTCCTAAACATAGCCTTGGGCTGGTAAAAAATGGTAAGACAACATGTGGGTGGTCACACGTCTCTCGTTCTAAATGATTACTGTTGTTGTAGTGTTGCTGTTGTTGCTGATTACTGTTGTTGCTGTTGTAGCGTTACGTAACCAACCCAGATGACTACGTCTTTTTGAATTTCACCCTGTGGCGTAACACTGAAACTGAAACGACTCTTCTCAATTTGCATTTCGGCTAAAAGCTGGTGCTCAAACAGACTTTATTTGAGTAAGTCCTCCTCATTACCTCATACTACACTACGGCACATTTTGCAGCAGTGTTGGGAGCGATTATATTTTTTTACAATTCTGGCATTCTGATTGCTAATTCTGCATCAATAATATTGTTCTTTCGACATTTGAAACTTTTGTGTTATAGTTTCAGTTTACTTTACGGGCTTATGTTGACTGTGCGAAATTCACCTTCAGTCCTTTAATTTAATTCATTCACGTCTTTGGAATCGATTTATTTAACACATTGTATTATCTTATATCACGCACAAGTATTTTTGTAGAAAATACAAGATCACTAAATGCTCACTTTCTACGTGCAAACCATAATTATTAGAAGATCCATTCCTAGTTGGAAACTCTTGTTTTTGTCTTGCAAAGCGCAGCTTTCGTCCTACGTGAAAGCAGAAATGGTGAGGATTTTGCGAGGAATGAGAACATTTTGTAAATATCCTACACAGTGGCTCCACATGGAAGTTTTCATTGCGACCAACGTGATATGAGGCAAAAAACTAAATTATGCTTACAACAATTTTTTCCTAAGATTTTTAAACAGACGTTCGTTGAGTATATTCCCAAATAAAAAACACCGTTTTTGCGATTTTTGCGGGAATGCTTTTCGGAAAGATCTATCACAGGAAAGATGCACGTTTAGCCCATGATCACAGTAAATTATCACTACTGCTCTGCCTGAACGAACACAAGCTTATGGCGCATTCATTTCAAAATGGAACATTCCTCAAAGCAATGTTCCCTCTAAGCTGCGCGGCTGCGCGGCCGCGCAGCTGGCCTAGAACCCCCGCGCAGTACTTTCCTTCTGCCGCGCAGTGCATAAGTATTGACAAGACAAACTAAATACGTGCTTTCAATCGGACGCAAGCCCCACCTTTGAGATTTGAGCTCACACGGCCTTCCATTCCGCGCA
>JGI24158J21664_10012183_pt1 | contig 11407 bp, 6 predicted proteins | sample Ectturendosymbi3_FD_21664 | JGI IMG/M metagenome (IMG submission 21664)
TAAATGGACATGTTCTTACGCAGCCCGCGCCGATCTCATCCAACACGGGCAGCAGTGGTTGCCCTCGTGTCAAGTTTAGCAAGCAATTAGAAAATGCCGCAACAGGGAGGGCCACTTCATGGCGCCTGTTCCACTTACCGAACGGGATCAATGTGGTATTCTGTATTATTGAGCAGTGGCACTGATTGAGTGGACGTTGACGCATCACGATCATTCCAAGGTTTTAAGGGACTACAAACACTGCAAAAGAAAACAAGATTTTGCAAAATGCTAATTGTCGCATCGCGAGGGGATGTTGAACACAAAAGCGGAGAATTTACCGAAAAGATGTAGGAAAATTGTAAAGTTGTCTTAATATCCGAATCTCAAATGACAAAAGATCTCAAAGTTTTCCAAGAAGGAAAAATGCGGGACCAATGGGACACTTTGACAAATGTAAACCTGGGAAAATAACACCTTCCTGTGATTACTTTTTTCCATTTTCATATCGTGGAACCGAAATCTTGGTTAGGTCTTTCACATGTGTTTTCGTTGCAGACAACAATTTAGTGACGTTTGAATGGGAAAAACCTAATTTTATTGATTTTTAGTACAAAAGTGAGGTCAGTGTCGTTTCTGTTTTGATTTAGTAACAAAGAGGTTAAAAGAAACGTTGCATATTTTGGGGAAAGTATGAATTCTCCAGAGTGCACAGGGCAGATTACGATGTAATCACTTGAAGAACGTGCAAGTGATCAGTCAATATTTTCAAAATGTCTGCCTGGGGATGTTTGGGACAGATAGGGGTGGGGACCCTTGGGACACATACTTCACATCCGACGTTGTTGAATTATATGCGAAGGTTTTCGTAAGGTCATGTACAATGGGAAATATTACTTCCTCATTCAGAGCCACTGGCTCTCACCCTTTTAACCCAAATGTAATCACAGATGATATGTTCTTCCCTTCAGTCGTGAATGACATTCTACAACAACCAGAAAAAAAACAGCATTCGGGTGGATGTAAGCACATCCACACAGGCGCCTGAGATTGATGAAATTTCAGAAGCGGAAACGCTCCTAAATTTATATTTCTCCGTAACCAAAAGCGTCCTTTACTACAAAACGCAGCAACAGCACACAAGTCCATGTCCACCATACTAACTGACACTCTAAAAAAATGAGATTGTAGTTGCCTCCAAAAAGAACTCTGTCTTCACGACGTCGAAAATAACCATCCTCCAGAAATGAAAGTGAGGAGGATATAATGCAGCTTGATTCAGATACTGAAGATGATGAAGAACTTAGTTTTTAAGGGGAAACCTTCTTCGAAGAAAAATGACTTCATTTAACTGAACAGGGCAATTCAAACACCTGTTTGTACGCTGTAGTAAAAGTTTATTTTAAGGAAAACAGGCACCAGATGAAAATGGAGACTTTGACGTTTGGTTCGTGACGAGATTAGAAAAAATGAAAGAATTCTAATTTCCAGAAAATGGCATAGCATCAGTCAAGCTTAGTGATATGGTCAAAGTCTTACCCCATCGTGCATCTCACTCAATAACTAAACGCTTGTCTGGAATTTTGAAATTTCATTTGGCCCTTTCACAGTATGCAATGCTTTTCAAACACTGTCATTCTATTGTGTATTAATGTTTTGGATGCAATTATGAAAACCACTTTTCAAACACTGTCATTCTATTGTGAAAACCACTTTTCCACTTTTCAAACACTGTCATTCTATTGTGTCTATTTTGTATTAATGTCTTGGATGCACTTATTGACAAGAAACTCATGCAGGTTAAACCGAAATCATATCTAACTTTCTTTCCAATGGAAAATGAAAGATGACTCGCAAACGCGAATTAGGTTTTGAATTTTGTAAACATTAAGCGCATGGTAAATTTGCATTTCATTGATTTCTTAAAATGTAAAATCAAAAAACGCGCCATGATAAAGTTTGGTTACCTGAGACAATCATACTGTGATGATGTCCCATTGGTCCCACCCTAAAGTCCCCATGCGTGGGGACCAATGGGACGTTTTAGTGAAAATTTTAAATGCAAATTAAACTGTCGAAACATGTCTGACGATTCCATTTTTTTATGTTGAATTATGCAGAATAACCCAAACTACAAGAAAACCGTCACCTGACTTTGAATGTGTCAGACAGTTGTCTGAAACTAGAAAAAATGTCAAAATTGTCCCATTGGTCCCACATTTACCCTACAAAAGAAGTTAAATTTAACCAAAATGTTATGTTTTCAAAAACATTACCAAAAAGACACAATCAGAGAAACGTCGACTATAATGCGAGTAGAACAAGAGAACGTTTTAACTCAAATGCAACTGCAAATCTCAAACAGCGTTTTCATACCCACAAGAGCTACGCTACTTGAGTCACTAGTTTCATTTCCGCAATCGCGTAAAGACTACTTTTATACCCTGCGTCAGCGACATTGGCGATTTGTTAACAACCGCTATAATGTCTCATGTGAGTGCTTCGAAACAATGTTCCTGAGTTCTGCAGGTGGGCTGCATCGTGCTTTGCTCCACATGTTGCTAGGAAAACGTGACCAACTTTTGAAATATGGCCCATCACTCCTACTGGATGCTGTCTCGGAAATACGACGCTTTTTATTGAAATGAGTTTAGGTCTCCTTACGTTGCTTTCCCATCGAACTCAACGTGAAACGCTCAGCTGTCTGCGCTTTTCAACTGTCTGGTGAACTTCATTTAACAAACTAAACCCATTAGAAAATGTCTGTCCTTTTCACTATCTGTTTAGTCTTTGTGTGTGGTATTCAGCAGTTAGTAAATTTGATTTTCTCTTTGTTGTGCACCATAGTAAAAAACGTGCTGATTTGCCACCAAAGTTTTTTATTATCTCGTTTCTTGTTGTCTAGTCCTTGGACAAAATCGCACATGCAGTGTCTGTGTTAAGCTTAATTTCTTTTAGTTTTATAATCACTTCATGCTTTTGACCTTGAGAGGGTAACACTGGAATGTTTGGTGAACTGTGCAAAATCAGTTAAATAAACGTTTATTCAATGTTTCAAATAAGATGTTTATTGGCAGAAAAGTTACATTGAAAGTTAAATGTAACTAGTCTCCACAAAGGTGGCATAAACGAATCAATAAGCCAGAGGTGGGAAAATAGCGGCCCGCGGGCCAAATGTGGCCCGACACAGCGTTTTCAGTGGCCCGCAGAAGCATTCAGGAAAATCCGCAAATCTGAAATTTTATCCAACTTCTCATAGTAAATTTTAGTACTGAGGCTATAAACCGATACTGGCTTCTACTCCCATAAGAAGGTATGGCCCTCCACTAAATGCGGCCTTCGCAATGTGGCCGCCGAGCAATAATAATTGCCCACCCCTGAATTAAGCAATTTTTAAGGAAATCGATTTCACGTAATGCTACGCATCATCAGTCCTAACGTCTTATTCGAATAGAAGCTTCTGCTTTTTTTCATTGTCAGAAATTTTACATTGAGAATGAAATGCGTTTTTTTAGCAGAAATTGATTTAATTTGGTTCAGTAAACGTTTTCTGACCATCATAGCCGTAGTTTGTCATTTCGTCCAATATGATTTCATTTAATATCATTGATTCATCGCATTGCTGTAACTTTTCTCTTGCAATACTGTATATGAGGATGGGAATTTCAGGCAACAGCTGGCAACCTTCTCCAATGCAATGAATCATTAAATCACACTTGAAAGTTCCTATAAACACCCGATGTCACCTCATCATGTTTTTGCACTTCACAACAGCAAATATTTAAAGCCAGCATTCTAAGCATAACTATTAAATGGAAAATACTTTTTAGAAGACACAAAAAATTTGCTTAGAAAATACGAAAATGTTCGTTTAGAAAAATTCAAATCGTGCCACAATCTTCGCAGTTTTTAAGTTTTTGCGTAAACCCAACATATTCTTCTTCGAAAGGAGCATTTTATCTTCAAATTATACAAGTATGGGCAGCATCAGTTAAAAATGTAAAACAAAATGCGAAGGATTAAAAATAAAATCCAAATATATGTGCTTGCATTCAACACACTCAAACACAGTTTGGTTCAGCGAAAACGTTTTGTATATTTTCTTTCAGAATATTGCAAGTAAACTCATCTAAAAGGTAGAAACGTTGTGCCTCCCAATAACAACTTTTCTGCAAACAATTTTTAAATATAACTTAAAACGAGACAAATTCCCTGAGGCACGCCTTTCCGTATTGCTCATCTGTCGAATTCAAGGCAGCCAAATCAGGGAATTGAAACAAAGAGGTGCAATAAAAACTGCCCCAGTAATGATACCATTAATCATGACCCCAAGAATAAGGGAATCTGTTTCGATGAATGTTTCGTAACGGGTGCAAGAGTAAATGATTAATTGGCGAAGGCGGAAATTATGCACCTTTTGTCTAAGCTTCTGTCTAGTAGTTGTTTATTGTGTATAACGTCTTCACTCCTACACGCAACGCGCGAGGTTTAAGCATACATCGCAATGACAGTGAACACACAAATACATCAATGAATACGAGGATATATACGTGGAGGTAGTAGAAAAGTATACGCTTGATGGCGCTATTACCTTTACTTTGATGAAACACAAGCATAAAGGGTATACGAGCGAATGACGCCATCGTGATTATTATAATGTAGTGCTGCGATGACTTTCCAAGTACACCGATTTATGAAATGCATGGGGGAGTGGGAGGCTGCGAAGGACCAAGGGTCATTTAGGCTGCAGACTACCCAAGGACGATGCCGCTTATCGTGTGAAGGGAACAGTTTTAATCGTTAGTAAGTCTTTTGCTCTGAATATAAAGTTTAATATGTGAAATGCGGTTGCATGGTTTATTGAAGCAAAATGCGTTGCAGGCAAGGTCAAGCCACAAGAAGAAAATGCTTTAACGTTGTCACATTGAGTATTTGTTGTTTTCACATATTTAAGATATTCGTAAAAGCTAGAGACGAAATGCGTCGAAAGTTATAAACTATACGCAGTACTGCGCTGGTGTCACGGAATTTAAGCAGGTTGGGTACGAGGCGTCCAAACATGTAATACGGGAAATACTTCTCAGTTTACGTCACGAGTCTTATGTGAGAACGGAAATTCGTTTGCAGCTTGGTGGATACATAGTTCGCTTTACGCTCGTAGACTAACGACATCCCACTACTTCATACAAGGGTTTGAAGCGACCAATTTTAGTGAACACTCCAGGAACCAAACTGAGTAAGATATAGCAGCAATACTTCATGATTGGATTATTTCCATTGTAACAGCATTAAATAGTTAAATCAATGCACCTGGTTTATGTACACCAACAAAAGAACACAAAATATGTTTCCAGTAGCCGAATAATACATATTTTCATTCCGCTGAAAAAAGTGCCAAACACGGTTTATTTTTTTATTTCTGAAGGTATTTTTGACCAGATATCTATTGCACTGAACTTTATCATTTTAGCGCCTAAGTTTGAACGTGCTTTTGGCAGAGCAAATTGTCGGGTTTTAATTTGTCTTGTATTATACGGATGAACATCTGTAATGAGTTTAAAGTAATTGTTAAATGTAGCAGGTAGCTGTCAGTTATCAAAGTTGTATATATCTTTGAGTTGGAGAATTTTCTGTGTTTTATAACTGGTAGTAACGTTGCTAGTCACAAGTTCATTTGTGTTTAAAAACATCTCATGACACGATATAAAACAACCAGTATTGGCTGTAGATGACACGATACTGCTCTTCCCCAGGCAATAATCCCATACTGTGCTCGTGAGTTGAAGCTGTGATATCACATACGTAATGTTTGGTTATTAACATAATGTTTAAGTTTATACATTACACCAACATATTTGGCATATCACAACGCAACTGTTTACAATGCTTTTTCCAAGTCAGTTTTTCATCTGCAATTACACCAAGGTACTTGTAAATCAAAGTTCTTTCAATACGATTACCATTTGCATTTATTGCAAAGGATTCCGTGCTTAGAGGCTTATTTGTGATTAACAGATATTTTGTGAAATAACAGTAAGTCCACTTTTCAAAGTAGTTTAAGTCTTTCACCTGCGAGTTGCTTCATAATCGAAACTGAAGTTGTTCTGTGGACTAAAATTTACGTTTTCATATTCCCAGACGCACATCCGTAAGCGACTTATAGTTTCCGTGTTGCCAGCATGTTCTTTTGCGTCTGTGTAGAAAGCACTAAATCCACTCACACTGAAAGATACATTTTCGAGCTGATCCACCTGAGCAAGATATTTTGTCACACAACGAGGTTTAATGTGTTGAATTATCCATTTTATTCGACAATGCAGAAAACTGGTAATTACTATATTAAAGTTGATGCAACATTTTAAACATAAAGTGGACTTAAAAAAAGATGGTATTCGTCATACTTCATTTTTACTGCGATAGTTCTTCATCAAGAAGTATACCGTAAAACATATGATACTTGAAATTGGTCAGAAAAACGTCTCTGCTGCGTTGAAATCTTAAAATCTTGCTTTTAGCATAACCAAGCGCTCTACTAGATTGTGCATTCGCTTCTCGTTTTTTATCTGTTTACAACCGAAACAACTGGTAAACTGTGTTATTCGTCATTCATCAGACGCTGAAAACCTGAAACATATTAATAATGACTTGGCAAAACAACATATTCATAGACAGCCTTCCTGTCTAGATTTCTTGCGAGTGCAATGAAGCGTTTGCAGTTGCGCTGTTTTGTCGACAATTAAGTCAAACGAACATTTACAGAAAGCATTAGCTCGGCCGTTGTAGGAATACAGCACTATTCTCCTCAAACTAAACGAAATAATAGCTTTGCATTGACCGAACTGAAGTAGGGCTGTAAAAACGTTCTTGCCACTTTGGAGTTCGTAACAATCTCTTTAAATGCAGAGTTGTTTTGGATTGCCTTTCTTAAATAAATTCAAATATACATAATCACTTGATCAAATGATTAACTGCTTTACTAACAGCTGAAATGGCTCACTAAACCAAACAACATAGAATTTAAATGATCTCATAACAAAACTTCGTTGACTGTGAAATGCTCACAGAGCAGAAGGTGAAACAAAGTACTTATCAGTTAATTGAGACCAGTGTGTAGGCATGTCACTCTCAAATGTACAAAAAATGCATGTATTTGTCCTGTCACGTTCAGTCTTTTTAGAAATAGAAAAGTTAAACCTTACCATATCATTATCACATGTTCTGCAACACAGTAAATAACCAACAGTGGAAAATGACTTGTACTTGCTTTCTGACGTTGTTGATTTTTCCGTATGTGCCTTCTACAGTGTATAGTTCGCCTTCATTGCTGATCAAGATATTCTTCAATCCCCTGATGCTGTCACTCATGAATTTAACCACTTCCTGGTTGTCCGATCCGAAATAACGATCCGAAATAATCTGACGAGTTAAAATATGTGCAGATATATTTTAGTATCACGTATTTTCATTTTTTCCTAGCAGTGCTATGAAAAAAGCGTTGTAGGTGCATTTCAGGAGTCCTTATTCTGTGGCAAAACAGTTACGACAAACTGCCAAGCTCAGATAAGCCACTTGTGAATTTAGTCCTTGATGTGTCAATTCACGTTTTTCCCAAGGCAATGTGTAAGTGTTGTAATCAAATATTTTTCTCTACACCTTCACTTGTAAAATAGAAAAGCTTAAGCAATGGATAGTCATAGAGCAGGATTTTCTGTGGGAAATATTTTTGTGAATCACCAACTGCTTGCTGACGATTTATGCGTGTTTGGCCATATCCTCAGTGGTGTTCAACGCCTTCTAAAATTTTTCTGGGATCATGCTGCTGAGCATGCAATTGTTACGACAGCCTTTCGTTAATTTTCGCATTACCTCGCTTTGCCCGAATACCTGCTTTGGAAGCCTGAGATTTGTCACACGTGGTGCAATCAAATTTCGGCCTGAGGCACTGCAATTCCTTGGTTTGTTTCGTTGCGGACGGTTGCGGTCAGTGAGTGGCTTCGCGAAAATCACGTGTGTATACTTCAGTCTATCCGAGAAAGTGATCTGAGTTGGCTGGACGAAGCAGAAGCCGTTGTAATGTAAGATGGCAATTTGACGATGATGGTCGTACTGTTTAGTAGTAGAATATAGTGGCGAATGGTGACGACGATCCCGCTGCTATACATCGGCTTCGCAATAATCGGAAGACGCTTGTGTTTTGAAAAATGTGGCGAATTTGCATTAAAACCGTCACGCCGGACTCCCACTGATGTTACTTGCTATTAGAAGATTGTAACAAGACCGTCGATGTAGTTTCCCCCCTAAAATGTGTATATAGCATGAAACACAAGTTGTTTCCCTGAATAACGTACTGTAAATGTTACGTTTGCCGACCACTTCAAATATCTCCCTGTATTACTTAACAACTCACTGCAAGATGACGCTGACATGCAGATGTGAGTGAAGTTACTTTCACTTGCAGCTAACAAGCTCCAAAACACGTTTACTCAGCACTCTACTGCACAACACTCTGTTTCATTCCAGTTGTGCACGTGCACACACTGGTGTAGGAGGAGGGCGTGCAGGGGGGTGCAACCGCACCTCCAAAAGTTTTGATTTGGTGAAAAAAAGGGCAAAATCCCATAAAATCCGGGCAAATGTCTCTAAAACCCGGGTAAAATCTATGAGAGCCTTCTAAAACTACATGAAAGTCTGAGCAAAAGTGGCGCCCAACATGCTTTGATTTGAAAATTATGGCGTCCGAATTGACATGAAAAGCTTTTTTTTGGAGATCACATGGCGCCCGAACTGAGAGTTTTTTTTTAGAGGTCATAAATTTGAAGTATTTTTCGGGAAAATTTGGGAGAATCTGGGGACAATTCTTTCGCACCCCCAAAAATATGCCTGCTCCTACACCTACGAGTGCACAAATTCTATAATGAACGCCTTCGCTTTGCCTGCGACAATCCCTATCGTATTTCGTATTACATCCCCAGGAACGTAAATGTCCGCCCACAACAAGCTGCCTATTTCGTCAGCAGTGTTGGTGGCTTGATTAGAAACAGCATGTGTGCCTCTGTTAAATAATCCGCATCTTCATCCAATCTATTTATCCGCCCACTTATTTTTTGATGCTTTTTACAAATCTTCATTTTTCTCCCATTACGTAATGCTACTTTATGATGATGACAGGATGCAGTAGTTGCTGGTGATTTATTGCAGAATGCATTGTTCGTTCAATTAGGATAGATCGACTACGTGTACCATCCGTTTCTTAATCTGTAAATTTTTGGCTCTAAACATTTTCATAACATTGTGTTCTTCCAATGCAGTGGTTTTCAACCTGGGGTCGCGACCCCCGAATGTGTCGTGAACCATTATTGGAGCGGTCGCAAGTAGATATGTTTTATGCACACAACTGTATTACATTTGCTTTATTCGATTTTTATATGGGGGTCATTGGGTAATAGTGGGTTGCTATAATGGGTCGCGGGAGGAAAAAAGTTAAAAACCACTATTCTGATGTGATGTAGATTTTGTGTCAAAATATTAATAATATCCTCATGTAAATTATTGCAAGTTGTCAAATAATGCAAACAGGAGCATGTTACAACCGCACACATCGCACAAATCGCACATCTCGCTAACCCAAAATGTGGAGCACTTTGTTTGTAGCATCCTCATTTACTCGGTTTGCTAAGCGTATGGTAAAAACCTTTCCTTATACTCGTTTTGTACTCTGTTTGAGGTGCCACAAGTGATCTGCGAATGTCCATCTCGGCTTGCTTTGCGCCGAGGGCCTCGTGGCTATTTGCCACAATGCATTCCATACTGGCAGAACGTCGACGGCAGCACCGCGCGTGGAACCTATCCTTTCACACACCCATCAACGCCGAGCATCAGGCTAGACAGTCAGCAAGTGCCATTTAAGTCTTTGTTATGATTCTTCTGGTGATCAAACGAAGGTACCAGGTTACTAAGGCTGAACGCACAACCCCAAAAATAAAACCAACACGTTCAATTTCCTGTTTCACTGAGCGCTGTGATTTGTGCGCAAAGTGCGGTTGTGACATGCCCTGGGTTGCTTTACCTAAAGAACTGATGTCATTTTTGGCAGCATAGATGTTTTAACCATACTTGCTTAACTCAAAAATTGAAAAAAACTAAAAAAAGTTTGATTTCAGAAGATTTCTGTATTTCCACTCAAAAAAACATCAGTCGAAATGATCGAGGCGTCAGGAGGCCGGGGTCACCCATAACGTATCCAGAGATTTGCAGTTTATCCAAACTATTTGATCATGGAAAAATACCCTCAACTAGAGTATGATGAATTCCATCTATGATTTGGTAGTCTTGCCAATTTCTGCCACCTTCATCCAAAATAAAAAGGAAATTTAATCAGGATTCCGGAGTCGTGAGGAGTCGGACGTTTTTGACTGGCGTCGGATTCCTAACAACACTTTTCTTGATTTTCTTGTCCGACTCCGACTCCGGATGTCCAATTGGATCAATTTTTACATCACACTCCTAAATTGGGAATTCCTGTTGAAATGGTACAATTTCTTTCGAAACTTTTGTTGAAACAGATTTCTTGCTGTGCACCACGACTTCCATTGATTTCAACAGTCAAATTTCATTCCTTTTATGTTAAGGAGTCAAAGTCGAGAGTCGGAGTCGGAAATTTTGAAATCGCCGGAGTGGGAGTCGGAGTCTGAAATTTTGGGAAGTCGAAGTCGGGAGTCGGAAATTTTGGAAAGGTCGGAGTTGGAGTCGGCTATTTTACCTCCGACTCCGCAACCCCGATTGTAATTATAATTACTGTAACTATATCAGATCCACATAGCATAATTATAATTATATCAGAACCACGTAGAATTGTAAGTATATCCTCTCCTTGTAACATCAGTTTCGTCAAAGCACAAGTGGAAAATTAACATGTTTCCACCATAATTTCTTAAAATGCTTTCAACACCTTTTGATAAGCATGAAAAGGATTTCTACAGTCCTAACAACCAAATAATTTTCCCCAGATTTTGAACTGCCACCAACTGCTTTAGCAATTGAGGGCTACTTAAACCTTGCACAACAAATTTTTTCAGGAAGTACCTATTTTTAACTGCTTGTTTTCTACCCAGTGGTAATATTATTTTTCACACATTTGCTTGTTCATCTAAAATAATTTAGCCATCAACATACTTTTGCAAAGGATAGGAAATGTAGTACGAACATTCACTTTCGGTCATATTCGGTTTTTGTACTTTTTTCGGAATGTCACGATCAACTGGCGCCCCTCTCTGCTTGCGCTATATAAACCACGTGGCAGCTTTCGTAGTGAGTGCTGGAATGGTGCCTAATCAATTGCGTTACAGCGCGTGAACCGTTTCTTTGCACCCACCCACCAACGCCGGGCATGTGGCTGGACAGGCCGCAAGTGCCGTTTCAATTATGGCTT
>JGI24158J21664_10012184_pt1 | contig 11405 bp, 5 predicted proteins | sample Ectturendosymbi3_FD_21664 | JGI IMG/M metagenome (IMG submission 21664)
GGAACAAAACCCATTTGGGGCCCCTAAGACTTGCAAAATTATTTTGAAATAAATAAAAATTGAGGCTAATTAATGTGCATCATACGTCAACAAGAAGCACTCGTTTATTGATCATATGAAACATTACGTTAAAACATAACGGTATTCAAGAAATGTGACCGTATTACCAATTTTTAAACATGACTTTAAGTGTTCATAGTAAAATCTAGTCAAGGAAAAAATCAGAAAAATAATCATTTAATAACTATATAAGCAATTTTCTCTTATTCTTATTCGCAAATTTCTAATTACACTATCAAGATCAAGTTGTCTAGCAATGCTAGACTCAATGTTTAATCTTGCTAGGTCAACAAGTCGAGTTTGTGACATAGCAGACCGCAAATAATTTTTACAAGTTTAAGCTTGCTGAAAAATCTTTCAGCAGATGCTACTGTAGCTGGAATTGTCAGGAATATTCTCAATGTAATACAAACATTTAGAAATAATTCACACAAGCCACACGGGTCACAAGGCGGCGACCACTGCTTTACAGCATTGTGGAAATACTGTATAAGTGGTTAATTTCTCCTGTATGTTTTGAAATCTTCAAATATCTGGGTATGTCCGCTAATCCTAAACTCACATTGGATTCGACCTTGTATCAACTTCCGGCTAAGTTTAACAATCAGCAAAATGCACAGCACCCCTTCGCGTTGCACTATAAGCACTTGCGTCCTGCACTGCAGTTACTTGTTAATTTCAAACTTTTCAGTTATTATTTCACACATATGCGCAACGTTCGAGGGCTACTGCTGTTAGATTAGATTGTATAGTGAACTGGCATGTTTCCAATCAAATTTCATTTGAAGTATCTCTTAGTTTAAAACTCTTGATTTATTAGAGAGAGTTTTTCTTAAAGATTTGTTTGAAAATGTTTAAAAATAAAAGACGTAAGGGAATATTCAGTTAAATGGACACACTGCGAAATATTCGTGAATGTCTTAAATTCGACAAAGTAGGCAAACCTTCAAGTTCAGAAATAGTTACTGCTAATAATTATCAATACATCGTATCAGTAAAACCACTGCCAGCAATTCACATTAAAATACATCACACTTCCTGCAAAATCCTTTAGACCAAACCAGTTTTATCACCTGTCGGGATTAATTTCGCTACATTATTCCGACTGTGTTAGTAACAAACACTCAATCGTTCCTTCAGCAGGCCCGTAAACAGGGGGTAGCAGGGGACGAAGTCCCCCCTAGAAAAATGTTTGTTCTCCTGGAAAAATGTGCTGGACAAAGATAAAAACTATTGGACATAGTTAAAAAAATTGTGCTCCTCTCAGAAAACTCTTCGCTCCTTGGTGTCTCAAGCTAGTTACGAGCCTGTCCTTTTGTCTCAGGCCCTTCCGTAGCTGTCGGTCCCCGGAACAATGTACCTGCTGGACCTCCCTCTCATAACCCCTGAGCTAGTAACCCAAACTCTGAGCTGCGAGTTAAACCTTTCAGAGACACTCCAATTGTGTCTTTTTCTCAAATATTCACACACTGTTGCCCTTATTTGCCACGTTGCCAGTCACAACATCAACAAATGAACGTTCATTTTCAACGATTCAACGGTTGCTAGCCTATATACGCAGCACTATGGGGCAAAACCGTAACTAGCTATAAGATTTTCGAATCCCCTGGAAAAATGTGTTGGACATACTAAACTATTGGACACAGGCCCATATCCAGGGGGAGGGGTGCGAAGCCTCCCCTGCAAATCTTTTCGCCCCCCTGGAAAAATTTATTGGGCATAGTTGAAAACTATTGGACATAGTTTGAAAAAATTGGGCCCCACTCAGAAAATTCTTCGTCCTACCTGGTGTCCCAAGCTGGTTACGGGCCTGGGCAAACACCGTCTGATGGATTGGCTTTTTTGACGAATAACTGTGATGCGACATTGATCCTGAGATGGTTATCGACGAGTTGTTCAAAAAGAAATACAGCCTTAATTTCATCTTATAATTGTGCTCGCAGGTATTTTGTAAAGTCAAAATTTGGCTGTTGGTATCTTCTGATTTGTTCCTATGAATCCACTTACATACTTTTAGTTGATTTTGACTTATTCAATAGGCATAATTAGTGATATTCTCGAGGATAACATTACACGGCGCTTCTCTTTCAGCTACACTTCATGTTCATTGAAAACTGTTTGGTTAATAACTGCTTGATAATGATCGCTGCGAAAGCAAACGTTTTCTTGTCTTTGTTAAAATTTATCGATATCGAGCGGTAGAAGATATTTTATGTCATATCCTGTTGTAATATACCAGAAATTGACCAGTGACATCAAAATGATCTTTGTGCAAATAGCTAAAGTTTTAAATCTGACAACGTCAGTGACTGGCCCCTCCCGAACAAAATTCCTGGTTGCGCCACTAGACAAGACAAAGCATATGTAGCAACTAGCGAGTTGTCTGTAAAGAGGCCAATTGTGTTGCCAATGCAGAAATTTAATATAGCTATTTAATGTTGCCAATAAAAAATAAAATACAATTGAAATTAATCTGTGAAATATTTTATTTGCGTATAAGATTGAACAAAATTTCAATATTTAGAATAGTGTTAAAACGCTTGAAATTACACCATTCTTTTAATGGTGTGGCACGAATCTTTTCCTACACACAAGCATGGGTGTCGGAAGGGGAGCAGGAATTTGAAAATTTCAGCAAAAAAGGCTGTTTTCTTAATTTCGAGTGGTACAAAATAAATTTCACCACTTATGGCTTTCCCTGGAAAGACTTTTGGAAAAATCCACAAGTGCCCCCCTAGAAAAAAACTTCCGACGCCCATGCACACAAGCATGTAAAATTACCCCATTTTTGTGAAAAATTTTGTTGTATTACTGTACACCATCTGGCGAAACTGTTCGACAACACCAATGCAGTAAGCAAGCTATAGCAGGATGACAGACTGCGCACGGTGTATTCTGCCAAACAATAACGAAATGCTGCCAAATTACAAAGAATTCTGCAACGTTAAATACTAATTGTGTTACTTAAACTGATTTAGGCAAAATTTGAAATTTAAAAGTGGGGGGGCCTAGGCCCACGCGCCTCCCGGTTCCGCCACCTCTGGGTAATAGCACGAGTTCAGGGGTTTTGTTAATGGAGGAGAGAGTAACCCTCATTGTCATAGGGCTTCAAGGATAAAACAGATCAATAGACCATAATTCCCTGGTTAAGTTGACAATGGGCATAACCCATCAACTTATTTACTAGCTGGCAATGGGGCGAAGCCATCGGCAGAGGGTTTTTATTGCTCTTTGGGCCGAAGCGGGAGGCAGACTGAAGTTCTACCATATGTGATGAGCTATATATAGGTTTCAGGGTGACATCATTCTACGTCACATGACTATGAGCAAGAGCTATCAACTTAGTCTTTATACTAGCTGGCAATGGACCGAAGTCACCAGCTATTGGTTTTTGCTGCTCCTTGGATTGAGGTCGGAGACAGTCTGACCTGGGTAGAAGTTCCATACCTGAGGTAGTTTTTTTCACCTATTTCCATTGGCTCTGACACAAAAAAAGCTCCTTGCCCCGAGTGTTTCTTTATTTTAAGAAGAGGATCATCTTATAATAGGATGATCTCATCTGAGAATAAGATTATCTTAATCCCATGAGGTCATCACGTGATCGCTGTCTGTCTTTCGTCGTGACGTTCGCGCCTCTCCGATGTATTCATCTGCGTCGGTTTTTATCGTTTTAAATCGTCATTACAGTTTGTGATAATTTGTTAATTATCAGCGGAAATTGTATAAATAATATTTTGGTTACTCTTTCCAACAGTATTAAACAAATCACTACATAAGAAATATATACAGTACAATTAAATGTAAATAGTGCAGGATATCCGCTCCTGTTGAACTGCATTTCTCAGTCTTCACATTGTTTTAACTTTATACCTTTGGTTGAAAGTCCATTTCTTTATAGAATATTGTTTTCCCAATACTCCTCCCAGTCACTACTATGTATTGAAAGTAATGACAGACCTCTAGGTCTTTTCCTTGACTTATTTTATAAGTCATTAATGTTACTTATTAGCTGTTTTCCGGAGTCTGAAAACGTTTCATGTTGAGATTGCAACGCACACTCAAAACTTAAAATGTTCCAGGAGCTATTCTGAAGCTTTAGAGATCTTGAGTAGGCTGCTAGCCTAAGAGGTTTGGGAGTTATGGAGAAAAATAGACCCAGAAAATAACTCGGCCACCTAGTGTATTTATTAAAATTATTCAAGAATAAAATTTTCCTGTCAATATTTCGGGTTGAAATTTGATGGGATGTTGTGAGACACCTAAATACATTTTTTCTGCAAGTTTGTGGGGATTGGTGGGTGCTGACTGGAAGAAAAGCGACTTGAACCTCAGAATACCCCCTAAATCCGTGGTTCTTGCCCCCTTGGATCCCCCACCAAAAGAAGTTTCAATTTTTTTGGTCATTATTGCAAAAGTAAGGTCTTTACAAATATTTTTTACATAGAAAGTTTATTTCCAACCTGTTTGTTTTAGGCTCTGTAGCCTACTGAATGGACGCAACTAGGTTTTGTAACCTACGCAAAAATGTTTTTCTCCTGAAACGACGTCACAGTGACGTCACAGGTGGGCGCGACCTACCTTAAATGTGCGGTGCTGTCTTACGGATCCAATGAAACCTTCAGTGACTCTTTTGCTCAGGGGTTCCCAACCTGGGGTGCATGTGCCCCCAGGGGTACATTTCCCTATCTGAAGGGTACATTTAAGGTTGGCAATAGAAGAGAAATGTATATTTCTATGTTATTTATTTCCAACTATTTATACATATATCAACGAATATTATTTTCAAAAATCATTATCTGCTCATTGTTAAATATATCCGTGGATGATCATGACCAAATATTTTGTCAAAAGAAATTTTAGGAGTACTGTTCATCTGCCGAAATGCTTTAGGGGTACATGCTTATCTGGTGAAATGCTGAAGGGGTACATATTCATCTGTCGGAATGCTGAAGGGGTAATATGGCAAAAAAAACGGTTGGGAACCCCTGCTCTAGCTCATGGTCGATCATAGCTTCTTACGCCAAATTTTGGCGTGTGCGGGACTTACAGGTTTCGTCTACTCATTCAGGGGTGGAAAACAAACAAAAAACACAAATAAATTTCAGAGAAGTGATGGCGGCAGTGGTGTAGCAAGGATAGGTACCGTTTGGGGCCGACCATAAAAATGCCGTCCTTCCCCCCCTCAAATTTGCTTACAAGTATTTAAAATGAAAGAAGATCAGGTTTTGTGCTTATAAAGGAATAACCAAAAACGCACAAACTAAAATGGGTCTTGATTTTGATTGTCGATAATATGAGCAGTGTTCCCTCTAAGGTGCGCAACTGCGCAATTGCGCAGTACCACTAAACCATTTGCGTAGTGAAATCTCATTCTCACGCTCTTGCAACATTACAAATCTCATATCTTATACATGTCGCAAAGACCTTTTACAGCTTGAAACTCTTCACTAATTGCGTGTCAGCATTGTTGCACATTTCCATGCGCAGTAAATCAAACATTTGCTCAGTGTAGTATAATTGTCTTAGAGGGAACACTGAGCTACGTCTTGTTTATTCTGCTTGTCGCCACCTTCATCGTCATTAGGCTACTCTTCCTAATTTTTCTGGTTTCTTTACATATGCATATATGGAGCCCGCACAATTCGTAAAATTTTATCCTTGTTGGCTTTTAGTCTCCGGTAAGCCGCGCCACTTGGCTTTAACGGTTCACTCCAGGATTTCTCAACTTGTGGGCCACGAAAGAATTTTTGACAGGTCATGTCCAGGTATTATTGAAATTCAGTACATTTGACAAGTTGAACCTTGTAACAAAAACGTAGGTAACTCATCTCATGAGCTGTGCACGACATAATCAGTGGCGTAGCTAGAGTGTTGGCTGCCCGGGGCGGCCCTTGAGTTTGGCGCCCCCGAAGCCCATAAAAATACATATTGCGCAGTGACTGATTCCCTTTAAGTCCCGCACGGGCCACTTTTTTGACCCGACTTTTCACATTCTTACAACTCCATAACTCGCCAGCCGATTCAGCTTGAGAGCTGTTCACAGCATCTACGGATTCAGCAAGTCTTCTAGTTGAGATTGAAAAAAAATTTTTTCGTTTTGGGTTTGGGGTTTTATGAGGATGACGTCACAATGAGGGCATGTTTTCGCGACTTTTGAGCCAAATTTACCTGGCCCTGGGCGCCTTCCCTTTGAGTCATATTTTTGTCTCAAGTTTGTTTTGGAAACTAGGCTGTGATCAGTATCTTCAGAACCCTTCAGTGGCTTCTAGCATATCTGAAGCCAAAGTTATGGGCCAAAAAACAAAAATTGGTAAGAAGTTCTACAACCACAAATGCTAACCTGGGGTGGACTACACCTATCTTCTAAATGGCTATCACTCACCAGCAGATTGAGCAAGAAAGTTGTTCAAACCCTCAAAAGACTCGTGAAGTCTTGTAGTTGAGACTGAAAAAATTTTTTCAGTGTGGGTTGTCGGCATTTTCGGCCATTTGTACATAACCACAGGATGTTTTGACATCTTTTCACAGGTCTGCCAAAACATTCAATAACGTCAACATCCCGTGGGAGTTCAACAATCGAGCCGATTCCGTGACTCAAAGCTTTACTAGATTTAAATGGATTCTAGGCTACAGTACGAGTCTTTGGAGGGTTTGATTGACATTCTAGCGTTTCTGGTTCAAAAATTATGGCAAAATAAGCAGAAATTAATATAGGGAAATCTCCACTAATCCCCTAGGGGTTTGTACAAGATTGGTGGTCTTTTGGCCATAACTTTGGCACCAGAAACGCTAAGAAATCGATCAAGGGCCCAAAAGACTCAAATTACAGCCTAGAATCCAAATAAACTTTGAGCCACAATATCGACTCAATGTCAAGGTTATGACGTCATAAAAGAAAAACCAAGAAAAAGCAAAGTATACCCAAACCCTGACGAAATCCACTGAATATCCGAAACTCAAACCTTTTTTTCAGTCTAAACTACAAGGCTTTACGAGTCTTTTGAGGGTTTGAACAGCTCAATAGCATAAGCTGCTGTCGATTTATTACTAGCTGAACAAGCTGTTAGTGAGAGACTCATGCTTTTTCTGCAAGTTTTGGATATTTGTGCAAAATGTTTTTTTAGCCATAATTCTGGTTCCAGACATGCTAGAAGGTCAATAAAGGGCTCTAAAGACGGGGATGATCACCTATTTTCCAAACAAGTTTTGATACAAAATGGCTCATTGGATTGGCGCCCAGGACCAGGTAAAGTTGGTCAAAAACGCAAAAACATGCCCTCATTGTTACGTCACCAACAGAAAACCCCAAACCCAAATCGAAAAAATTTTTTTTTCAATATCAACTAGAAGACTTGCTGAATCCGTGAATGGTTTGAACGGCTTTCAAGCTCAATCGGCTGGCGAGTTATAGTGTTGCAAAAAAGTGACACATGCTGGACAGAAAGGGTTAAAGCTTTGTAATATTAACTAGTTTGTGCACCATTATAATATTACAGTAATCTCACATGCTCAAATATGGCATGCTTTAAATACACACCAAGAAACTCAAACATTGTAAGTATCAGTTAAACAAAAAGCAAAAATGATATATGGGGAAAAATAGTAAAAAAAGTGTAAAAATTAGGACGATCTTTATTTCTGAAATGAAAACTACAACTTTCTACACAGTAACTTTTCTTGCCTTTTTGTTGGGAAATTCTTCAATGGCAATGTCTAAATTTATTTCATTTGTCAATTGTTGCTCTATAGACAGTGTGTCAAGATTTCTCAACCTCACGGTGCTCATACTAGATTTTAAAACAATGCTTGATCAGTCTTAGTTTCGAAAAGCTCCTCTCACAGATGGCAACACTAACGGCAATTGTGAGGAAAATCCGCAGCATATTTACTATATTTGGAACAGAGTTCCCAAGGTTATACTTTTGAATAAACTGCAAAAGTTCAAGGGAGCCTTCTTTTTCTACTGTGAACTGTACATCGGCAACATCGTATAACTGTGATGCAGCAATAACGTTCTTCTTAATTGCACAACAATGAACAAGCAACGCAATAACTATCAATATTTCTTTTTCGGCTATTAGCTGCACTCAACCTCCCGCGTAACTAATTGGCCTACTAGGAATATGAATGCAGCACGGTGATCTAAAAACTTTCATAATGACACATCAAGGCTCTAAAGCAAGAAATCATTTTCCCTAAAAAAAACGAGAACCCTTACGGAACCCTTAAAACTCATGCAACCCCACCACATGTTTTGCGCAACACTAGGGTTCCGCGGAAACCACGTTGAAGAATACTGAGCTAGATTATATTTCTACACACACACGGAAATCTATTTTGACAAGCACAAATCCAGCTACACATTTATTAGATTTGCGCAGAAATGTTTTTTTCGACCAAACAAAGCTATTTTACGCGCAGGTGCAAAACTTGCAAAAGCTTAGAGCTTACCGTAGCCACACGTTTGCCCACAGTCATCTGCCATACTCCTAAGTTTTACAACGTCATATATGGACTACCATCAAACATCAAGAACGACCCAACACTCGATCAATCAACCGTGTAATAAATCAGTAAAATTTGACATCAAGTGAATCGATAAGCGCGATGAGAACCGTCTTGCAGCATCAGGTAAAAAAGTCTATTGATGAAACATCCCTGGTACACAACTGTTTATTATTTGGCTAAGATAATATTGCCATAGTTTAAATTACTCAAAATCAAAAACGTCCTTCAACTGCGAGTGGCGTCCCGACATTAAAACCAATTTTATTTCAATACAGCCTGTACACAGGTTTATAGCCTACAGCATAACCCACAGTGCCACCCCCATAAAAGTTCCACCAGGGGCGGACCGGCCCCCAGCCCACCCTTAGCTACGCCACTGCAAACATGGGTCACAAAGGGTCAAAACATGGGTCGCGCCGAGGCGATCTAAACTTAGGTTGTATATTTTCACCGTTACCACTGCTTGTCTTTGTCTGTCTGTAGTGTAGAAACTTGAGAAAACAGTAGATTGCTAACAGTGAGAACGAACTTTGTAAATTACTCCTAAAAATCATCCATACAATGATTATTTTTATCATAGGTTGTTTGCGGCATGTGTGGCGAGCCGTTCAGCTAATTGAGATTTGGGTCGCGGTCAAAAACGTTTGGGAACCACTGCTGTAGAACGTAGTGGTAATGCTACAACTATTTATTCTTCTAAAATGTCCTACAGCCAATGAAGAATTTTAAATTTCATGCTTATTTAATAACTTGGTTTTTTTAGCCGGTTTTACATTTTTAAGACATGGTTTGGCTTTTTCTCTCAAGAGATGTCTGGCAAACCTGCTCTAACGAACGTCTATTCTTTACATTATACCCTAAGCTGCAGAGGTGATCACAGTCACTTTTTTTGACTTCTGCTCCTGTTCCTAAAAAAGTGACTCCAGCTCCTGCTCCTGCTCCAGAGCTCATTGGAAATTTACACTCCGAATCCTGTTTACACTCCGAAAGCCTGAAAGCAGAGTCTATTTTGCCACATGAGGTAAAATAACTGCTTGAACTATTTTGCCTTTAGCCAATATGGATGAGTATTGCCATGCTTTTAGTGCTGGCAAGCAGGTAGTGGTTTCTTGTCTGTGTTGGTCAACTGCAGTCTTTCCCTAACTTTAAATCCTAACTCATTTTGTATTTGTGTATTGTAAATCTCATTTTGCCTCATGAGGCAAATTATGCACTAGGCTACCAAACTTGAAACCAAAAAATAGAATAATAAGTTGTTCTCATGTGAACCAAATTTCATTTAACTGTTTCAGCTCTGACCGGAAGTAAGTCTTATTTAACTTCTATATTTAACTCTTTGTGATTTAGGCACAAGCACAATGAAACAAGAACAAGACAACTACTACTATCTTTTTACTTTGGCCTCTACAAATAAAGCCACGTTGGCTACATTGAAAACACTTCATACCACTTTATTCACACAATTAATCTATTTCTCTTATTGTATTTGAACTTGCAAGATGATAATGGCATGTTTAGGAATAGCCTGAACTGCATTTCTGCTAGCTTGCCTGAAACTGCACTGCTGTTGGCGTTGCTGCATTGTAAAGATACATATTACATGCATTGTTGTCGTTGTCTTCTACATTTCACATAAACTAACAAATTGTGAATACTGCTCAAAACACGACCCAGCAAAAAGGTAAAAACTTCCAGTAGCTGACGTCCTGTGATACAGCAGTTGAGCATAAGCTATGCTCGAGTCAGATCAGAACATAGACCGCCAGTCTGCCACCCTCCCTCACCCTAAATAGCCTGAACCAGAGGTGATCACGGAGCCAGAGTGGACTCCGGCCGGAGTTTGCATGTTAGGCTGGAGCAGGAGCCGGAGTCAATATTTTGTGTTCGAGCCGGAGCAGGAGCCGGAGTCAACATTAAGGTCTGTGCAGGAGCCAACAGAAATTTTTAAGAGACCTAATTTCTGTAATGATGCTTGTTGTCAAACAGAATGGAATTAATTTTAGACGTGTTTTCTGATCAGTGTCGTCATATATCACGAAAGTGTGGCACTGGGTGGGAGTGCCAAGCATTACACCGCTAATGATGGTTTCAAAGTTATGGCCTGTGCAAAATACAGTGTGTAAGTGACAATGCAGTTTGCGAATTTCGAAATCCATGCCGTAACTATGAGAATGTTTGGCTAATGATGTGTGCAATGACACAAGACACATGACAAAAAAACAATGGCTGACAAAACAGATTATAGAGAAGTAACAGTGCGCCGAAATAACCTATACACTGTTGACCGTACTGTAGGCCTAGTGGCAGGATTTGACCATGATGTTAGAAGTAATGTGCAGTAGTACAAAATACAATGTTTATTCACATTGTCACTTGTGCAGTATTCTAGTCTTGCCATTGCTTGCATAGGCTAACCTCTGCTCACATATTGGAACCATACTGAACAAAGTTGAATGTTTGCCCTGACAGTTGCAGCTTTGAAGATAACCTATATTGTTTGCATCGCTGTTGCCTATGATTATAAATTTGAAAGGGGTTGTAGCCTAAGTTATATGTAATGTAAATGTTCATGTTGTTAATATTTTTTGTATGATTTGCTTGCACATTCATGTTAATTGCTCAGTTTGGCATAGTCATAGTTCAGAGTTTTATCTGAGCACATGATGATGAGGTTAAAGTACGATTCAATATTTGTGAAAAGACGATCAGATCCTGTCCTCGGAGGTTTAAAATGAGACTTTTGCAAAAATTGCAAATTAACACTCACTTCAAATACTTGTCATCTATATTGAAGCTTGAACTACTAACTAAACTAGTGTTTCAGTGGTTTCCACTTC
>JGI24158J21664_10012185_pt1 | contig 11405 bp, 9 predicted proteins | sample Ectturendosymbi3_FD_21664 | JGI IMG/M metagenome (IMG submission 21664)
AAGTAATTTTTCAAATATTTTGTTTATGAGTGAGAGAAGTGATATTGGCCTGTAGTTGTTGCAAAGGTCTTTTTGCCCCCCTTTGTGAATAGGAACTACTTGTGCACATTTTAAACTTTTGGGGCAGGTACCCTTTTGTATGCAGAGGTTAAAGATTTGTATTGCATTCATTAGATTGCAAAGCATAGTTAGTTATATGTAATATTAATCTTGTTAAATGTTTAGCAGTGTCTATTTTTCCATCAGAATCAAAAAGCAGTACTGAAGATATCTTGCTATTTGGTGAAGCCAATCCCAGTTGGTCATGTGACAAGGACGATATACTGTGATTAGCATATGGTGTTTGTCACATGACCTAAAACCGTAAACCTGAACCCTAAACTTCCTAAAAAAGCACACAAACAACACTCCCATCAAAAGTGTCATATGTACTAGCTAGGGATGTGCATTATGGAACATTTAGAGGTTCTGGAAGATTCTGAAAATTTTATTTTGAATTTAGAATATTGAATTCTATTCCGGAATAACTTGGTAGGAGCAAAATGATCATGGGCTGATCCTGCAAAGGTTTAGAACATCAATCAGCGATCATGCAACCTGTTGATTAGTGTGTTATGTTGCTACTACGTTGTGCCGTGACCTTGTTGACTATTTTTTTCTTTCTTCTATAAACCATATAACCGCATTGCACATATTACAATTCATACCCAGAGCAAAATATTTTCACTGACTATCAGTATCATACACTGTTCCCATTGTACCAGAGGTCACCAACATGGTGCCCACGGGCACCAGGTCGCCCGCACGGAGCACGTGGGTCACCCACGGGCTTATTCTGACAATAGCATAAACATGCTCAATATCTTGACATAGATGAATATCTTTAATTTTTATTGATAACATAATTGAAGACAAGTTGAGCAAATTTTTACTTCGGAAGTGTGTGTATCAAACTGGTAGCCCTTCGCATGAATCTGTACCAAGAAGTAGCTCTCAGTTTCAAAAAGGTTGGTGACCCCTGCTTTACACTATATAAGTAGCTTTGTCCTTGGGAGGTGTGCAGCTTAGATTACCCCTGGTCCTTTGGAGCCTCCCACTCCCTCAATGCATTATATAAGTTGATGTACTTGGAAGCCATTGCAGTACTACTTGATTCTATTTGAATATGATGTAACAACTGATGTGTAGTTTTACGTGTAATTGATTTCCTATTAAAATTTGTAATTGACTCCTTGCATATTTCACCTGTGGAGTAGAGCTACTTGAATATAACAATCATGGTGGCATTATTTCATGTGTGTGTCTTCTAAGCTTGTGTTTCATCAAAGTCAATATATTAACGCAATTAAGGATATACAGTATACACGCTACTACTACCACATGTATATCCTTGACTTCTTTCATGTATTTGTGCATTCGTTGTTACTACGATGCATGTTTAAAGTCTAGCGCCTGGCATGTGGTATTGAAGCCGTTACATAATACAATGGTATTTCTCTTACCCAGGAACGCAAAGAGTTCCACTGCAAAATTTTTTGCGGCTGCTAAACTTATTGAAATTGTTTGTTTTGCTGACTTGCAATTTTTCACGTTTATTTCATTCAAATTTATTTTGAATCTACATATTTAAAAAAACCCTGATTTTTTTATTTGAATTCTTAAGGACTTGAATCCAAAGGATTTGATATTCCAGTATAGGCATCCTTAGTACTAGCAAAGCCAAAGCAATAATGGTGAGAACCGAACTGACAACCACTCGCATAGCAGGCTTAGACACTTACTACTCAACTACATTCACCATTCTGCTAGTGCTAGTGTTAGGAACTCAATGTTATATATGGACAAAACTGGATACGGATTGAACAGCATAATAGTTCCAGCAAAACTTGCTGCTAGTGGCAAAATAGACATTACCTAAATGTTTTGGTGTATATATGTATGGTAAGCTTTTTCGTAGAGCTTGACTAATATATTTTTTGGGGGCCGATACTGATGTTTTTCTCATTTTTCATTGCTGATAACCGATGCTGATATTTTTGCATTACTTAAACTACAGCTGAAAGATATTACAGTGTATTTTTTTCCTTCAGTATGTAGGCCACATGTACAAAATAAATAATTGCACAAGTTACAATTATGAAAAAGCAGGTGACTTTAGCCAAACATGATTCTTTGAACTGGTCAAGTTGATAAGTTTGGAATGCATGACTTGCTCACTTAACTATGATGTCAGTAAGTAACAGCTCAGTCTAATGGACAAGTATTGCCATGGTTTCAGTGCTGGCAAACTGTTTGTAGTTTCTTGTTCGTGTTGTGTGAACTGTAGGCTAAACCCTAATCATAAAACCCTAAACCTTAAACCTAAATCCTTTTCTTTTTGCACATCCTACTTGTCACATGGTCATTACAACCAATCGTGTTAGACTAAAGACAAATGTAGTCCAATGGGTAGAACATAAAACAGTCAGGGTTCCCACCCAGTATTGAAAAAGTATTCACTTGTGAAATCGGTTTTCAAGACCTTGAAAAATTTTTGAATTTTTCCAAAATGTACATAAAGTATGGAAATTCCAAATTCAGCCATTTGTTTATTCAAATTTTATTTTGTTATTGCTGATGACAGTTTTGCAGATATTCTTTTCATTGTGTTCCATGAATAAAATTTTGAAAAAATGAAGAGTGTTGGTATTAAAGCTTTTAATTTAGTATTGAAGATATACGGAAAATAATTTTTTGAAAATGTGTGGGAACATTGAACAAAGTAACTAGTTGCAGGATGTCAGTTAACAATATTTGAGTAACAAATCGCTATAGATACTTGAGGCAGAGAAAGAGCACTGTTTTGTTATGGCTAGAGGTAATGTTTTGAGTAACACACCTGAGAAAAAGTTATAACACTATCGTAGAGTAGTGACCATCACACATAATGCAAGATTACAATGCTTATTGATATTAAACCAACTCACAAGATGTTTTCATGTACTGTTATGAGATGTTTTCACCTGTCATGGCTACTGCAGCCCTAACTAACTCCAGATCAAGAGTGCAAATGAATCCACAAACAAGCAACCATGTGTCGTGGCGTATAAGTACTCCCTTGTTTAGGCCTACATGTCAATGCTCAGATGCAGATCTCGTGAGTGGCTAAACAACAATTTGTGACGCATTACTAGTAGAAACCATTACTTCACTGTGATAATGAAGAACTATACAACATTGAGGGTCGCTACTAGCTGTGACATAGGGACATTATTTGATGCACACTGAAGTGCTTGTCTCTCTGCAGCCTTGCTGAAACCAAGTAAAACAATCAACCACCACAGCATGTAACTTGATTTGTTCGCAGGCAGTCATCTGCTTACTGTGCAAAACACTGCAAGCAAATATTAAGTCAGAGAGTAGTTTATTGGGATAATTGTGCAACAACCTCATTACCTTGGATTATTACACACCACTTGATGCAGTTGAAGGGCTGCATACCATTAACAGATAATTTTCACTGATCATTCAGATATTAAGTAGCAACTTTGGTTTTCGAATATTCCATGCAGAACAATAGCATAGCGGCTTTTATGAGCAAATACTGCCAATATATATTGGTGGAACATTGACGATATGATACATCATCGCATCGGCCGATATATATCAGCATGCTGATGCATCGATCAAGCTCTACTTTTATGTTAATCTGGCTTAAAGTAAGAATCAATGTTAGTAAAACAGGTGATCAGCTGCTGATGTTATTTCAAATCAGTCTTTTGAAAAGATTGAAAATTAAGCTCAATTATAATAATTGTCAGATATTTGACTAATGATTGCACGTTCAAACTAGTGTTTCAACAGTTAATGTTTTATAACTGTATTCAGAACCCATGGCACCTAAAAATGTATATACTATTAGATATGAGTTATTCGAAAAATTTCGGAGTTTTAACAAGAGGCGGAGTTGGATGATATTGTCAAGATGAATTAGAAAAGAGTTAAATGTTTCACACATGGGCTCTTTAATGTAATTCATTTCATGTATCACGGCTACACTATGACTTCCTTCTCACTATGTTATTATGGAGTTTTTCTTAAGTAAGATGATGCAGATTTGCAAAGATCACTGCATCTTTTTGTGAGTTGTGTGTGCAGCAGTTGTCTGTAAAAATGTCAGAAATATGTAACTAATGCTTGGCCACTTCAAGTGACAGCTGTATAGTTGTACTTGTATTTTTTCTACCTAAAATTGCACGCATTTAAACAAAGTTTCGTTTACTATAAATACTTCAATTGCCACCTGATGGAACAATGTCAGGGCCACTTAATGGTACAGTTTGGGCTGTCTCAAAAAGTGCAGATGTATACAATGCCCTGGTTTTTTGAAACTATTTTTTAAAACCTTCATAGAGAATTTTATTGACACGTGGTCTTGAAAAAAACTTGGTTTCTGATATATAAAACCTGGTACATTACTGCATGCTAATACTGATTTGATTTTCTATGTTGCATTGTATGATTTGTATCTTGTATTGAGTTAATCACTGTAAACAAAACAAACTCAACACTTAAGATGTAATATTTGAATCCTTTGCTAAATTGATATATCAGTAGCCAAACTAAATGTGATTTTTGTTTTTTTTTAATAACTGGTACATTTTTGTGTTACTGCATTGTCACATTTCTGGTTGCTGTGATCTGCTACAGAAGACTCAAAAATGTTATAAAATAATGAGCAAGGTGAAAACTAATCCAGTCAGGTTTGCTGATCCAGATAGAAACCCTTGCATAGAAGAACACAAGGAGTCACTAATATGCCTGACTGCACATAACTACAATCGTGACAAGTGCTCAGTACCATTTCTTAATTATAGAGACTGTAAGACTTTTTGGAATAAGGTATCAAAAAAAAGGGCAGAACAAGGTAAAGAGCCACACATGCCCACTGCTGCAGAGAGAAGAGATATCATTAAAGTTCTTGGTGACAAGCTACCTTACATTAACCTGTAGAAACAAACACTTGTTATTGATATGGATGTTGAAGAAGCCCCATTGATCTATGGGCTTGAACTACCTGCAAGGTGCATGTGCGCTCAGACTGCTGAAAGCAATGTTACAAGGTACCTTGTTGCTACACAGTCCTTACGTCAAGAAAACCAGATTCATTTGGTTGAATTTGATGATGAAAATAACCATTTGGAAAAGACAATTCTTCCCCATCCTGCCGGCGAGGTATGTTGTTTAAAGGATTGTTTTTCAGCTAGTAGTACATGTTCTGGTATCATTCAGCCTCACATCAATGGTACAAGGCCATAATAGGAATGGTTGAAAATAGTATCTGTCAAGCACCATATCAGATTTTCAGAATTAGACTCTGCAAATGTGATGTAGTTGAATTAATCAGTGAATTGTTATACCTGGAAATTGATTTTATGTAATTGTGGGCATCCTCAGCCCTTGCTCAAATAGAACTATTTGAATAAAGACCAAGGATGAATATAATTATGTGATTGTGAAATCTATTTCCTATTAAAACAAGTTGCTGGTTTGCAGAGACTAATGGCTGGATTATCATTATGTGCAAGTCTGAATAATCACAAAGTTGTGAAAGCAGAGCATCGCCAGTCAATTCTTTGAAAGCTCACAGCAAACCTAAAGCTTTCAATTATATCAGATTTTGAAGTGGAAAATTTTACTGTTGGACAAAATTGGGAAATTATCTGTGCATCATAAGCTGAGCTGTATACTCAAAAATGGATTTTCAATAGTTATAGGGATTGAGGAATGAAGTATAATATACAATCTAAACTATTACATGGCGAGTCACGAATGCCCTCTTTCACTTTGTGTTTTAACATTGGCTTTAAAAGTTTTTACACATAATTATTAAAGTTATATAGAATTTTAGCAAAACTTAAAAAATGAATTGAAACTTTGAAATGCTCCATGTTTAGCCGAAATCCAAATAAAAACTGCAGCATTTAATTTGTCTGGACCGTAATTAAACTTAACACATTCTTTTCACAATATTTAACATCAGAAAGAAATATAATTGTTGTGGAGCCTAATAGCTGTGTTGGCTAATTGCCACAGAAAACAAATCCAATGTCACTGGGCCCAAGTCCACCTAAGTCGGTGACTCAAGTCTGAGTCCCAGTGGTGGAAAATTGACTGCAAAGTTTAGTGCTGCAGTTGGTTAAGGGACAAGGTGATAGAGAACATGAATTTTGTTGTGCACATGTTAAGTCATCGCCGCTAGAGTTTATTTTAAACTAGTGTTATTCCAAGCATAACAAAGTGAGCCATAAGTATGATGGAACAAGTGAGTGTAACTGTTTTAACTTTTTTGACAAAGATTAATAATGCATGCTCCGTAATGCAAAAATTTTCATCTTCATCATATCCAGAAACACTTCACAGGGCAGCGATTGTGTTTAATTAAACTTACCAACTTTTATTTAGTATTCTTTTAGATTGCATTTTGCTGCTATGCAAAAACAACGTTGTTCAGATCTATCAAAAGCATCTGATAGTTTCAAAGCAGCAAACTCAGATCTATTCCTGCACTTGTCAAACATTTAAAAAGCACCCAAAATTTGATGTGTTCAGGTGTGGCATATCTCGTCTAGCTACAACGATCCCACACTTTTCGCCACGTGCTACAGTTCTCTCCAAGGCGGAGACTTAACTACCGGCTGCAAGTTGTGGAAGCTCCCCCCTGACGTCGTTCTCAGCGATGAAGGTGTCAACGGCATGGACCAGCTGAGCCAGCACAGCTTTGGATCCATCGAAGAAATGGCGGAAATCAGCAGCACGGAGATCTCGCGCACCACTCAGGTTCAATGGAAGCCACTGGAAGACGATGCCCATCTTATGGTGCTCGGCGACGGCATCGTCCAGCTCTGGGACGTCGTCGAGGAAAGCCCGCGACTCGTATCGAGTTTCAAAGTGCCCGACCGAAAAGGCCACCAAGGCGCGATATCGAACGGGAGATGGAACCCGCATCACGGCGCGCGCCAGTTCGCGGTCGCGTGCGGCCAGAACGTGATTGGCTGGGATGTTCGCGAAAACGCGAGCGTTTTCAAAATGGACAGCGTTCACGGGCAGTCGGTGCGCGACGTCGACTACAACCCCAACAAGCAGTACCACATGCTTACATGCGGCGACGATTGCTTGGTGAAGTTCTGGGACATTAGGTCCCCGGCCAGTCCCATCTCAGTGATCGAGGAAGAGCATTCGCACTGGGTGTGGTCGGCCCGGTTCAATCCATTCCACGACCAGCTCGTACTGAGCGGCGGAAGCGACAGTCGGGTGATCTTGTACAACAAAGCCTCCATCTCATCTGAGCCGTACGGCCAATTGAACGAGGGTGACGATGACGAGGAGGCCAGCGACGACGGTGGGTTGTCCGAACCCAAGGAACCCCCTAAAGACGGCCTCATTGCCATTTTTGAGGAGCACGAGGACAGCGTCTATTGTGTCGAGTGGAGCGCCGCTGATCCATGGTCGTTCGCGTCGCTCAGCTACGATGGTCGCGTGGTTATCAACAAAGTACCGAAAAAGGTCAAATACGACATATTGCTTTAGGAATGATAACGTCACCGATCACTTGCTGTGTCGCCATCAAATGCCGCCATTTCGTCGTCATTGGGAATGTCGCTGATGTGTTTTGCAATCGTTTAAAGCCCCATTAAAGTTACGATTTTTTTGTTCACCAACATCGTGTGTTGAAAAACAAGGCGAGGCAGTTCGCTCCAGCCTCCAAATCAGGGGTCTCAAAATCAAATTGCTCCGTGGGCCAAATGAGTACTTATAAAGTGGCCCAAAGGCCGCATTATGACGCTGATACAACAATGGCGGTACCTGATCCTTACTAGAAAGAGCTTTTACATCTTTTTTCTTGCGAAAGGTATCATGAGTTGCAGGCAAATCATTTCTAGCCGTCTCTACGTTCGTTTAACTTAAAAGGAACTTGTTCACTCGCTAGCCGAGCACTTTTAAACAGCGATGAATAAACCAAGTAACGTAACTGTTAATCAACTGAAGATTCCCAAAACGCCCTCGCGGACCGCGTGTTTGAGACCCCTGCTCCAAACAGTGGCCGCCTTGAGCTGAGCTGGTCAAACAACCGAAGCGCAGAACCCTGCAGCTCATGTTTCTGGCTCGGTCGGTTTCGATCTTTCTTCTGCCTGAGGTAACGTGCCGAAAGGTCGCACATATTTTGTGATGGTTTTATCGTGTGGTGATTTGTAACATTGATGGCAGTCAATAAACAGACGGCGCCGTCAGGTTGAGCCTTCAGTCACCTTTCGTGTTGTCGTGGAGGCAGAATTTAAAAAATAGCCTGCGTGTGATGCGCACTTGAGGCACACCATCGCCTCTTTATAAAAGAATCCGGCCAGAATACCACCAGGGGTTGTGGTTGGCACCCTGTGCGCCTTCTATCACTTTTTATTGGACCGCGCAACAATTTCTATTGTGGACCGCGTGGTACGTACGTAAAAACAACGGAACATTTATTGTTTGACGGTAACAAAGCATTGTTTTTGTCATCATACGGTTTATGGCATTATACAGCATTGTTATGTAACACTTAGCAGAATGCAGCATAAGTTTGAAATTGTTTGAATAAGTTTGAAATTGCTTAGATGTAAATTTTATTTTGATGGCCTTCAAATAATGCAAATCGAAAAAGTGAAAGTGGTTGAACAACAAAAGTACGGTATTTCGAAAAATGCTTTTCTTCTACTCATGTTGGTGCGTAGCAACTGCGACCAGGATTAATTTCAAACAATTCTAGTCGTGGCCCTTTTTTTTCGACTGTCCCTCCGGACGTCAAATCTGAATACGTCACTGTTCGCCTGCAATGGTTGCTCCAATTATGTCGTGGGCAACCAGTTACCGACATTCAGGATCGCCAGAGAGCGTGGAAGTGGCGGGGGGACATCGCCCCTCTGACCTTTCAAAAGTAACGGGGGCGAAGGTGCCTTATCAAAAAATCGTTACAAATATGCTTGTTTCTGATAATTTCATGGTTTATCAATATCGAATTAAAACAATTTTATTACAGCTATTCGCGCACCGAGAAAATTCAGAAGGGTTTTCTATTATGACTTTTGAGGTCAACATTGTGGCTAAACAGAAACAAGCATATTTGTAACGATTTTTTGTTGTTTCCAAGTTTCCATTGCCCTCTGTTGCTGCCCTGCCGCTGCTCCGACGTCCCTACGTCGATTGTTTAGCAATCTAACTCAATTAGGAAGTTCTTTCGTTGAGGAAAACATTCAGACGATGCAAAGATCAGCTGTTTACTGACCCCGCGCTTGCCGTAGCGACTTGTCTTTAAGTTTTAGAGTTGTTGCTTGTAACTCAACGATAGCCTTTTCTCCTTACCAGGACAGTCAAAACTTCAGCTGAGACGGGGTCACTGGTTTTATTCAGGTTTTGTTATTTTTTACAAGTGAAGTTATTGCCGGTAGTACGTTTTCAACATTTTCAACATGGTTGCTTCACTCTAAAAAAAGTTCAAATTATAAACAAGCAACATCTTTATGCAAAAAGAATGATACATTTCTTGGTTTCGCCTTCCTCTATTTGTGTGCAACAAACCGATACAGATTTTGTCAAGTGTTACTTCACAAGAAAGTACAACTTTGCAGGGTTTAGAGGGGGGTCCAGCAGGTACATTGTTCCGGGTCCCGACAGCTACAGAGGGGCCCGAGATTGAAGAAACATTTGAGTGATTGTTACCAACAAATTCGGAATAATGTAGCGAAATTAATCCCGGTGATCAAAATGGTTTGGCCTAAAGGATTTGGTAAGATAGTGTGATGTGTTTTAATGTGAAATGCTGGCAGTGCATTTTCCTGATATGATGAATTGATTTATTAGCAGTAATTATTTCTGTTGAGCTTGTATGTTTGACTACCTTGTCGAATTTAAGACATTCACGATTGCTGTCCCAGTCTGTCCATTGAACTGGATTTTCCTTTACGTCTTTCATGTTCAAACAAATCTAATAAAAACTCTTTCCAATAAACCAAGAGTTTCAAACTAAGAGATACTTCTTCAATGGCCAGTTCACAATAAAATCTAATCTAATAACAGCAGCCCTCGAATGTTGCGCATATGTATAAGAACTAAGAAGTTTAAAATTAAGAGGTAACTGCAGTGCAGGATGCAAGTGCTAAAAGTGCACCGCGAAGGTGTGCTGTGTATTTTTCTGATTGTTAAACTTGCGCCCCAAGCAGATACAGGTTCTAATCGAATGTGAGTTTAGGATTAGCGGACATACCCAGAAATCTGAAGATCTCGAAACATACAAGAGAAAGTAACCACTTACAGTATTTCGACAATGCTTTAAAACAGTGGTCGCCGCCATGTGGCCTGTGTGGCTATTTATTGTGGCTCGTGGTCAAAAATAGAAGCAATAGTCGGTTGACAATATTTCGTTCTGTCCATTCTTGTTATAATAAGTAAGCTCATTACAAGGATACAGTTACTCAATGAAGTCGCAGTCTCATTTCACTAGCAGCGTTTCATTCAACCTCGATCAACTCCATTCATTATGAGACTGCGGTATATTTTTCTAATGTCTTCCTTGATAAGATTTTACTATTGGCATTTGAAAGTCATGTTTAAAACGGTAATATTGTCACATTACTTAAATAATGGTATGTTTTAACATGATGTTTCATTTGATCAATGAACGAGCACTTCTTGTTGAAGTTTGGTGTACATTAATTGGCCTCAATTTCTATTTATTTCGAAATAATTTTGCAAGTCTTAGGAGCTCCTAATGGGTTTTGTTCCGTTTAAAAAGATTTCTCTTGGAGGCCCTGCCACTTTGCAAAATGCCACAGACCCTAACAGAAATTACTGGCCACATTGTACAGTAAGGTTAACTTTGACAAGCATGAAAGAACTCAAATTTATCCTTATCAATTTTACACTATAACATGTCTGTTCGTAAAATCCATTTGCAACTGAGCAGAAATATAAGTTTCAACAATATTTTTAACATTAAAGCACTTGGAACATGTTGTTTTACTCAAGAAGTTACTCACTTATTTAGATTAGAAAATTGTTTTTTTCAATTAAGTGTTTGTCAGAAAATCAATGGGCTAGCAAGGTCGTGCTTAAGTCGTATAGCCACACTGATCACAGGGAGTTGCACATATCCCGGACTGATCACTTCAAAATTTGGAAATTCATTTAGCCAAAGGTGACTATCAACGGACTACTACATGGTCGAAGGATTACCATGTCTAGTTAACCTACCCCATGTATTACTTATTGACAAGTGTTAGAAAACAACACCTGGAAATAAATAATAATAATAATAATGATATTTTATTGCGGACTCATGGTCCATATCACAGACACAAGAACACAAAAAGTGGTTAGCTATACATCAGCGCACA
>JGI24158J21664_10012186_pt1 | contig 11405 bp, 6 predicted proteins | sample Ectturendosymbi3_FD_21664 | JGI IMG/M metagenome (IMG submission 21664)
TCCCTATGACAATCTGGAAAGAGAAAAATGAATAAGGCCATCGATAAAGGTTTTAGAAGCTGCCGCTTTGTTTCAACAATTGTGAAACACCCTGTATTTCGTTGAACTTAAGGATTTACGTCCGGATTTTTACCCTGTCTCTATTATCAAATAGTATCAGCAATCCTATATCGTAATGATACTATTATTCCGTTGTTTTTTTCCCGCTTGCCCAGACACTAGCGTAGCAATGGGGAACTTCTTGGGAGCGACAAGTTTATGATTAAAACGAAATTTTTAAAAGCAGTTTTAACTCTTTTCAGTTTTGTGTTTGAAGCCCTATACTGGCAGCCTAAAAGCTAGGAATAGTGGAGTGAGCAAATTGATAAAATGTTTGCTCAAAATTGATAAAATGTTTGCTCAAAATTGATAAAATGTTTGCTCAAAATTGATAAAATGTTTGCTCAAAAGAGCAAATTGATAAAATGTTTGCTAAAACCTCTGTGTTTGTGCTAAACTCAGAGCTGTTTCACCATACATAATTAGGGAAATTTATCACCCAGTCCTAAACCTTCCTCCAAGCAAGCCAGTACCCACCACCAAAGTCAAAAGGGTATCGCTGACATTAGACCGTGTGTTAGCAAATATTACTGGTACGTCACTTCGAAGTTTATATTTTTCCCCCTCTCAAAATCTGATAAAAATGAAATCACAGTAGATAGTCAAAGCTAGCTTAATCCTTTTTCTACTACTTCGATCGTTAACAACGCCTCAACGACACATCAATACATCACCGGACAGCAGACATCCATCGGCATTGGCGAAAAATATTTCTTGGCACGTCTCATGCCATTGTTTAATGTTGAATGGGAGACTTTCAATAAACAAATGCCACAAGCTACAGCATAGTCGTTATATGGGCTTCTCAACATTAAATCTTGGCGGGTGAAGTGAAAAACCCTGCAAATACAAAGTTGCTTTCTATCAGTAGAACTGATGTTTCTCTGTATGACGATGCATGTGCAGTGGCGTAACTAGAGGTTTGAGCCAGGGGAGACAAAGCCTAGCTGAAGGGGGCCCACTGGCCAAAACTCAGAAAAAGTTAAAAAATGATCGTTAATCTCTGGATGTCGTGGATGTCCATACTAGAGTTTAAAAAAACGAAAACACCCGGAAAAACGCAAAAAATCAACAACCTAAAGAATACTAAATATCAAAATGTCAACTAAAAGGGGCAAGTTTTTACAGTTAGCTTGCCAGGGGTCGGCTCACCCCCTCGCTCCTCGTAAGTTACACCACTGTGTATGGGCATAGGAAAATGAGGTTCTTGAAACGAGACAGTCCAGTTGGTGTGTTTGTGTGGGTAATGTAGAGCTCAGATTGTAGGCTTAAAATGTAAGTAGAGTAAATCAATGCCAGCCGATAGACAACGTAGGTTGCGTAGCACAGAAGGATTGATGCCTTTGTTCAACGGTACGCTTGACATTTGCAGTCATAGAAAAGTCATTTCAATAACGAACGCATACGAAAGGTGTTGCTCTCATTTTGATAAATTAGAGGCGATGAACCTTAGCCTGAAAACCTAAGGGCAAACGACATGGTTAGTTATGACTGTTTTGAGGGTTTAACGGGTCGTTGGCCGAAACAGTTGCACAACATGGCGTTGGTTGTACTGAATAAAGTTGTTCAGTACGATTACTTGAATTTAATACGCTGCAATCACTATTGAGCAATAGAAAGGCGAAAGTTTGGTGTTGCTAACGAACGAAGGTAAAGAAAAGCACTATGCACGCGTAATCGCAAGAAGCTCAACTCAACAGCTACACCAAGTTTGCAGATCACGATGGAGGCTGCAAGCCCACACTTCTCAACCAGAGCCGGTTTTGACCTTATTTGACTACAGTAAACCTCGATTCATCCGGATTCGATTTGACCGTCGGTTTTATCCGGTTTAGGCGAAGATCCGGATTAACCGAAGACAGTCTTTTCTGGTCTGACGTCATGTAACTACTGAGATATCGGTGAAAATTACTTACATTGAACACATTTACGGCCTAACAGCAAACTTTCGCAAAAGTAAAAATGAATTTAGTGATGTACTTACAATGATATAACACACTAGTAACCGCCATATCCACGCAGGTATGAAAAACTTGAGTTCGGATTTTAGATTCACGAAGAGATTTCTGCGGCTGCTCCATAAGCAGTGACTAAGGCATATTACCGAGTACAATACACTCAGGGATAATGGCACACTCAACACTGATCAATAGACTGAAGGCGTGGTGCGGCGGCGTGCCTTGAGCTTGAACGTTATGTTCAACGTAATATGCTGTGCCGTGTGTGACGTCTGTACGATGAGTCGAATGTTGCGCGCAGTTGGGGCCGCTGTTATTATAATTCTAAACGTTCGTTGGTGATCGTGAGCACGCTTGTATTGCGTCTGAAAGCTGCCGAATCTTTCCTAGAGACCAGTCCATGCACTTTGAGAACACAACAGTGTGTAAGTGGAGAAAAATCCGGATTACGAGATGTGAAAAGAGCAGATTTTATCCGGTGTTGGCGAAGATCCGGATTAACCGAGGTTTACTGTATTTCATCAAAGTGGGCCCCGCACCTTAAGGCCTCACACCAGTGACGGTATAGTTAACGGTAGAGACCTTTTACATATTCATAGAGAAATAAACCACAACTGAGTCGTCAAGTCAAGAAGGAAACAATCTTTACATTACTGAGATTAAATTATTAAATTTATTATTACAGCCTAATATGCAGGGTATATTCTTTGTTTAAGTTAAAGACGGAAATACTACACAAAATATAAACATTACATAAATGTTTGCATCAGTAGAGTAGGTATCCCGCCGTTAGTTCTCTTAATGTTTTACGTTTTTGTTTGATCCCATGGAATGAGTGAAAAGTAAAGAAGTCAGAAAAAATTGGAAGAGTAATGAGAAGAATGGTGTCGAACAAGCAGAAAAAGCAAGATCCGTAGTTGGAAGGAAAAACAAGACTCATTTCAGTTTGAGAGTGTTTGATTCTGATGTTCAACATGCTTTATTATTCTTTATACTTTGATAAGGACGAAATATTATCTTTGCTCATTTTAAGTTATTGGGAGCAAAGTAGGGGGAAAAGGCGGCATTTTTGTGGTCCGCCTCCGGGTGGCACTCTGCCTCACTACGCCACTGTGCCCAGCCACACTCATTTAATCACAGATGCAGTCGCTTTCGAAAACACAGTTCTCGATTTGCCGCTGGACCGTGCAAAATTGGTCTGTTTTTGTTGCCAGTTAATTTTTTATTGTCTGATGGCAGCCTCGAAAGGAACAGCGGTAGTAAAAATAGGAATCTGTTATACATAACCTATCACTGACGCAAGAATTTAAAAGCCTCCGAAGCGAAAAACCAGTTTCAGGACTGTTGCCAGTGCAGTCTGTTGATCTGCAATATGTCTGCATCGACGTTTTGCATTGTGCAACATCCAGTGGCGTATCTATGCAAAATGGAACCCATGGCAAAATTAAAATGTGTGCCCTTTCTAATAATTTTAGTAGTAAATATAGGCACAACTTTTACGAGAGATAGACCATGCAGTGGTTCCCAAACTGTGGTACGCGTACCAGTAGTGGTACGGGAAGGCCTTCAAAGTGGTACACGAATAGACCTACTTTCTGTTTTTCTTCTCAAAAAAAATTATTCACAGCTATAATTTTTACCCGTTGGGTTTTGTCAATAAATTCCTGAATTTTTGTGCAGCCTACTTCCTTTCTTGGTTTCTAAAAATGGCCATAATACTTTCTCACAGCCATTTTCTTCATGTTGCATTTGTGTTAATTATGGTTTTCCAAACCTTTGATCGAATGATATTTGGCACATTGACTGTTCCTGGAACAAGGTGGAACGTGTTGACAGTACGGGACCCACAAATGGTACGCAACCAGAAAAAGTTTGGGAACCACTGCCATAAAGAAAATAAATTTTTTAAAACGAAAAATTTTGTGTTTATTTTTGCTTTAAACTTTTCAGCAAATAAAACAAAATTATCCATAACGACTACAACATGCTTCTATACTCAATCTTTATTATGATGAACATCAAAAACATTCAAATAATAACGTTGTCATAGTCCATGGGTCTATATAGTGTTGCCTGACAAAATTGTACATCTTCCAAAAAAAATCAAACAACATATTGCAACTGCAAACGACAGTTTCTTTTAAAACGAAACAAATTCAATCTGAATTGTGCAATAAACTATTTGATGCAAGTAATGTATCACTTCCGTTCGAAAAACACAATTCCATCGAGACATAGACACATCCAGTCTTTTCCGGTTAAATCACACAAAAATGCAAATTAAAACAAAACAACGCTTTCCGTGCCTTTATCGAAGCAAAGTCGTCTATGATTTCATCAAAGTACAGTAAGCTTTTGCTGTTTCGTCCCTTTCTATTCTCATCAAAGCTATATCACATAACCTTCCCTGACTTATTGTTAATAAATGAGGCCCGGAGGTGTGGAAGGACCTGTTTCAGTTTACTGAAAGATCGTTCGCAGCTTGCAGTAAATACTGTATAACTGCCATCGTTAGCATTATTTGCAAAGCAATTCGAAGAATGTCAGGACTTCAGGACGCGATAATTTTAAGTTACACCACTTGAAACCAACATTTTGCAATCTAGACTCTTCTCGTACAATTGCTTGCCATCTACATCGGAATTGTACACAGCTCCTAAATTGTCACACGTAGATTTTAGTTTCTCACAGACTTGGACATCGAACAGAAAGCCATATTAGGACAGAAAAAGCTAGCTCTAAACAAGACTAACAAATCTGTTGCATGAGTTAAGATTTTTGCTCAACTAGTACGACAACGATACGAACTGCTAATTTTTCGAGGACTAACTAATGTTCTCTACCTTAGTCTCTGGACTGGAGCATTGTATTCAGTTTATTCATCGGACACTAGTGGCCATCGAAGAAGTTTCATAAAGTCGGAGTGGGCCGCAGTAGTTTAAGTAATTTGTAAATCTTTACTTAACAGCAGTTATTTGCGTAACAGTCAGATGCTCGCAGCCACAGACTTAAACTCGTCTCAGCCAGATTCTGACCAATATCTTTTTGCCTGAAATGCAGCAGTACGGACTGACTTATCATCCCTTCTTATAGCGTGAGAAGGACGAGATCTCCTAGATATGGCAAGCGAGCGTTCTTGTTCTGTCACAGTGTCTGACCCTCGTGCTATAGCATGTCACAACACCACAGTTTTGTCATAAGGCTTAGTTGTGCTGTTTTGTCATAAGGCTTAGTGGTGCTGGCGTGACGTAACGACTTAATGCTTTAGGTAAGGTCGCGGTTTTGATGCAGCTTTGCAGTTTATGAATGCATGGGGAAGGGCCAGGGGCGTAATGAGGGGGGCAAGGGAGCACAATTCCCCGGGCGCCGAATCACCATGGGGGCGCCGACTCACTGGGTGGAGCGCCGAAAAGGCCCAACATTGTCACAAGCACTTTCTTCAATACAGAACATTTGCTTCCGAAAGACCTCAGGTTGAAACATGGGGGCGCCAAACTTGCTTACTGTCCCGGCGCCATCTAACCTTGTTACTGTACGTCCCTGGCATGGGGCGCAAAATGAGGTTCAAGAAATTATACATGAAGATTTTAATTTTTGCCAAGCAATTTTTGCGCCCCCCGGCAAAGTGGCGCCCATGGCACGTGCCATGCCTGCCATACCCTAGATACGCCTCTGGCAACATCTCACTCCTTAAACGGGGGACAACGCAGTGTTGCATTGAATTACTACGTAGTAGCGCGACATACATCAACAAATCATTGTACTCAGCTCTAACGCAGAAACTTTGGCGGAATACCAGCTATCTACAACTTGGTGGAAAGAATTATTGGCTTTAGGCGGTCATGACAATTTTTGCTCAACGGTTCAATATTTGCAGTCCAAAATTTGGGGACGACGGCGCCTCTCCCTCAATTTGGCCACGAGCCTGGCAACAGTCACTGATTGTGTGATGGCTATGTGGTTTTGATCCTTTTCTTGTAGAGGGTTCAGGCCGGCCACGACAAGACAAATTTGGCGTGGTTAGCGAAGCCTGCAACCGACAGCAAAATGCGTAGCTTATTGTTTAGATCAGGTTTTCAACCGGTGTGCGTGGTAGGCCAGGACGCCTTTTCGAATGAGCAACAGAGCTTGACAAAATCAATAAAGAAAGCATTATGAGCAGGGCTACCATCAATCTAGAACCAAAAATAATAGATTTTCCAACTCTAAATGAAACAATTTTCGGTGAAATTGTTCGCTTTTGTGCGACTAACGTCAGATCATATATTGGCATATTTATTACCAGGAACAATCTGCTTAAGCAATGTCTTATTCTTAGAAGCAACCTCGTGAATCTCTGAAATTCGCCTGTTCATTTCTCTGCTAAATTAAATGCGTATCCTTCACTACAAAATTAGCCTTCCTAAAAGTCCTAATCAGCCTAGACAGCGTACTGTACTAACATTGCCTGATAATAATGTGTTACGTCTTTGTGCTGTAAGATTACACGACATATACGGCGTCACAAAACATTGATTACAATGTTTACGATGAGATGGAAAAAGTCTGTATGCCTATAGCATATCACTAAAATTGTTACGCTACAAAAATAAAGATGCAAGTCATAATCAAGAACATTTCTTAGAAACAAGGACTCTAATATTCTATAAGACGTACCGTAGTTCTTCAAAGTAAGGACAAATCTCAGAAATATGGACGAAATGGCAGACCAGATTATGAGACTTGCATAATGATACCATTGTGATCACATAAGATAGACAATGTGCAAAAAACTGACCTGAATGTTACGTTTGTTACGTATACCTCCTCCGTTAATAACGCCAGCTGAAGCTGTGTTTACGAGAATTACAAAATTGCTATGGCAAAGCACTGTGATTGTTATAGCACAGCAGCTAATACTAAGCTAAAGTTATAGAAGTATTAAATCTACAAGATTATAAGCTTTGGGCCACCACCAATATCTTACCTAGTTGTAATGGGTCACCTCCAGTATATTTCCTAGTTCCATGGGTCATCAACACAAAAACGTTGAAAACCCCTGGGTTAGGTCATTCCGCTTAAATTGCATAAATTTAAGCAGAAAAGCAATTTTCTGGTGGACATTGTTAACGTTTTTACTGGTGACTATGGGTTGGCAGAGATTAGTAGTTTTAAACTGGTTATAGGTTAACTCTCACCTATGTTTGCTGGCCTGAATAGAAGAAGATCCGTCGCCAGATCAACAGAATTGTGTTGGGTTTAAGCTTGTTTGGGGGACTTCGTTGTAGATTACAATGAATTGGAAAATGACTGTATCGGGGAGGCTGGAGCTTAAGCTTGGAGGAATTGATGGGGGGATCACCCGCCTGCTCTCACTTCTGTTGAAAAGTGTCACAACGTTTCTTTGAAAACCTGGGCTAGTGGGATTGATGTATTTTTTGTCACATCAGCATTCCAATGTGCAAGCATGTGAAACGGCATAAAAAAATCTTGATTCGGCAAAAAAATTCATGTGTAACGGCAAAAAAATCTACCTCTATTAGTGGCGTTAAATGTTTTTTTAGGACAATATGCTTTTAGGTCCATTGCCAATCTATCATGCGATTATGAGATCGTTTTTCATGGTTGCCAGCAAAGCTACCTAAAATGGGAGTAATGTCATAGTCAGTGCCTTTCATTCATTTTTTGTTTTTGAATTGCCACTTCAGCAACAAATAAGTTTTCCATGTATATGTAACTGCACAAGCTTCATTTGGAAACATGATCTATTTTTTATTTTATAATCCTATCGTAGTTGTCACTTACAAGTGTAAAACGAACCATCATACTTTTAACCAGGTCGGGAAGACGTTTCAGACAATACTTTTTCTGATCTGCGTATAACCAAGACAGTGTCAAACACTAGCGCGCAGCATGCTTTAGTTAGGGTATATCGTTAAAATGCTTTTTGTAGATATAAGAGAGTGTTCGGGACACCGACAGCGTTCTCAGTTATGTGTAGCTTGTGAGAAATGAAGCTCATCTTTTGAGACTCACTTCATAGGTTTTCTGAATTAATGATATAAAGCGCTTTGAAACTGGTTATCCCCAAACGGCTCACATAGCTCAACCAACAAAATAGCCACTTTCTTGGTCTACAAACGGTAACCACTTTTGTATGATACTCACCGATTGTCCCAGACGTATCTAAGCAAGTCAAGATCTTTTTCGCGCCCCCTTAAATGACTGCCCCCCAAAATGCCTGGTTTGGATGCGCCACTGTCAGGAAACATTCTACGTCTGTCATTCAAAAAGTAAAAACTGTTTTTCTAGCAAAAAGAAAACTGCAAAACAGTCACGTTTTACAACGAAGTAAGCTATACCTGTAGAGTCTCAACCTTTTACCGATTTGATGCATCGAAGTAAGCTATACCTGTAGAGTCTCAGTCTTTTAAGTATTCGAAGTAATTTACCCAGTCATTTGCTTTAACTTTCCTCTCTCTCCTTTCAACTATGCTCCGACTGTACTGACATTAACCAAGGCTCGGAATCAAGGAAAACTCATCGCAGGGTAACATCGACGTTTCACTAGTTCTTTATAACTTATAAAATATTTTGCAAAAGTTGATTTGCTTGAAATCCTGCCTGTATGCTATGGTTCATTAGCAACTCAAGAGCTGACACCAGCTGTGTTTAGGCTGAGCGATATAATAATCCTAGAAGGTAGCGGGTTTGCACTTGAATAGAGCACGACTACATTGTTTACTGTTGAGCTCTACGAAAAGTCAAACAATGAGCAAGCACACCTCGATGCTTCATTCGTTTGCTCATGGAAGGATTCGTTTCGTTTGCCAACAATACCCCACCCGTCTCGGCAGAACGCACATTCTCCACCCAGAAACAGATAAATTCTTGTTTTCGTGGTTCACAAAGATAGGAAAAACGAAGAGTTATAAGTTTCATTTCGATTGAAAAAGTATGAAAAAAGTAATTTCCCGGTTTCTCCCTGCTTACGGGCCTGGTCATGTTTTTTAACGAAGCCACAAATAAAGACTTCATTTTACCAAAGAAGACTTGTCAGCGTCATTTAGAAACAAGAGTTGCAAACGTCTGGGATCTCGTCCAAAGCAACCAATCGCTATTTAAATAAAACCTTGTTAGTCTTTTCTGAGATTTTCACGGTGAACGCTCATCATGCATAAAAGGAAAGCGGACAAGCGTTCAGTCACACACCAACAATGGATTTTTCAAACTTGTGGAAGCATTAGTACAGATTAATTCATGTTTCTTTTCACACACTGTAAAACTACAAAACGTGGCCTACCGCTATCAACAGTCACTGTCTCGCTGCACAGTCGCATGCGCCAAAACGCCTGCTACCGTAAGTCCGCAACTTAGAGTGAACCTTTGAAGATTTGTTGCCGGATTATTGTTACGCAATAAAGACCAACAGTACAGTGATCCGCTCGCAAGTTTTGAAACCTGCCTTTGCAGGTACAGGATCGGACGTGTGTCACACCGGTAAATAAACTATCATTGCAAAATTAATCAATTAAATCGGAATTAAGCTGCTGACTTCAGGTTTTCTATAATTTTTGGTTCATAGCCCAATTTCCAGGGGAGCAAATGCCCGTTTCGGCCCCATCCAGCGGACGCCCATGCACACAAATGAAACTCAGTAGATTTATTTTATATTTCTATTCTCTTCTTAACGTAGAGCGCTAAGAATTTTATCGCTGTGCCTCTGAACTGCTCTGTCGTAACCAGAGCCGGATTAAAGGGTAGGGGGCCCGGGGCAATTTTTACTGTAGGGCCATATGACGTATTTCATGATGTCATCGTTTGTCAAAATTACGTTTGCGCTGATTCGTTACGTTCTCGTTTGCTTTTTCCGGTAGTCGAAAAGTGCTTGCTCAACTGCACATACAGTTAACTGCGATAAGTAAACACTAGAGTGCATTCTTACTAAGAAAAAATATTTCAGAGGCTAGACAGTGACTCTGCAAGCAACAGCATTCGCCCGAACAATAAGCAGAAACCAGAGATTACAAACCAAAGCACCGGAAAAAGAACATGTCAATATGGCCAGTCTCGCTGAGTGTGAAAAGTGCTTCGAAGCTTGTGTCGTGATTTTAACCTACATTTTCAGGTGCTCCGATTAACGAACTTTCCTAGAACACGTCTGTCAGGCAGTCGGTTGTCCTGGCCGACACTCGCGAAGGTCAGGTCCGGGTTGGTGCCGACGTTCCATCGATGAAAGGAGAAAAGTGCTACTCCCTTTGGGTCTTGCAGCAGCGGCAAGGTTGTTGGCTGTTGCCCAGGTGGCCGGTTGCTCACCTTCAGGAGATGTTGTGCTGTAGCCCCAGTTGACATGTTGATAGTTGAAATAGCCAACATACAGACTGGTTATGTCGGGATGACCGTTGGTGTGAATCACGACGGTGGAGGTTTGTAGACGTTAACGATCTTATATCCTGCGACGTCTAGGCACGACCACTCAGTCTCTGATTCTCTGGAGACTGATCGACCAGTGCCCATTCAAACCGCTCGTGAACAAACGTGGCAAGGCAGTGATTCCTGCTTAGGACTGACCCAGTTAGTGCAAAGTTGGGAATCATTACCAAGTCAAAAGCTTGGTGACATTGAACATGTTCGAGGTCCGTGTTGAAGTCTGGTCGAGAAGGATGTATAGAAAAAAGTGACGAAGACTCCAGAGGTTAGGCCACTGTTACCTTCTAAAGAGGCAATGCGCACATTCAGACTGCCATTTAGAAGTCAACTCTCAACTCAGAACTTTCAGCACTGGATCGCGTCGAGTTCGGATAAGAACGAGACGAACGATGTTGATGCTTGATCCCAGTTACACTGCAACCAAATGTTAGTATTTCTCCACCGGAGGTGCTGAAAATTGTAAGGTGTGGCTGTTCTACGGATACACCCAGTTCAACAGCAATATGTGGATGCTATACATCTCAACTGTTTTGAATGTTTTGTGGATGTTGCGGGGAAGGACACTGCCAGAATTGGCAGATCCGACAAGTTGATGACAGAGGCAATGTCGTTAAAAGTAACTTTTTGTGGACTAAGTCAAATCAGTGATGTCAACATGCCTCAGCGTAACAATGGGTGCTCTGTGAATGGAACACACACTTTAGTTGATTTGAAATGGTTAATCTGATTCTTTACTCTTAAAACATGCATAGATGCCAAGGGTATTGTGATACAATTTGCAGTTACCGCATTTATGCGATTGTACGCCGCAGCTTACACAGTTATTTTTTTATCATTTCGTGCGGCTTATAATCGAGGGTGGCTTACAATGAAGGGCGGCTTACATATTTTTTTCTTTATTTTATCGAAAGGTACAGATGACGCTCATCTTTTCTTGGG
>JGI24158J21664_10012187_pt1 | contig 11404 bp, 5 predicted proteins | sample Ectturendosymbi3_FD_21664 | JGI IMG/M metagenome (IMG submission 21664)
AGGGTTACAGACACTTTTTGCAACTGCATTGAAGACAGAACCATAGGGTTACAGACACATTCTTAACACTATTGTTAGCTAACGCGTAACACTTGTTGCAGCACTACTGCGGAGTAGGGCGCTAGTTTTTGTACGCACAGTTGCTTGCTTTTACTGTTAGCTGCGAATGAGTCAAAAGGACGCGTGTTACTTCTATCACTGCACAGGACACATTTTTGCTCGTTCAAAAACCAGCCAAAAATTGTTTTTCACAGAATCCATTATACCTGGGCGTTGTTTCATTCTTCCTTGCCGGGTTGGTGATAGTTGGTTCTAGAAGTTTCTCAATAGTTGTGTAAAGCGAATTGGATTTTTTCGTGCAGCAAAAATTCGCTGCAAGACTGTGCAGTGAAACAATACTCTAAGTAAAAATGCAGCAAAATACAAAAAAATTATACATCATCTGAAGTTACCAACCAGAAATGTTGCTCTTCATTTTACTGTGGTGGTTAAAGCCTAGACGACGAAAAACAAAATTCATGTGCACGGCGGATGACAGTGCTCGTAGACTTTACAGCTCGTAGAAAGGACAATAAAAAATAAATTGATCTTTAACCAGAATTGCTGTTCCGTCTTCTTTCCTCAGCAGGTCGCCATTGCCTTTTTCTCCCCAATGCTATGTTTGTTGTTGCCATGGAAGCGATCCACTACAGCGAGCCGCGTAATGACAGTGTTTGTGGCCCGCTGGCTTTCTTCCTCAGTAATTTACGACTTTTTATTTTCTCGTATCTTGGCTTCCAGCGAAGTCGTTCGGGACCAAATCAACACGTTCTGAACATCAAAGCCGTAAAACTCAGGAGCGTTGCGTTTTAACGTTACTGCAGCTGTTTTTATGAATGAGAACGTTTTCCAAGAAAGAGAACGAGGTGGACTTTATTCAAAATTTTATTTCATGACCGCCCCAAAAAGCTTAACATTAGATCAAATTCTACATAAATGTTATATATACATAGTGCGCACGCTGTGTTTTTTTGTGTTTTTTACTGTATTTAAAAGAGTGAAACAAGTTTATCGTTCTTCAGCTTGAGCTAATTATCTGGATAGAAATGGAAACGTATTATCTGAGTTACAGATTTGTCAGATTTGAAATTGCAGTGAAAGCTATTGCTTGAATTAGCTTGTGTATAAGTGTTGCACTGAAATTAAGATTATGTTTGTTTGTACAGTACAAGAAACAGGAATGAGTCTGTTAAAACTGATGCCCAACGAGAAACGTTTCGAAGTTAAATCGTACAACTGTCAACAGGAGGGGGGCGAACATCGATATGTAGCCATAATGTAAATTGTGGAAAATATCCAAAAAATAAGAATAGCATTCCGACTGTAGCCGACACACTTTTAAGCCTTCTGATGATGCCTACCTTGTAGGCGATATTGTTACTCTGTTAAGATCTTAGTGTCAGGTTCTTAGCTGTGAAAGGATTCCTTTCGATAGACAGTTAAATGATTTAATTTTGTAAAGTTCGATAGCTGAGTGACTGCGAAATTCTTGACCAAGTATGGTTTACGATCAAAACGTAAATAACTTTGACGCATTGATGTTGAACCTGGTTGACCGCACTTCTCCTATGTAAGCCCGTTATTTTCAGTGCCATTGGATACATTGATAAACTTTTCACGTTTAATGATTAACGTTTAAGAATAAATTGTGTCTTGCAGCTTTCGCATAGATTTGTAATTAATTTCACAACAATGGCCTGCATTTTCATCATCTTAGTTTATTAAATAATTGAGTTGATCTCGAGAAACCTGACCCTGGATTGTTTCATGCTGTTAGTTTGTTTCAAGTAGAATGCCAATAAAAACGTTCTTTTCCCTGAAGGTGCTATTAATTTGCTTTCAACAAAAACGATTATTTTCCAATTCCCATTTCACTTTGAAACACAACAGCAGTCAAGTAAAGAACCTATAATATGTCTACGTTGCAAGAAACCAATATTGTAAAAACCAATATTGTTTTCTGGCATATTTCAGGATCATTTCCTCCACTGTTTTCGCTTAGTTAAAATAACAAACACTCTGGTCTATGTCAATGGAATTTTTATCGAACTCTCAGTATGGTCACGTCAAAATGGAGACTCCATACTGGATTTTTCTAGTTTTACAAGAAGAATAATTTTGCTTTAATTTCGAGCAATGTAATAATGAACAGTAATGGCGATATTTTTGTGATTTTCACAATACCTTCTGCGAACAGTCGAAATATCACAAAGCGTTTACAATAGAACGGAAACCATTGCAAGGCTTGAGAGCTGCGCAAGTTTTCGTAAATCGTTTAATTCAAGTTTAGTTTTGCCTTTATATTTCTGAATCGAGTCAAATCTAGCACCGAGAGAAACTCTTGAATTCTAAATTGTTCACGAACTTTTGTTGATGACACTAACGCGATGTTGCAACAACATTCAATGCTAAATCCAAATTTGAAAACAATGATTTCTGACACTGATATTAGCAAATTGACGATTAGCTAATTTATTGACGCTTGAGTCGCTGTTTATATATTTTTTAATTTTGTGCATTTATTAACCTGAGAAAAAATGCAGAAAATACGCCAAAATTATTATGACGCATGACCATAGCCTCTAGATTTGCTTTAAAGAGGTTATACTCGCGACAAAGTACGTCAGAATTTATGCAAAAAATTGGAAGGATATTGCTTTTTGCGGCAATAGTTCGAACGTGCAAATAGCTTTGGGCCCAAGCGAATGACGTGTGATAAAATGAAATAATTTAGACTCATTGCATAGCATGGGTTTCACTGACAACTGTTGGATACTGTTATGTACAAAACAACTGTAACCAAGATGTGTCACTGACAGCCACAGCTGTTGGATTTCACCTTAGGATCTGCTAAAATAGGAAAATGAAGTTTTTGTTTACTTTTAAGCCAAAGGAATATCAATGAGAAAGGAAACCTTGAAAATTATGGTTATCTTGAATTGTGAAACTTGCTGTAAGCTTCTACTTCGAAATCCCTTTGCTTTTCAAAGCTTGTCAATCCCTAACGTCTTGAGAATACTGATGCGAGAGACAAAGTTAACCAACAATTCACCGTGGTTTATTTAATCTACATAGAACACAAAAAGTCATCGAAAACGACTTTAGGGTTATCATCAACAGAATTAGGGTTATCATCAACGGTTTCAAGAGTTGAGCTTTTCCGACACTCAAAGACTGGAGTGGAAATCCTGTCTTCATTTCTGACGATCACGCATTAGTGTTTGCCAAATCCGACAATCGTGTGGATCAAGCACTCAGTCCTAAGCAAATAAAGCTGTCTACTTATTGTACTCAAGAACTGGCTATCATCCTCTGAGAATCGCCAATCGCACATGCATAAATCATGCTTTTCGTCATTACTTAGCCAACATGTCTAGGCAAGAGATCGTTAGAGCGCAGGTTGTATCAGCTGTGGAATAAAAAAGCATGATCTAGTTTTTGAAGCTGGTAGTCAATGTGAAAGTTATGACAACAGTGAAGTGCCAATACACATAAAGTAAAAAAGTAGAAAGCGGTTACTTCACTGTCTTAAAATTGCAATTGAGTTATGGTGTCAGCTTTTGCAACAAACACAGTCGAGTGGAGCATTTAGATTAGAGCAGAGGTTTGTGTCATATAAACTACAGCACTTATTCGATACTTTGAAAATCAAGCTTATGTGTCAGCTTGTTGCCAGCATTTATCGTCATTAAATACTGTAGTAGCCCGTCTACACTCAGCGCAAGGGTTAGGAGCTGCTTGTGCCGCCAAACTGGAATGTTCACTGCCAGTGCCCTGCGTCCTGCATTCGTTTCAGGTTTTTCCAGTTCAAAAGTTGCTTTGAGATGCCATTTTTTGTCACAATTTTTATTAAAAGGCGCTGAGTTACCAGTTCTGCTCTTCCAAATTGCGATTTTGGTTTGGGTGATGTTCCCGTTCTCCTCGTAGTGGTGCAGTTTTCTATGTATCACCTTCAAGCAAACATGGCGCATTTGACGTAAGATAAAATCGACGGCTGACTCATCAGCAAATACTCATTGTTTGAGATATTTGCGCTCCTCTCCTGTGCGACAAACAGACCGCGCATGGCAATCGACATCTTCTCACTGTTCAAGCAAACGAGATAGCCAGGTAATAACCACACGTCTGGTTTAGGAAAGAAGTGCCGCAAATGAAAGATAGACCAAATTTGCTGCATGGGCAACAGCAGGTATTCCGATTCGCTGTTGAGCAACAGGTTGCAAATTAACAGGATTTGTACAGATTGCCGAAGTGTTGCGGTATTTTTGACACAAGTCATCTTTTTGCTAAATACTTTCTAAGCAATAGCTTTTGTTTTGCTCGAAATTGGATTATTATAAACATTAAAGGCAGCAGCCAAAAATCCAGGCAGGCTACACAGTTGTTAAACTGTAAAAAGTTTACGTTTGAGAGATTGAATTATTACAGAGAATGACATGTTGTAGCTAACGGGTTTTACCGCAAGTAGATACCACGTTTTCAAACACAACGATCATGAAACACTCTGAAATACAAAATGGAAAACGCGTTTTACGTTTTCGATTCTGTCGATTTAAATATCGAACTCACAGTTTTTTAAAAGGAATCAGTGCACAAGCTGGAGAAAAGAACAAGGGCAAAAAGTCTCCATTGCTCTTGACTGTGACGTAATGGCTTTCATGCGAAACCAAGGTTTGATGTAATAATACGAAAGGGAGTTTAGCCTTCCTACCTATTGCGCAGAGAAACTTCTAATGGCTTCTGTTAAGAATGTTTGCACAATACAGGTCAAGCTGTTTTCGTTCGATGCTTTTCCAAAACTGCTGGCACCACAGCATGACCAAGAATTTGCGAATGCCGTAAGAAGGCATATGCTGGCATTTAATTAGTGTTTTATAACCTGACGTAGGAAATATGCAAGCCTTACACCAGTGGTTCTTAACCTTTTTTACATATCTTACCCTTTTATCAAACAAGATCACCTGGTTTACCCCGATGCACTCAATGTTGCTTATTTCTTAAAAATACGAAATCAAAAAATCTTACAGTTAGATTAATTTATAAAAATTTACATTTGCTGCAATTTATGGTTCAGTAAATTTACCCCCTTGGAAGATGATATTACCCCCAGGGGTTAATTTACCCCAGGTTAAGAACCACTGTCTTACACCAAGTGTGAGATAACAGGAGCAGACTTGCCACAGTGTTTTTTGCACAGAAGGCGCTCTGAAATATTGACACAAATCTCGGAACGTCACGCTCATAAACGTCATCTGAATCATGATTTTCATAGTTTTTATTGATCGCAAAGCTAATAGGACAGTGTCTGGAGCAGTGTCGCCTAGTTTCTACATGTTTGCTGACACTTTCGCGATCAGCAAATCGATAAGCTGAAGACATATCCACCAAGGTACAGCCGACTGTTGACCTTGTGCACTCTCTGCTACAAGACTTTGAGGAATTGACCTACTGCAGCAGTTTTCCTTCCTTCTGTGGAAGTGAAAGTGTTGCGTAAATTATGCATTTACAGAAGGTGAAGCAGTCACAAGTTTAGTTGTAACAAAAGCTGACTTGAGGTTGTTTTACAAAAATATAGAACGGACATGTTTTTCTCTGATATAGCAAAGTGCTGGACACTTTTTCTTAGCTGCAATACGCACTGGTACAGAAAACAGTTTCACACTTTGTGCTGCCGGGAAAAGGCACAATAAATATTTCATAAACGTAACTGGTTATTTTCAATAGATTGTGAAAAAAAAACAGTCTCTTGGCGGGCAGTCAAATGTCTTGCAATTGGGATATATACAAGATTCTCTTGACATGTTTCAGACTATGAGCAGCAAACGTTTTTACAGTTTTTGTCATATGGATGGTCTACGGAAAACTATCACTAGTTTGTTGACTTCGTGACAATGAAAAATCGTGCAGAATAACTGAGCTGCAAGTTTGAAAGTTCCATGCTCGAATTGAAAGAAACTGAAAAAACGATTCTCTCGACTCGAAGAGCTGCTTAAAGGTGTCAAAATTCTGCAGAAACAGCTTTCCAGTCATTTCAGCAAAGTTTCCGTAGCGCATTTGTTAGAACCATTCGAGGTGAATTTAAGCTGAACCTTGGCTTCCTACAATAACACGTCCATCCAAGTCTTTACATGTTGATAAGAAAAAGGATTTGAGAACTCGCTGGTATTTATATCTTAATGAAAACAAACGTTTAGGGATTTTGGCACAATATCTGCAGATGAACTTACTGTAATGAGTGGCTGAAACTTTTTAAGGGCATGAGAGTAACTGAGCATGCCAAATGTTTGACCTCACCTGATCTTTGTATTAAATTTGTATTCCACACAGGTGCACGTGGCGGGTATTCTGCTCCTTGCCCTCCCAAACTGGTTAAAACCAGGCAGATGAGGACAGCAGTTGCCAATTTTCTAGGCAAAAATATCCTTTCGAGGGTAAAATAAAAGAGTGAGGACTGTGAGTGTAGAGATATTTGCGGAATGAAATGTGTGAGATCGGAATCAAATGGGAGATAAACACGTAAAAATGGGAAAGCTGTTGGTTTCTTGATAATTTCGGTTCACAGAAATTCGATCTCTTTTTGTAGTCTTTGCTATACTTTAATTCCTTCAGTTTCAGACAATTTTGAATATGCAGTTTTAGAAAAATATGTTGGCGCGTGAATTCTTGAAAAAAGGTTATTTATGAGAATGATCAAAAGTGAATCATTTGCTTCTTTGCTTTTATTTCAATAAGAGTTAACATATTTAGCTTTATGCGCTGGAAGTGCAGTGGTGTGGATATGGTTTCTGCTGAGCGAGGCTTAGAGCGAGTGTGGCAATAGATAGCTGCCAACATTTTGCTTGTAATAAGTACTCTACTAAGCAACGGAGACAGTTCATGACCTCGAAACATAAAGTCGCCAACAATCAATTTGCTAAATGACGCTTTTACACGGTTCAAACGAGCTTGGATCATATCACTATTCTGCTTTGTTCATTTGACTATAACTTGACCTTTTTATGAAGCTAAGCAGTAAAGTATATTTCATAGATGTGAAAACAAGGTCGTTTTCAACACTTACGCAAAATTCGCCTTGATGACTTTTTTAGCGCCTGGAGAATTCGCCAACACTTAATTATGCAAAATTCGCCTGATATGAACACAGGCAGGGTAAAATGTAGTTGTCTATGAAGTCAACCGGAACTTCCTATATTGATTTTAATGCTGACTACGTAGTCCTAAAAAATATTCATGCTGTTTTACCGTTTTCTTCGCAGATCATCTGTAAAACGTAATAGATATGAGAGAGCTAGACTGTAATCAGGAACCAAGCGTAGAACAGATGTACTCGAATTCAGAGAACGTCTTGCCTTCCTGGAATCCGAAGACAAGGGTGACTACTGGGAAATATGTCGACTGGGGAACGAAACTCTATCATTTAGAGTTAGAATTGTCTTACAAAAATAACGAGATTGAAATCTTAAAGAAGAAATTAAAGAAATGTACCGACGAACTTTTTCCAGACGGAGACTGTGGCAAAGTAAGTTGCAGTTTAACACCAAAAACTCGTGGTGCAAATACGCAACGTTGTTAATGAGTAAAATACAACGATTTCAGGGTAAGTCTATCAGTGGTGATCCAAGTCTGTGGATCGGTTGATTTGAGAACTATGAAGCTTTTTGCTTAGAATGATTAAACTGCAAGCACCACAAACCTCAAAACAAGTTGCCAAAATATTCAACAAGAATACGTTTAGCCTGCAGATGCAAGGACACTGCAGTTGTTGCTTTACTTTCTATCCGGCAAGATTTTATTTGATAATAGTTCTACGGCTTTTCGCCGTAGATAATAATTCTGCTTGATAATAATTATACGGTTAAAAGCCAATTTTGATGCTACAGGTACATGAGCTTTTAAATCGATATCGTCCGCTCAGATGCGGATTATATACCATTGCCAGAAGTAAATGAAATTGGAAATGGCCGTTGTCACAGAGACCAAGGAAAGAGTGATCAAAGCAACCGAAAGACCACACCTGATCATGGTCTTTTATCAAATGCCTCATGAATTATGTATGAAAGAATTAATTTAATCACGCAGTGGCACAACAGCGAATTACGTCACGTTGTGTCTGTTACGCGATGCCGGATTAACCATTAGTTTAGTAAGGCTATAGCTTTAGGCCCTGGAAAAATTCGGCCCTCAATTTTTTTGATTTATTATTTTTATTACAGTTTTATTATGTATTACATTTTGTAGCTTAGTTTGCAAAATTATAGGCCTTTCTCTAGCAAACAGCCTCAGGCCTACAGTACCCTTAATCGGGCCCCTTTGTTACGCGAGATAATTTAGAATTTGAAGTGCTCACCCGAGCGTTTGTTTAGAAATCCAACGTTGTGGAATTGCGAAAAAAAGTTCAAGCAACCCAACGTCAGCTGGCCGACCGAAGCCAAGACTTGTCGGTGGAAAAACAAAGGTCAGTCTTGATGCATGTTTTTTTTCGGTTAACACGAACTGCTTGCACTGACACCAACAGCAAACGCTTTTTTCGATCAGGAATGAAAAGCTGTCTCGAGAACTCGCCAAGGTCAAGAAGCGATGCGATGTAAGTACACATGCATATCGCCTAGAGACACTTATGGTCGGACAAAACATTAATCCAAGAGGGGGTGTTTGCTGATTAAAAGCATTATGTCGTCTGCAAATATATCGTAAATCACTAATTCAATGGCGTGGTTTGACAAGAAAGGCCTTAAATAAATAAAAAAACTTGAAGATTTATGACCGGTAAGCAAAGAAAGTGTTTGACTTTTGCTGGTAGTGGGGTAACATGAAATTAATAATTCCTTGTGAAAACGTCCAAATTGATATGACGCAATCAAATTGATCTTGCCTAAACCACAAGTCACAGTTATTTAAAAAGTTTCTTTCTACGTTAGGATGAACATTATTGTTCAGAAATACTGATACATCTCTTATAAAGATTGTCTTATTTCATTCTCGTGTGAACATTTTTTGACAACAAAAAATTTATCATAACGATACTCTTCATGCATGCTGCATTGCATATGAATACTGCATAAGAAGCGGTAGCGTTTTTGGTGTCTTTTTTGGTTTAGAACACGTTGCTGCATTGTGCAGTGGTGGACACGAACTCACTGCCTCGAAATGAAGTCAGTTACAAAAACGTTTTACATTTTGTTTCAGTCATTACGACGGCGAAGAACCAATAGCAAGTCGGTGCAAACTCTGCCAGACAACGAGAAAGGAGTTCAAGTTTCCACACGGTGAGCTCTGGATGTTTTGTGTTGACAAGAGAGCCTCCTCATCGATTAAACATGCACTCATGACACGATTCCTGCGACATTTATTCGCTTTCAACTTTGCGGTCTTTCACAAACTGTCTGCAGTTCACCCTTGTGCGCTGTTTCGACTGTAACTTTTGTTATACGAGGTCAACATAATTCTGAGTGTTTTCTAGCATGCTCATCGCATCGCCTGGGCTGGGCCTGGCTTTCCACTCACGCCATGTTTGGAAAAACTTTAATAACTTTAAATAGAAAAATAGTATTGATTGAAAAGCACGCTCACGCGTTTTCCTGTTTTCACCAGTTTAAAAAATCACATCGTTGTTCTCGTCCAAACTCTGTTACTCCTCTGCTTTGCTGAGCATTTGCATAAGACGTAAAGCACAGTAGGTATTCAAGCTTCCGTGCATCATAGAAACGCTCCCAAGACGAGAACCATTATGACTCAGTGCTCACCTGCTCCGTACAGACCTCCAACGGTCCCGAAACGACCTGTGGTCCACACGCATGTCAAAACAGATATAAAGGTAAAATGCTGATGCTACATGTTTGCCAAATAAACGTGAAACGTGATAATGTTGAAAATTAATGCTGCATGTTCTTGTTGAGTTCCGGGATTGCACCTTAAAGCATCGCGTTATGATCGCGGCCAGACTTACCTACGGTACTTGTCCTGTGGAAAAAACTCATCAGTACTTTCCCAACTTAATAAATACGTAGTTATGTGGTATTTTTCAATATGTTTACCATTCTTGCGTGGTAGATAAGTTTAAGGGGGATCCTGAACGCCCCTGGGTTCCAAGTCAATCGCCCTCTAAGATTGGCAAATCTGGTCTTGGTCACATGTGTGTACGTTGCAGAAAATTTACGAAAAAAGGATGATCGCTTTGACAAAATTGCAAAGTGATCCTGGCAAATGTTGAAGTCACTTGAGTTACCCAGTCCAGTCAACAGTAGACCACACTTCACATCTCCCAATTTCTACGTTTACATGTCAAGCGACGGTCCGCAAAAACGAGACAGCCCGTTCTGACGTCATAGTACGGTTCGGTTTACATGTCTGAAAGTTGTTCAAATGTGGCACATGAATAGTATGGCGGCAGGTAGGTAACGCCACATGTAAATAAATGTTCACCGCTAGATGGTGCCCATAAGTTACAAGTCAATGTGATAGTCACCACAAGCGAATTATCGTAGTTCACTTATCCCTATATAGTGATAGTGCTGGTAGCGTGAACTCGTCGAGGTAGCTCTGTTGCTTCTGGTTGCTTTCCTGTTAGTTAATGCCCCGAACTGCCATCATTCTCTTGTGCTTGCCTCNGTAGTTCAAGGAAGTCAACTGCAACAGTAGCTAAGCATCTACTGTGCAGGCTGGTGAACAAAGGGTTGTGTCGAGTTGCAAAGCATGCATACTGATGTACAGATTTCACGAATTTGGCAATTGCTGTTCATGCCTCTCATGAACTTGGAGCTGTGACTTATTGATCATGCTGCACACTGTAAAATCCATCCATACCAGATGTGCACTGGCGTTTACAGCATGTGTTGATGTCGCATGTGCAAAGTTACAGGCAGACATATTTTAACACAGGTTTCATAAGCACAATGCTGAAAAACAATTTGGAGATAACTGTTTTATTGCATGTATCTGCAAGAGCCTAGGTGGAACTTTTGGTGACACATCAGTCAAAATATCTGTAATTTACACTGATACTCAAACATATGGCCTCATGTCACATGATGAATACAAAACATTCAGTATTTGATATATTAAGTATATCCTATGGCATTTTTTCAAGGAGCTAGTGAAATAATCATTTAACTTTTACTACTATCATCACTCATACCAGAAAGTTGCCCTATCATGAAGATTAGTGCAACACACAAGGTTCTTACTTTCAAAACAACTATTCCTAACACTGGCAAGCCACTCCAGCTGATCAGTAGCCTATTTAAAATATATATTTGTATGTAAACAGAACCTCTTATCATATGTTGTGCACAGCTTTCAGCCTTTATTATGAATAAGCATCTTCTCAGTAATGTTTCATTTCTAGACATTAAGGGATATCTAAAAC
>JGI24158J21664_10012188_pt1 | contig 11404 bp, 4 predicted proteins | sample Ectturendosymbi3_FD_21664 | JGI IMG/M metagenome (IMG submission 21664)
TGATTGTGTGATTCACCACGAACGGGATGTGCGTGAAGAACAACACCATACACATATGTGGCGCGAACAAGCAATAATAGAGTGATTGTGGCATGTGAACTGTATTGTTGCTTGCTGCCACAGTGCGAAGCTTTGCGCATATGCCGCTTGGGATTTCTGATCGCAACAATATCAATGGATCAGTATTCAGCAGCAAGTTGCATATTGTTTGATACAGTATTAAGTTAGGTTATTACACACACTATTACAACACTATGCAACACTATCCCCAGTCTTATTCAAATAGAATGTTAGACTATAGCTCAGAAATTACGACGCCCAGCTGTTTGAGAGTGATGCCATAATCCTTGTTCCGGTAGTACTGTACTTCATAATGCAACTTTCACCACAACAACATTATGTGGCTTATTTCGCTTCACTGTCAATAGTCGTAACGTAATTTAAACTGTCACTTCTCTTTCTTTGCAAATGCCTGCATTGTTAATAGTCGTAACGAAATTTTTTTTTGTTTTTCAAGAAACCATTTTTTTTGCACATGGGTAATAGTTATTTAAGTTCGCATAATTTAAACTACTATAGGTTTATTTCAAACGATTTCGCCAATCTCAGATTGCCTCTTGTTTCTACGAGAGGGAAATTAAATAAGACTGAATAAGGAGCACACATTTGCAATTGTGAACTACAGTTAACCTTCAGAAGACAATTAGCAGTAACTACTGAAACAATAATAACTATCGAACCGTATCTTGCAGCAACTATTGAAACTTGAGCTGCCAAAAACAAAACCTTTATAACCGCAACAGAAAACAGTTTCAGAGCTTAAGTCCTCTCTGTCTTAGCTTTTGAAAATACTATATGTTTCAAAACGCACTCTTCGATTGAAAAAAACTTGACTACACACTACCGAAAAACAACTACCATTGTTACGATCAAAGAACGAATTGTGAGGATTAGGGCAATAAAAAATAGTTGACTGTGATTTTCGTTGGCAATGGGCCCACGCTTAAAATAACCCGCGCCGGCACTACACAAACAGCTTCGATTGAAAGTGAAATTTTGCGAGGCTAGTACAAGGCGTAACGCGGGACCCCCTTTGGCGCGGGGACCGATTGGAACCAATCGGTCCAATCGGCTAAGGGCCGGCCCTGTGTACAACCGTCCAAGGGTTTCAGTGCCTCTTTCTAATATTCGCTAAAATAACAAATAGGCCACTTGATGTACGATAGTAACCTACAAGCAAAAAGAAATGATCAAATGATTCGTTGTCTTATCTTCTGACCATCCGTGTTAGCCGAAATAGCTAGTTGTATAACTCAGATTTACATTACTTGCTTCAGTTGCTTGCTGGCAATGTCCGTTAGTGGTCGGCCTCGGATGCATAGCAACCAATAACAACATATTAAAGCCTTTTTTGACATTACAACATATAAGCGCAACAGAACATAGAGCAACACCACTGTTAAATAACGGAAGAAAATGATTGTTACCGTGAATAAGTTCTTTGTTTGCTTTCCCATCACATGCGAAGACATCAAATAAAATAATAATTAGAATTACTATTCTGTGAAAGCTAATGCTCACTTAGAGCAACATGCTAGCACAAATTTCCAACTTCGTAGTTTGTGAGTTCACAATGTCTTTGTACGACACAGAGGATGAGTTTTGTCTAAAGCAGGAGCAACATTTTTGCACTACGGACTGGTATAAGCCTGGAATTATATTGTGGACCGGCGGTCAATTAAGTTTTCACATCATCAATGAATGATTGATTTTGCTAGGGACAACGTACTGTATACTCAGCATAAGGTTTAAGCGGTTACAATGTTGTAATAAAGACATTCCACAGATAAAAGAACTAGAAAAAAAAACACAGCTTTTAATGAATTTCCACGCATTACAAGTTGAGCCCTGCTCAAGAAACCTTCAAATACTGTACTATATGAGTCAGGAAAATTAGGGTATAATGCTACCCAAAATTTGATTACGTTTTCTTGGAACACGTGACATCCGTTATTTCCAGACCAAACTATTTTTACGTATATACCTCCATTGTTAATCACCTTTGCAACAAAAGTATGTCTGCGCGGCGAAACATTCATATCATACAAATTTTATGCACTTATGCCACCAAAAAGGGGATTTTTTAGAGGGGAGTTTTTATTTGTGCGTAGAAAACGTCATGCACGTGTTAGATCCGTTTTTTTCATATACTGTAAAGTCATGGTGTAGGAAGACTCACATATAAGGCATCGGTGGTCCTATCTGGCCAAACAGGTTTTGTAGCCTACTTAAAATCACATTGAAATGCTAAGGTAATAAAGCGCCCAAAATTTGTTACACATCAAGAAACCATGGGTAGTATCAGTGTTTTTTAAGGTTTTTGTAAGGGTGTCGTGGTGGTGCTTTAAGGTGTCAACCACCATTTTTCCTTCTATGTCTGACAGGGGCGCAGCCAGGAATTTTGTTCGGGAGGGGCCAGTCACTGACGTCGTCAGATTTCAAACTTAGGTATTTTGCACAAAGATCATTTTGATGTCACTGGTCAATTTCTGTTCTATTATAACAGGATATGACGTCAAATATCTTCTACCAGTCGGCATCGATAAATTTTAACAAAGACAAGAAAACGTTTGCTTTCGCGGTGATCATTATCAAGCAGTTGTTAACCAAACAGTTTTCAATAAACATTAAGAGTAGCAGAAAGCGAAGCGCCGTGTAATGTTGTCCTCTAGAACAGGAGTCGGCAACCTTATTTGCACTGCGGACGGGTTTCAGCCTGGCATCATTTTGCGGACCGGCCCTCAATAAAATAATGAATGTTTGGCACATGCAAACTTATTACAACTCGTGAGGCATCACGGTACTGATTCAGTGAGAGATCTGGGCTTGCTTTGCCGCAGTAAGATTCTCCAACCTATGGGGATTATGGCAGTCAATGGCACCCGCAGTTTGTTCCTTATGTCAGTCGTACTAGACACTTTTAGACCAATTTGGCCTTGGTTCCGCACGGTCCTGTAACAATTTCTTCACGGACCGGCACCGGGCCGTGGTCCGGTGTTTGCCGACCCCTGCTCTAGAATATCACTGATTATGCCTATTGAATAAGTCAAAATCAACTAAAATGATGTAAGTGGATTCATAGGCACAAACCGGAGGATGTCAATAGCTAAATTTAGAGTTTACAAAATACCTGCGAGCACAATTAAAAGATAAAATTCAGTCTGCCTTTCTTTTTTTAGCAACTCGTCGATAACCATCTCAGGATCAATGTCGCATTGCGATTATTCGTCAAAAAAGCCAATCCATCAGACGGTTTTGCCCAGGCCCGTAACCACCTTAAGACACCAGGTTGGGCGAAGAGTTTTCTGAGAGGTGCCAAAATTTTTAAGCTGTGTCCGCTCAGGCCCGTAACCAGCTTGGGACGCCAGTGGTGGCGAAGAGTTTTCTGAGAGGGGCCCAAAGTTTTCAAACTATGTCCAATAGTTTTCAACTATGCCCAACAGATTTTTCCAAGAGGGGGGGAAAGGTTTGCAGGGGAGGCTTCGCNCCCCTTCCCCCGTGGTTACGGGTCTGTGTCCGATAGTTTCAAAGTATATCCAAACCATTGTTACAGGGGGGCCGAAAACTTTTCTAGCTAATTACTTACGTGCTTGTTTTGCCCCATAGTGCTGCGTAGATAGGCTCGCAACCGTTGAAGTGTTGAAAATGAACGTTCGTTTGTTGCTGTTGTGACTGGCAACGTTGCAAATAAGTGCAATAGTGTGTGAATGTTTAAGAAAAAGACACAATCGGAGTGTCTCTATCTATTTAACTCGTAGCTCAGAGTTTGGGTTACTGGCTCAGGGGCTATGAGAGGGGTCCTGCATGTACATTGTTCCGAGGCCTGACAGCTGCGGAGGGGCCTGAAACAGAAAGACAGGCCCGTAACCAGCTTGAGCCACCAAGGGGGCGAAGAGTTTTCTGAGTGGGGTACAATTTCTATAACTTTGTCCAGCACATTTTTCCAGGGGTACAAAAAATCATCTAAGGTGGCCCTAGCCCCCTGCTACTCCCCTATTTACGGGCCTTTTGAAGGAACGATTGAGTGTTTGCTATTTCTACACTCGGAATGATGTAGCGAAATTAATCCCGCTCGGTGATAAAACTGGTTTGGCCTAAAGGATTTGGTAAGAAGTGTGATGTATTTTAATGTGAATTGCTGGCAGTGCATTTCCCTGATAAGATGCATTGATAATTATTAGCAGTAATTATTGTTGAACTTGAAGGTTTGCCTATACTTTGTCGAATTTAAGACATTCACGATTACTGTCCCAGTGTGTCCATTTAACTGAATATTCCTTTATGTCTTTCATTTTTAAACATTTTCAAACAAATCTTTAATTAAAACTTTAATAATCAAAAGAGTTTTGAACTAGGAGATACTTCAAATGAAATATGATTTGAAACATGTTAGTTCACAATACAATCTGATCTAACAGCAGTAGCGCTCGAATGTTCCGCATATGTGTAAGATAATAACTGAAAAGTTTGAAATTAACAAGTAACCGCAGTGCAGGACACAAGCGCTTATAGTGCACCGCGAAGGTGTGCTGTGCATTTTGCTGATTGTTGAACTTGCGCCGGAAGCTGATACAAGGTCGAATCGAATGTGAGTTTAGGATTAGCGGATATACCCAGAAATCTGAAGATTTCGAAACATACAGGAGAAACTAACCACTTATATTATTTCGATTATGCTTTAAAGCAGTGGTCGCCCCCTTGTGGCCCGTGTGGCTTATGTGAATTATTTCCAAATGTTTGCAATAGCTTGAGAATATTCTTGACAATTCCAGCTAAAGTGACATCTGCTGAAAGATTTTTCAGCAAACTTAAACTTGTAAAAAATTATTTGCGGTCTACTATGTCACAAACTCAACTTGTTGACCTAGCAAGATTAAACACTGAGTCTAGCATTGCCAGACAAGTTGATTTTGATAGCGGTATTAGAAATTTTGCGAATAAGAATACCAGAAGATCGCTTATACAGTATAATAGTTAAATCAGGTTTTTTTAAAGGAAAATGTTAGGTACCCGGTATGGATCGGTAGGGACCCGATTTCTCTGATTCTAGGGACCCGATTTTCTCTGATTTTAGGGACCCGATTTGAAATTCTGGAGACCCGAATCTGGTCCCTAAAACGCCTTAAGAAAACCCTGGTTAAATGATTTATTTTCTAATTTTTTCCTTGATTAGATTTTACTATTAACACTTGAAAGTCATTTTTTAAAAATGGTAACATGTCACATTTCTTGAGTACCGTTATGTTTTAACGTAATGTTTCATATGATCAACAAACGAGCACTTCTTGTTGAAGTATGATGCACATTAATTAGCCTCAATTTTTATTTAATTCAAAATGATTTTGCAAGTCTTAGGGGCCCCAAATGGGTTTTGTTCCGCCTAAAAAAGTTTGTCTTGGAGGCCCTGTACTGGCTCACTGCACCATGTAAATAACCAGCTGTCATATTCTGCTCTCAAGACTAGCGAAGAAGAGTCAACATCAGCTTTCACACAAAATCACCATGGCTGTTTGGTGACGAGTCATTGCTTCCCTGCTATTTATTTGTTGTATTTGCGCTCTGAATTGTACGAAATGTGATATTAACAAAGTTTGTGTGCTGCGCTGACAGTGACTTGCTGTACATTTCAAAATTGAGACCCTATATCACTACCTGGCATCTCATACCCCGTAGCAACAATGCCAACCGTGCTGTGAGAAACTGCGTTGTTACATAATACTCAATTGCGTGGTGCGCTTGAGGTTGATCATATCTTGACCAAGTATGTTTCTATTTGGTTCGTCAATACTTCATGCAAATAATCCTCTCAAAAATGTCTCATCTGAATTTGTACTCCTTTGCAAGAAAGCTGCGCCCGTTCATTTCATTCAGGCTACATCTCAGCTCGTCGTGTCCGCATTAACTGGCAACTTTGCTAACAAAGTTGCATGCTTTAGTCACATAGTTTCGCATCCAATCGCAAAAACTCACGTCATACCTTGGTCAGTGAGAGAACAAGAAACTACATGATTTCGGCCGTTCCTTCCGTTTGTTTTCGAAGAGTTGAGATTGATATAAAACACCAGCGAAAAATCTTAACAAGTTTTTTCGGGGGGCTATGACCTCTTCGGCCTCATTCTGGCTGCGCCTCTGATGTCTGATACTTTTAACTGATTTTCGCAAAAACGCAAGTTTCCGTCCAAATATGCTTAATTATTTGAATACGAGGTTCATTGTAGGCGTACATACTTATTCATTTACTCATTTTCGTGCCGGTTTTTCCTTTGGGGAGAGTCGCCGGGGCAGCAGCCCTAGGAGGACTCGAAATACTTCACGATCAACAGCAATCTCAGATAGTTCTGCTGGAAGACTAGCTTGCACACTTGTTGCAATTTTCAATGGCTGTTTGGATATAGTTTTAGTGTTGCGTAAGCGTAACAATGGGACTTCGCTGCTTAGGTGGGATATCTGCCATTAAAAATCACAGAAATTCTCACATGTGTAAATCTCAACCACACACAACAGAAAAAACTGGCTTGATTCTATAACAGTATTGAGCGGAATAAAATCGTATGTGGCGTCATAAAGCGTATTTTTGACTGTTTTGCCACGTCACGCTGTGCTTAGTGTATTGGGCTAGCAAAGTAGCAGTGCAACAGCAGCAATTGAGATTTTACCAAACGCACGCCAAAAGAAACAGCGAGACATTGTATAACGACTGAGAAAAACAACTTCAGTCAATTAATATGCCCAAGACTCTATAAATAAAAGTATAACAATAAAAACTTTGTGCATAATTGCCCATTTCATTTTTGAACTTTGAGGTTCATGGGCCCCCTAGACACTTGTGTGCCCCGGGACGGCGGCCCGGCTGCACCCCCCTCGTGGGGTCTGTTCCTGAGTAGGGTAAAAGAGAGAAAGAATTGTACCAACGAGTTTCCGCGCCAAAAAACATGAAAACACCTTTGCTGACAACTTTAATTTCAGACCTGCATTACAGTGGTGGAGGAACCTTTTTCAAAGTAGGGGGAACAAGTGCATGTTTATAAAAGTATGGACAGTTTTTTCATTAGACGCTTTACTTTAACAATGGACCCAATACTACTTGTGTTGCTTAAACTTATTTTAGCAAAATTCGACAATTCGAAAGGTACTCCCCAGAAAAAGTGGGACCTATGCCCATGCGCCCCCCCCCAGATTCGCCAGCCCTGCCCGCATAGAATGAGACCAGTAATCTTTACACTGAGGAAAAATAGTTGTAAGCAAGGCGTTTTCACGAAATTAATTATTTTTGAGGTATTGTCAGTGTACAGCTATGAAAGCATTTTATTGGTTTACAAATTGAACAAGTAAGGTATCGAAAGAATGCATACACATTGAACAATCTGAAGATGCATTGAAGATTTTTCCAAGTAATCCGTAAGACAAAAAAGGTTAAACAAATTGATATAATCATCGATTCCTTAGACTGCTTAGAGATACGTCTGAAGACACTAACAAATGCTTTGATTTTTTAATGGCAAAATATAATTGTTAAACTTCACTAAATCCAAAAGGGTGTTCTCTTTTTCATACATGCTGGATCAATTGCTTTCATCTAAAAGCTGAACCTCACTCGACATCGAATGCATAAATTTGCAACCCCTGCTGTGGGTTATGCTAAGGTTCAACATCGGGAAAGGAAATCTCTTGTTCTATTTTCAACAAAGGCAAACTTTTTTGTGAAACTGACTGTAAAAAAAGGAAAATTACTGAGTTAGGGTTAGATGTTGCCTTTTAAAAGATATTATCATCTTGACCACAAACATCGGAAAACTCCATTCAAGAGGTGAATGTAACTGGCGCTATTGATTCTACTTTTTTTGGTGAATAAGGATTTGCTGCATGCATCACACACTGCCACTTTCAACGCTATGCTGTACATACACAGCTACTCCAAAAACTACGTAGTGTGTTATGGTCGGTGATATAATCTTTTGACCATCAAGAGGTTTGATTTGATATGTTTATCATGTGTGCATTGACTTTATCCATACTGAAAGGTTTAGATGCGATCTTCAAGTTAACAGTGAGAGGTTTCGTGCAAACCTATTGAGGCTTATTTCAGAGTGTTTGCATTTCAAAAAATACTGTATAGACAGAGTAATAAAAAGAAGCAATTTGAAAATTTTATCTAAATAAATATAAATCAAACATCTATGAAATGTCAGTCAAGCAGCTACAAGTACAGTAAATTATAGCCATAAGTATATTCACTAATTACACAACCTTGGAAATACCTAATGGTTCTATCACTACCAAGAATAAAATATCCATTCTTGATATAAACGCAGCAAACAAAAGGAACATTAAAATTATAGCTAATGTGAAGGCCCGTTTTAAATTTAGTGTAATCTCTGTTCTTCGAAACTTTTTTGTGTTTCGTTTATCTTGCTTATTATGCTTGTCGCCACCGTCCCCATAATTACTTTTCCTATTTTTGGTGCTTTCTTTTCATATGCATCTATAGACCCGGCATGTTTCGTCAAATTTTCTTCCTTGTTAGTTTTTAGTCTCCGCTAAGCCCACCACTTGACTTTAATCATTTGCTCATTCCAGGGGATCAAAAAAAAAAGTTAAGGGGTGTGATGGTGGCATGCCTACTTTATAGATGTAAAAATTTTCGTGTAGTGTTCCCATCTTTAACTAATAAAAGTGTATATACTGCATATTGCACGCTATGATAATAAGTTCGATAATATGATCTCAATGATGTAAAGGACGTTTTATTGTTTACTTCACGTTTCAGTAATGTTTCAATCAGGGACGCCAGAAAAGCGGTAGGGCAGGGGAAGGTAGTAAAAAAGTTGAGGGCAATGAAAACTTATAAAAAACAACAAAATCGTTACCAATCATGCTTGTTTCTGTTCAGCAACGATGTTGACCTCAAAAATAATACCAGAAATTATAGAAAATCATTCTGAAGCTTCTGGGTTCGCGAACAACTGTAATAAATTTGATCTTGGCAAACTATGAAATTACGCATGATACTTTTATAAAAAGGTGCCTCCGCCCCCGTTGTCGCCTTTATGAAAGGGCAGGGGGAAATGCACCCGCTTTCTGGCGTCCCTGGGTTAGAATAAAAAAAGCGTCAAAAGTTAACTCTGTTGGCACTCTATTGGTGCGGGATTCATTTTCAAAAAATAAGTGAAATAGGCTTAAAACCGGCTGTGGTTGAGCACTGGCTTGCAACCTTCATCGTGACCTGCAAACTTGGTCTAGCTACTGGGCTTCATCAAATAACACGTGCATAATGTTAGCACTTGCCTTCGTTCGTTATCAACATACGTCTATTTCGAAAACTGCATTACCAAACCTGCCAGGTGGGACATAGGCCTTTTTAGTGTGCAGCAGCGATTACAACGTCTTGCGTTCTCCGGTAATTGCCTTGAACAACTTTATTCAGTACAACCATTGCCAAGTTGTGCAACTGTTTCGATTAACGCCCCTTTTAATAAATGCCTTCACCACAATCATATCAAAACATATTGTCTGCCGTTGCGTTAGGTTTTCAGACTGAGGTTCATGCCTCAAATTCATCCAAATGAGAGCAACACCTTTTGTAAGCTTTTACTGCTGAAATGGCTTTTTCTATGATTGCAAATCTTAAGTGGAGGCCTACCGTTGAAGATAGGAAACTTCTACGAAAACCACATTGCCTATCGCCTGGCTCTGATGCACTCTACATGCAGTTGAAACCTACAATCTGAGCTCTGTGTTACGCACGCAACACCCCAACTGCACCATCTCGCTTCAAGAAGGGCATTTTCCGGCAACACGACGTCATACAGAAAATCAGCAGTTCTGATGAAACTGAGCAACATTAACTTTGCAGAGTTCTTCACTTCAATCGCCAAAATTTAATGTTGATAAGCCCACCCAATGACTAGGCCAGCGTGGGCCAACTACTTTTGACCTACGGGCTATTTTACAAAAACGTGGCAACTTCTGGGCCACTTCCAACAAATGATTTATAAAATAACAGACTCACAAGTTTTAAAACTATCAAAGGTGTATGTGTTTCCAAACGTTGAATGTATTTTTAGTGCGAAATCTTTCAGTTTGGGAAATCTATCTTTGCTGACTAATTTCCAGAAGCTATTTCCAGTTTCTAACACCGTTACTATTGTACATTCTTATTAAAATGTGTTAAGCTTGTTCTAATTAAAATTACCTATTGCAAGGATGGTCAATTAATTTGGTTAAGGAGTCGCTTTAAGAATGCCGCGCTTAGAGGAAAGATAGACAGATTTATTTAGTGGTATTGCGTTAATTGCGCCAGATGTACTCCAAGACAATGAAAGCCGGGGCACCGCAAAACACAGAAGTTATCCAGTAAGGTGCTCCAGCGGAAGGTTAGCGGAGGGCCTACCTTCTAATTTGATCGTAAAATAAATAAAACAAACAAAATAATGGTATACAGAAAAAGTATTATTCATTGTTCTTGTGCAAATGCATTTTATCAAGTGCAAGCAATTCATTGAGACAAACGTAATCTCATATGCTTTTCAACAAATTTCAGATTTGAATACAGTAAACCTCGTTTAATCCGGATTCGGTTAATCCGGATCTTCGCCAAAACCGGATAAAACTGGTGGTGCGAATGATTTCTTTCGTTTTTCTTTACAAAAATCTTCGGTTTATCCGGATTTTTTAATCCGGATCTTCGCCAATACCGGATAAATTCTGCTCTTTTCACATCTCGTAATCCGGATTTTTCAGTGAATTAAGTGCACTGACTGGTCTTCAAGAAAGATTCGGCAGCTTTCAGACGCAACAGATGTATGCTCAAGATCAACAACGAACATTTAGGATTATTACAACAGCGGCAGCAACTGCACGCAACATTCGACTAATCGTAGAGACGATTATTGCATCACACACGAGCATAGCTGATCACGTTGAACATTTCGCTGAAGGAACGCCGCCGCACCAGTGTCAGTGTATTGATTAGTGTTGAATTTGCGTGTGAAGTGTAGAGCATTACCCCTGAGCGTGTTGTGCTCGGTAAAATGTTTGGAGGGCATTACCTTCCAAATAGAGTAAAAAGTATATGCATCAGTCCAAAACCCCAGATTTTTTCGCAGCCAAGTAATCTAAAAAAATTATTAACGTAAGATTGTTCCTAACTGCCTGGATATGGCGATAACTCATCTGATGTACCATGCATTGTAAATACATCAATAAATTCGTTTTGCTCCTGCGAAAATCTGCTGTTGTGTCGCAAATATGTTCAATTTTAAACGATTCTCACCGATATCTCAGTACCGAAATGACGTCAGGCTATAGAAACAACCATCTTCGGTTAATCCGGATCTTCGCCTAA
>JGI24158J21664_10012189_pt1 | contig 11403 bp, 5 predicted proteins | sample Ectturendosymbi3_FD_21664 | JGI IMG/M metagenome (IMG submission 21664)
CGTTGCAAAACGTACGTGCAAGGGCACAGAGTGTTGCAATGGCGCTTTTGACAAGAAAAAAAGTGAAGTACATTTCAAAAACAACGCTGGGGCTCTGCTTAAAAAAAGTATGTTTTTAAATGTATCCCCATAGCGCCGGATATGTTTTAACTTACAATGTTGTTTTGACTTTTGATCTTTTTACATTTGAAAAAGAGCAATTTATCGCCAAATCATCACGCATGGTATAGTTCTGTGACAAAATTCGTATTGCCACTAAAAGCGAACCAAGTAGACAAGACACCACAAAGCGTTCTTTACTCATAAATCCAACTTTGAATAGCAGGTTTAAGTGGTCTCGGTTTTGTTCTCTGTACTGTCCGCTTTGGTTTGATTATGGCGTTTGTAGTGAAATGATAAAAACAATGCCTTTGATAATTTTCAACAATATGTCGCTGCCATACTCGCACCCCCTTGCGAACCTTCCATGCCCCCAGTTAAAAACTCAGGCTCTATAGAGAATCGAAAGATATTTTGAAGGCATGTTGCATATTAAACTAGGCTAGCAGGATTTGGCCAACTTACAAAGGGGTGAAGAGAGATAGGACGTAAGGCCTTAAATAACGATGGCAGTGCTTCATCTCTCTCTCGGGTCACTTAACAGAGATTTGCATGCCCACTCAGGAAAGTTTCCATCAGATCCATGCAGCATGTGTTAGCAGCCTTACAATATGATGAAGCATCTAGTCACAGCATTTAATACATTTAATTTTTCTAATTTAGCTCTTTGAATTCCCCCCTGACTTGGATACCCGGGGGCGTCGCCCCGTTCGCCCCCCTATGCACACTACTCTGTGGAACCCACATAATTTTAGTACTTACGCTCCGTGGTGTAGAAGCTGGGGTTACAGGGGGTGCAAACGCATCCGCAAAAGTTTTCATTTGTCAAAAATTTGGGCAAATCACAAAAAAATAGGCAAAGAAGATTCGAGATTTTTTGACAATATTAATGAAATTATATTTCCTTGCTAATAAGTGCAAAAATAAAAATTTATTGTTTCACAGAAAACACATTAAACCTACGTAAAATCAACAAACTCTTTCTAGTAATTTCGTGTTTTAATTTGTGAGAGTTAATGAGTAACCTTTTGGCAAAAAGGGCATTTTAATTTATGTGTTTTATTAATTGTACACTGAGCGAATCGCCTTGCATGTTGCAGGGATCTACTTCATATTAAAATAGTCAGGCAAGTGCACGCCAAGCAAGTACAGAAAAGTTTTTGGTTGTTATTTTACTGCTTTTTACTACAGTGTTTGAATGAACACATTTTGCCATATATTTTGTTGCAAGTTGCGTACATGCGCAGTTGAACAGACAATGTTGTGAGACTCACGGCATTAGTCATCACGTAGATAATATGATACATGCCACATATATCACATATATTTCTTTAGAGAAGAAAGCAGCCTCAGACCTACCTCAGCTGGGTCTGCGGTTCATTGCTAGCAGTAATAACTGGAATGTGTAGGGACAACCTCAGAAATATGAGTCAGATGCCCAAGATTGCTGAGCCAGGTGGCCTGCGACAATGTCTTGCACAGCCCAGCGTACGTTTTTTCAGTCGGGTTATTTAAGAAGCAAGTTTAAAGTACCAAATTTTCAATTTTCAAATCCATGGCAACATGGTAGAGGAAAATATAATGTACCAACAGCTACAGAAAATTTGTAGGTAGATAGCTTGTCGTATAACAGTCTTTCGGGCAAATTTGGAGAAATTCGGGCAAAATATCCTTTGCAGTCACAAAAAATTGCCTACTCCTGCACCTATGCTTACGCTTCATTGTTTGATGTTGGAGAATTAGCACGCAGTTGCGGTTCGCCAATCGGCGTTAAAGTAGTAGTCAGATGGTGGCCGTGCGTTTGAGCTGCGTGTATAATTTACATATCGCAGTTGCATGTTGTTTGATTGTTATTTTTTGTCGCGCGTTTGGTTAACCCTCAGCGAATCTGTCCCCTCAGGTTAAGCTGCGCTGGTAGAGTGCTTGGTTTCGTTTCTGTTGTGTTTCAGAAACGGTGTCCGACGAACAATTGCTGTTGAAGTTTGCTGCTTAATTTGTAACATGTGTTTGCGCTGATCGCCTTTCCTTTCTCGAACAACATCCGTTGGGAATGTGAGGCTGAAGTTCTGTTGATGCGCAGAATTTGAGAGGTGTCAAAACAGGCGAAAGGTTGGCGGATAGACGTTGTAAAACTGTGAGTGCTAGCTCTCCACTGCGCGCTGGCGCCGCAAACACTTAGTAAAAACTCTCTTGCTGAGAGANTGGCTCAGAAACCACAGAGATACAATAGTACTGTAGTTGCAGAAATTATTGAAAAGTTTTCGATTCTTTTCGTCAAAGCTTTAATCAGCATATGGTGTGGAACGACACCAGAGACGACGGAACAAATGATGGGCTGAGGAACAAGTTACAACGAAGAAAATGCCTGAGATGTGATGCCATCATGATATTCATACGCATAGTTAGATGCAGCATATTTCATGTGTAAATCTGCTGAACGCCTTCGTGTTTATTGCAGGTATATGCATAGCAATAACGTGTCTTTCAGTTTCACATCCTTTATTAATTCGTAAGCCTAAAAATAATTGCTACAGCCATTCTGCGTTTGCAAATTCACGAAAGGCTGCAATGTGCAATTAATTCAATGATACAATGTGTGAAAATATCTTTGCTGCTTTCAGTGAAAGATTTTTTCGCGTTTGTATATTTGTACAAAATGTGACAGATGAACGTTTCGTTCTCCCATGCTTCGAGATTCTCGAATGCAAATACAGTACTGTACCTTTGAAATTTGCGATTTCTCTTTGAAGTATAGGTTTTTAAATATGGATAAAATATTTTGTTTTTTGAGGGCTATTGCCAGTGTTGTCTGGGTTTGGGACAATTCCAAACCAATCGGTTATGTGCACCAACCCAACTGTTTGCATACTGCGTATTCATCATTTTGCAATTTGAAGTAACCACACTGCAAAGAATAGCCAGTGTTAATGACAAACTCTTTCCATATGTTCATGTGCTGCGTTTGGAAGAAAATCAAATTATGTATGTTTTGTGAGCAGCCTACGCCCAAGTTAATATAACAAAGTGGTAGCTGTACTCTGCTTAAAAGTTAGAAATGTTGATCGATGTTTTTCCATCAACAAATACTCCTTGAAAATGTTTTGCACAATCCTGACCAGACATTGCTTCACTGCAAACTGGATTCATTCTTATCTAGTTCAGAAAATATAGTTCGTGTTTGAAGGAATTTTGAAAGGATGTTTTTGTTTTCTAAATTTGTTGGGTTTTCCAGCTTGGTGTAAGAAGGTTTGTGCTGTAGTCTAAAGCCTTTCGTCAACTGTAGACCTACACGAACTCATGCAGATGTTATGCTGTGAAGGTAATGTTCATTAAGTCAATGTGTTAAGTAAAAATAACGCGTATGCCATTGGTTAAAATCATTTGAACTGCCTCAAACTCNTATAGCTTGTTCTTTTTAAATGGCAGATTTTTTTTATACCTTNATACGCAATATGAAAGTTCGAACCACACGTACAGTTTATAGCCCACCAAGTGAGTGTTGCTTCGTTAGTATTTAGCACATTTAGCAAGGTGAAAAACAATCGCCTTCTCAATATAGCACAACCATCACCATCTCGGTCAGCGTGCTTCTACAGGTGATTGGAAATTGGACATAATCAAATGCAAATTTCAGTCTGTATGCAAATTTCAGTCCCGCGAAACAAGTTTGCAATTGGTTTTCTATCGTCACAACCGCAAATACATTTGCCAACAGTGGTTTTGAAGCATGATGCGACGTAAAAACTAGAAAAAGGTTATCTATGGTTCTGCCATGAGTAAAAACCAATGAAATTTCAGTGAAATCTGAAAGTCATGGTTGCTGCATATACGGGTAAAATTTGCTGGAAGAGAGGACGTCTACTTGTGCAGAGAAACAACCACTCTGATGCTTCACATCGGCTTTGCAGTTTGAGCATTGACTGATGGAACTCATGAAAAGAACTAATCTGTTGATCAACGGAAGGATCTGACTCCGCTGATATCCTGGTTACTTCCGGATTACGCGTCTACGGAACATTTCAGTCGTAACCGTAATTTTTGGCCCATATTTATTGGAAATAGGATTTTAATTTCCAGGGGTTCCTGAGTTTTTGCCAGAGTATCCACCCTCATCGAGCGCCAACATCTGTACAAAAACTAATGTTAAGTAAAAACAACAAAGGATTAAGTTGCATCACAATACTGAGGAGATGGCTCTGTCTCGCTTATGCTCATTTCAGTGCGATGGTCCGCGTTCACTTTTCACTGTGACAGTTTGTGCTCGTAAAATTTACTGCAAATTATTTTTCACTAACACTGTTACTTGAAATTCAGTGGCCTCAATATAGCATTAATGTTGGAAGCCATCCTCCAAAGGCTGTAGTTGCACTGCGGCTTAATGCAATACTAAAGTAGTGGCACCAGTCCCATCGCCACGGGGAATTTGGTGGGCTTAGCCCACCCCCAAAAAAGCACCAAGTCCCCCAAATTGAAAAACGAAACACTATAAATCAGTGGAGTTTAAAAAAATTAATGTAAACCCCCCTTGCACAAATGTAAACACACCCTTTTGAAGACTTTCTGATGACGGTTGAAAAGCAGCGATTTATTGAAAACATAACAACGCGGGAAACAACTGTGTAGAAATGACGGTAGAACACAATTCACTGTGATCGATGTAGATAATTGCTAATCGTCATTCCAATCAGCGTTCGTACTTTCGTCAAGAAAAATGAAAGATTAATTGCTTGAAACCTGGAAAGTCTTTCAACTGGAATCAAACGCATCAGGAACAGTTAAGTATTGTCTTACTTTTTCTTTCGTAAACGCATTTACAAACTTCAGAAAATGATATTCGGTTCAGAATTTTGATGAAATACTGCTTGCAACGGAACATGTTTCAGTGGCCCTGTATTACAGACCCGTGTTTCTTTGCAAAAAGAGATAGTGCGAAAAGTAAAACGCTAGAGATCAACATTATAATCAGTACGAACCAGAAAATGGATTGAAAGCTTCCTGTATTGTCCACAATCATACCTGCAAAAAGTTCGAAAATTGAAATTGTAAATGCATTTGAACAACGTGCTCATGAAGTGAAGTTTATTTCGAAGGAAGCTTTACCTCTAGGCCTACTCTTCAGGCAGTTGAAACAAACAAAAGGAACTTCTTTTAATGCGCAGCAGCACCAGCAGTTAATTAATGATGCACAATACAGGAATCCGGGCAAAATCTCTGAAAATCTGGGCAAAATCCCTGAAAATCCGGAAAAAGTGGCTCTCGACTTTGCTTGATTTAAAAAAATGGCGCCCAAAATTTGCAGAAACACACATGAACACCTTTCTTGGAAGTCATACTAAAAAAAGATCTTCATGAACTTTATGGGAGAAATTTGTAAGAAAAGTCACATAAAAGTGTTTCAGGCTAGTTTGGGAAAATTCGGGCAAAAATCCTTCGGAGCCACAAAAATTTGCCTGCTACTACACCAATGAACTGATGAGCTGTTGTTCGACGGGCACAAATGGGTGTCTCGATTTGAGGCGCCGTGCATTCGCACTCGGTGAACAGGTGAGCACGGAGTAGACCAGGTGTCCAGGCTGCATGGCACGGCGTGCTAGAGAAAGTGCAACTGCTTTGAGACGAAGCTCAGCAGGTTGGGTGCCTGCAAGAATAGGAAGGTTATCCGCCGGTGTTGGACGCAGGCAACCAGTCACAATTCGCAAGGCGCCGTTGATGGCAGGGTCAATGAGGCGGTTATGAGCACTGCGGCATCATCACGCGTTGCACTCTTGAGGCGGCTTGCTGGCTCGGGCTGGGGTTGCTGGTGCAACAACGCTGCCAATAGCCACCTTATCTCTGGTCCACTCAAGAGCAGAGTACTGCGTGCCGCGGATGCTTGTCCCCTACACCAGCAGACAACCTTCCTATTCTCGCAGGCATCCAACTCGCTAAGCTTCGTCGCAAAGGAACCACATTGTCTCTAACACGCCGTGCCATGTAGCCTGGACATCTGCTCCACTCAGCGCCCACATGTCCATCGAGTGCGAAAGCACGGCGCCTCAAATCGAGACACCCATTTGTCCCAGCCGCACAACAACTCATCAGTTCATCTAACAGCGGCAACATACGTGCGACGCTCTCGGCGGATCATCAATGGAATGCGGAATGGTTGGACAACACTACGAGACTCCGTACTTTCATCCCCGACACCGGCACCCACCCTCCTGGAATGACCCTTCTGGGAACAGCGTGGCTTCGGCTTAACCACCTCCACATCGTTGTCGGACGTTTCCGCTCCTGCTTCCACAAATGGGGTATGTCCCTCTCTGCGGCATGTGAGTGTGGCGCAGATGAACAAACCGTCGACTATGTTGTCCTCCAATGTCCAATCCATCGACCTCCCCATGAACTGCACGGCCTGGCGGTTCTGGACGATGACACAATCGAATGGCTGCTTAACACCTGTCCCTGATCTAGTGGGGCCTGGCAGTAGACAGTAAGAACTCGCTCAAATGACGAAGAAGAAGCAATGGTCTGGACAAAGTGTATGAACATTAGAAAAGCACGAAAGCAAAGGAAGCTATTTGAATTAACTGTGTACTTTGCTAATATTTTGATAAGATTTTATGCCTGTTCTAACATTTCACACAGTTTGTAATTCATTTAGAACTCTGCTATCTCAACCACACATTTTCATGCTCACTAAAACCAACATTTTCGCAGTGTAAAAATTTCTTAGAGGGAACACTGGCAGTGACGGGTTTGCGCATAGGCCAAATATGCCATGGTCCACGACCCGCACTTTGAGACCTCGCGCAACTCCTTTCTACAACTAACTCAAAATTTGCGAATCTGCGTAGAGGCGCAACTTGACAATTAACTTGGAAACGAGCGAAAAGGCAAACGTCCACAACTTTAGATTCTTATTAGTAGAGTTGCAACATGATAATAAGGATTGTTAGGCAGTATAAGAATGGCAATACTGCTTTTCGTCAGCGTTCTACGCAAGGTAGCGGTCTTATGTTGGTGCGTACTTTTTGTCAGTGGCAGATTGAACAACAAGTAAGAAAGTAGCGTGTGAAAGACTTGATACCGCGAAACATGCGTGGGTAGGAGGGAGATGCTGGCCATTTGTATGAAAGTGGTTACAAGAAATAGTAACTGCACTGGATTCAAAAAACAAAAATAAAATCAAGGAGTCTTTTGCATGTGACAAACTCCATTCCTCATTCGTCGTAAAGAACAATGCTTCGGCAATGCTTGATGTGAGTCGCGCAGAGAGTAATCTGTTCCAGCAAGATGCTCGCGCGAGGGGAAAATCTGTGTGAGAGCAGAGGACAGGAAATTCTAGTAGTATGAAGCTTGGAGGTGGTAAAGATTTTCTGCATCAGTACGCTAATCTGGAAGGAAAAGGTTTTTCGGAGCATGAAATGAACGAATAGTTTTTGCTGTTAAGGAGCTGGTTCATATCTCTTTAATGGTGTCAAACATTAAAGAGATATCTTGCCTTCAGGCACCTATTGAAGCCATCTTTTTCCAGCATGAATTATGCATTTATGCAAACTTTAAACTAATGTTTTTTTCAGACTTGTCCACGGGAACAGAGTGAACTTGACATATGTCCCAGGTCTCATAGCAAGTACGCCTTGCGTCATATATAGTAGGAGGAATATTCTGAAGTTTATTTCAATTATTATATACTCACAGCACAGTATACTGTACGTTAGACGTAGAGGCACAGTGCCATGGCCTAGTGATATGAGGTCTCCGAAAATAAGGTTGTTGGGCCCATTTTAGATGACAACAAACAAAGGGTTACCCAATTTTTATTGGCTCCCAAGATTTGGGGGTTTGGGTGGCGCCCTAAACGCGGTTCGGAAGAAGTTAGACATTAGATATGCGTATGATATAATGTGCTTTGTATTACTAGTTTCCTAGGAATCCCAATGGATGGGACAGTCACAAATCGCCATGCGATGAGACATAAAAGTTTCTCAAGGACAAGCCTGGTTATAATACCTTGATTAAACCTTATAGCGGCGGTCGCTTTAACTTGTCCAAACGTTCACGAAAACCGTTTGAGATCATTATGACTTGAGAATGTAGATATAAAAAATATCGCGAATAAATTGGTCATTTTTCAAAAATTGCTACTGATATCATTCAAAAGATTCATCCTACGTTAGAACTAAAATAAACCACATATAGCAAGAATTTTGTGAAAAAAACGTAGTAGACAAAACAATTAGGGTTCCACTTTCACTAATAGAAATAATCCATCATAACACGTCAGCAAAATTTAAACACGCCAAGTAAATGAAATTTGTTCATAAAGTCTAGGCTTATTTGAATATAAGTTATTTACTGCAAAAATTTCCATAAAATAATTAACTTACCTGTGATTGGTCCAGAAGCCAAAATAGTAAGTGACTCAACAGCAAACATTATTGCGATGCCTGTTCCCACATTTCTAGGATTCAAGATTTGCCCAACGATGGATAAAGTAAATGTGACTACAGCTCCAATGGTTACGCCGTAGATTACTACATAAGCCCTGAGCACATTCAGATTTGAAAAAAATATTGGAAGAATCTCCACCCCGGAAAGCACAAAAACACAAGCCGTTGTGACAAAAAGTATGTTTTCGTACAAAAACTTTACTTTCGACATAACAATTCCTGATCCAAGGCGACCTGCAAAGTCGCCCACAGACAACAATGCTAAAAGCAAAACCATCTCTGAAACTTGGATGCCAAGTTCTTCCGCGTATGGTATTATGAAAACGTTAGGGGTAAACATAGCCATGCAAAGAATGGCGTCTCCGACGAGAAAGCCTAACGCAACCCAGTATCGTTTAAGAAAACCTGAACAGGATCTTTTTTTCGTTTTGATGTCAACTGTCCTGACAGCTGTCAGCTCATCTGTAGCTTGGCGGCTTGGTTCGGTTTCATTTGGCTCTTTGTGTGCCATGACCGTTATTGGACGAATCAATGACCCAGCAGAACAAACGTTTAACCCTATTGCTGTCAGAACTAGCATCCCTCCTCTCCATCCATATTCTTCAAGTAAGTATTGATTCAAGTACGGATACAGTGTCCCCAATGCCGTTGATCCCGTGACTACGATGCCGTTTGCTAAAGGTCTCCATGAAGAAAAGTACAACGAAATTTGTGCCATCGATGTAATGGACGAAATACCGAAACCCAAACCTGTAAAATAAACATGCTAAGAACAGCAATGGGTCCAGCAAGTTAAATAAGCTGTGCGTGATGCACAATAATCTTTCTTAACCAATTCAGCTTATTTTGAAGGAATCTGTAGCTCAGTGGTTCCCCAACTTTATCCCCACGAATCCTCTGTGAATGTCACATGTCTCATGTGACGTTTGGAGACACGACGAAAGCAACGTTTGTAGACACGATGTGATCCTGAGTTGTGTTTTGCTACGTTGCCAGCGTATCACAGCGCTATTTGAAAGATCAAGGTCCTAGTGTAGGCCTAATGTTGCAATGATTCCAACAGATGAACAAACGCATTTATTTGAGGCTAACTCATTGTACCACGCGCTGAAAGAGGTTAACTAAAGTAGCGCACCATTAGCTTATTTCTTAAATTTCCTAGTACAAACTCGTCAAACCTAATTATCAAGTCACCACGCCAGAAACAGGAAATCAGTACGAATGCCTGTACCACAAACTCATGTCAGCCAAATGCATCATGACCTCAAGGTTATTACGATGTCTCACACATAGATATTTTGCGCGGGAAAAAACTATATCACCAAGCCGTTCCACACGAAGGACCTAAACTGAGATTTTATACGACGTATACATTGTTTCAAAATCCTGTTCATAATGTAGTTGACTTTCNAGAACCTCGTCCCGAATCCCTTGGAATGGGCTCAGGCACCCCAAGGGGGTTCACTCACCCAGGTTAGAGAACCCCTGGTGTAGCTTGTACGAAAGGCAGCAGTGATACTTATCTTTTCCGGACATTTAAGCTAATTTAGACCGGAAAAAACATATGTTTGATAGATCAGACAGCCATTCCGCAGATGCGTTTTCAAAATAATGATATTCTCGTCAAATATTTTTTCATACTTTCAGCCAAATTGTTCTGGTAGCAACTACAAGACCAAAAGCTCTGGCTGCAAAAATCACTCATGTGTATAAACTGCTGCGTTTGAAGATGCTTTTGTCCTTGCTACACCGGGAACCAATTGTTCCAATTTAGTGATCATTTGATGACAGCCATGCCTATGTGGTCTCCTTATTTTCAAGCTCATCAATATTATTTATTTTCCGTTTTCAACATTTTGTTTGCTGTATTCCTGGATTGCCGCTACCGACTGCGACAAATCTTATATGTGGCTATTGCCAGATACCTTGATTTGTCTTGAGGATTTATGGGAAGTAAACACGGTTCACCTTGACCATGGCCGTCCACAGGGCCTGTGAGAGGGGGGTCCAGCAGGCACATTGTTCCAGGGCCGGACAGCTTCGGAGAGGCCCGAGACTGAAGAAACATTTGAGTGCTTGTTATTAACAAACTCGGAATCATGTAGAGAAATTGATCCTGGTGATAAAGCTGGTTTGGCCTAAAGGATTTGGTAAGCTAGTGTGATGCACAGTATTTTAATGTGAATCGCTGGCAGTTAATTTCAGGATATGATGCATTGATAATTTGAAAGCAGTAGGGGAAGGTGAGGTACAGTCGACAATTTTTTGCATTTTCAACCACTGCCACTTTATTTCAAGTCCAAACAAGCTCAAAATTTGTCACACAATAAATCAACTCTATATACACCATATCATGTCAAAACATGAAAATAACGCCCTTCAGAAAAAATTTTACAATCAATTTAAAAAGGGTGCTTCTTCTGTCGAGTGTGCCCCATGCCTGGGGCACACTCGGCATGAGCAGGGGGTACACCTAACTGGTCAAAAAAAAATGGGCTACATGCATTGCGCGATGTTCATGTGATATCCGATGTAAAGTAGGCACTTGCTGACTGCCTCTCCACTTTTTTCACATTCTTATTACCCACTATCACTGCATGGCAAAACAACTTTGATGATTACCAAATATTCAATGAAACCAATGCAGTATGCTGAATTTCATGCTTTATCATACAAATATAATGTGCCTCTGAGCACATAACAAACCTAAAATGCTCATATATTATAATTAGTCTGTACTGCATTCCAATATAACCCCTCAAGCTTTATCAAGTTTAGACTGACCTAGTGGCAATGTGTCGAGTGTGCCCCATTTTTTCTGTCAGATGTGCCCCATGCATACCTAAAAAATAAAATGAAGAAGTACCAA
>JGI24158J21664_10012191_pt1 | contig 11403 bp, 14 predicted proteins | sample Ectturendosymbi3_FD_21664 | JGI IMG/M metagenome (IMG submission 21664)
GCTTGGAGCTTTGTTTGGGAGGCTAAGCCCACCAAAGCCTCCCCGTGGCGACGGGACGGAGCAAACTGTGGACAAAAGTTGAATAAGCTGCAGATCATACTATTTTTTCTTGCAAGCTTTAATGAATGAGCGCAGCTCATGTTATTACTGTAGTTAATCGAAGGCATTTATATTACGCTACAATGAACTTACAATGCGGTTAACTACAGGCTAGGTTAGTGTGCTAAATGACAGCGTAACTTCCAAAACAGCAAGCCTAACCGTAAAACGTAGTCTACATGTCAGGTAGGCTTAAAATGAAGCGCGCTAGATTAGCTGTAGGCTATACTAAAGATGACCACTGATTTGCACCAGACCTGCCAGCAGGGGTGTAGTGGGGTGGGAACGGCGTTCCCACACCTTTTTGCATTCGTAACGTTACTTCAAGATTTAGATTTTTCATGTAAATTTCTACGTGTAGCGCCTGGAGAAGCATAAATGAATAAATGCCAAGATATCTCGTGTATAGCACCGCAGCACTAAAGTGAAGCAGGAAGATTCAGTGTGGAAATTGCCGTAGACGAATTAGTCTTCTTTGTTTGGTGTGGGAACGCCGTTCCTTTGTTTCAGCAATGCACCCCTGCCTGCCAGCAACAATTTTTGGACAAAAGTTCAGCTCACAAGGATATCATATGCTTTTGTATCGACCAATATTCTGCTGTCTCTAATAATTTTTTTCAGCCTACTGTACAATATTTTTAACATTTCATTACCGCCATATAGTCGCGTTTCGTACAAAAACTTAAATGGATGAGAATTTGGTCATTGACTTACAGCAAACTTCACGTCTCCTGCTGTGACGTGGAAAGATATTGTCTGATCATTTTCATTGTTCTTGTGATGCAATAAAAACCTTCCAGGGCGAAGTGCCAGCATAACTATTGCATTTGAGTTTTTGTATGTTTGTCTCTACGTGCACCCCAAGCGTTTTTTTGGTGGGAGTGAAAATTGTGCTTGTTTTCGAAATAGTATACCTTTTTTCGACCTTCAAATTGTTTTCTATGCTCAAATGACTTCGATAATCAACAGCATTTTCTTTTAGATAGTTTGTGATTGATAGTTTGCTACTGATGGGCAAGTATTATTGTAAACAAATTTCGCTATTTCGACTAGACAATCGTGATGTGCAGAGGCGTAACGAGGTAACGAGATTCGTTGGCGCCTTGCCTGGGGCAAGAAACAAGTTTGGCGCCCCCNTGTTCGAACCTGAGGTCTTTCGGAAACAAATGTAGGCTACTGTTTTGAAAAAAGTGTCTGTGACATTGTTGTGACTTTTTGGCCCCCACAGTGACTCGGCGCCCACGGAATTGTGCCCCCTTTCCTCCCTTGGTTACGTTTCTGGTGTTATGCAAAAAATCGGAAAATTTTCCGAAAACAAAAGAATGTTCAAGTCCGATGGTCATGAACTTCTATTTCATGAACATCTGCAATTTTCGAACACAAATTGCTACTGCATGGATCTTGCACAGACTGTCAGCAAAGGTTACTGGCGGCATTTCAGGTTTCTTCGTGTAGATTTGTGTCACTTCTATACCTGCTCCACGCGTTTTTTCGGCGTGGACCTGTGTCCTGTGCTTGTTTTACAAGTAATAAAACTTTTCCAACATCAAAACGTTTACTTTTTTGAGGTTAGATAAGTTTGAGGATAATTTCTAAATTCTTTTGAAGGCCGTTTCTGCTCCAGAACGGTCACAGCAAGCCTGGGTAATGGCGATCATGCGATTTAGCCAAAACGTGCATGGTTATTAGCCGTGTTTGCTAAAAAAGCTACCTGAGCTGTTGGATCTTCACTGCTGTACAGTCAGTACAAATCCCGATGAACTCGTCCTTCAGCCCCCCCTAGAAAAAATCCTGGATCCGCCTATGACTGCATTGAACATATTTTTACATTCAAGATTTTTGAGCAACTTGCGCTTGCCCGAAGAACAGAGTTTGCCCTGATATTTTTTACTGTATTGAATATAGCCTACTTTAAGCATTAGGATTTTTTAGCAACTTGCGCTTGCCCTGAAATTTTTCACTGTATTGAATATACTTTTTACATTCACGATTTTTGAGCAACTTACGCTTGCCCTGAAAAACAATGTGCCCTCAAATTTTTCACTGTACTGAATATATATTTTTTATCATTCAGGATTTTTGAGCAACTTGCGCTTGCCCTGCAAAACAATTTGCCCTAAAATTTTTTATTGTATTGAATATATTTTTTATCATTCAGGATTTTTGAGCAACTTGCGCTTGTCCTGAAAAACAGAGTTGTCCTGAAATTTCTCACTGTATTGAAATATCATTTATCATTCAGGATTTTTGAACAACTTGCGCTTGCCTTGAAAAACAAAGTGTGCCCTGCAATTTTTCACTGTATTTAAATATTTTGTACCATTCTAGATTTTTGAGCAACTTGCGCTTGCCCTGAAAATTTTCAAGCCAGGGGGGCGGCCGCCATCCCCGACCACCCGCTTCGTACGCCTATGCATAAGATTATTGACATTGTGAACTTTGTGAGACGTTCTCTGAGTTAACGCAACCGAAGAACTTTGTTGTTAAATAGCTGGACTCCTTTATCTTCATACGATTTCCTGTGGTACACACAGGCTTCCAGAAGCGACGTTTCCAAATGCAATGGTTGAAGGAGTTCAAGTGGTTAGCCCACAGTGAAATTCATGCAGGGTCACTTTGCAAATGGTGTGTTGCGTGCGTTTTCACCTGATGCTGTCAGCTAAGGCTCTTGGTATGTTGGTAAAATCAGCTCACAAAAATTGAAAAAATGCGAAAGACAAGTTTTGCGCAGAGAAGCTTGATGCGTTTCTTAAACTTTACAAAAATGAAGGAAACGTGGACGTGAGAATATGCTTTCCGACAGTAAAAAAAAAATCATAGATCAAAACAAAACTCGACTGACACAAATAATCAAGTTTGTTGAGTTTTGCGGTGCTCAGGAAAGAATATCAAAGAAACAAGATGGTAGTTTGGTTGGAAGAACCCCCAGTTTTCGTTGTGAGAACAGTCAATTGTGTACCCACAAATTATGTGCTTTCTTTGACTACTCTAATCACAAGCAATATTTTTCCTTTTCAAGGCTTTTGCTTCCATAACTTCAGACCCCCCCTTAGAAAAATCCTGGCTGCGCCCCTGCGCACACCACGTTGTGTCAGTGCACGTTGATTGTTGGACCACATAATGTCACATATCAACAACAATCGTTCGAACTGCGCTATGTGCGCAAGGAAGTCGCTAACCTTTCATGATCCAAAAATGCATGTCACTAAATATACACCAGCAACGTTGAAAACAACATGTGACTTGGCTATGTAATTAATCATGTCATGTCAAAACGACCCGACCCTATGCGCCTACAAATGACTTCCTTTGTAAGTACAGTACTGTGCTTTGTAAACTCATTTTAACATCATACGGTTACAAGGCAATTTTTATTTCGTAGGATTTTGTGTCGTTGTTCAACCCAGCTCTAGAAAGTGCGAAGGAAACTTTGGGACAATGCAGGGACCTTCGAAGTAAATGGAAAGTAAGAAGCCGTCTAACAAGATCCAATGAAGAAAATTCACTAGTTTTCATCCGCTGTTTGGGCTGTTATTCAACTTAATCGCACTACAACTCTAGTCTGACATGCACGTCTCGGACTATCTAGTAGATAATTCCAGTACTGCCTTTATGATGCAATAGTCCACGGAAATATCTGCTAAAACTTCGCACATGCACAGAAGTGAACAAAAGACTTGTATATTTCGTTCATATGTAGGCCGTATACAGAGCCTCCAAGAGAAATCTTTTTAGGCGGAACAAAACCCATTTGGGGCCCTTAAGACTTGCAAAATTATTTTGAAATAAATAGAAATTGAGGCTGATTAATGTGCATCATAATTCAACAAGAAGTGCTCGTTTACTGATCACAGGAAATATTGTGTTGAAACATACCGGTATTCAAGCAATGTGACAATATTACCATTTTTAAGGACTTTCAAATGTTAATAGTAAAATCTTATCAAGGAAGACATTAGAAAAATATGCCGCAGTCTCAGAACGAATGGAGTCGATCGAGGTTGAATACAACTCTGCTAGTGAAATGAGACTAAGACTTCATTGAGTAACTGTATCCTTGGAATGAGCTTACTTATTATAACAAGATTGAAGGGAGAGAACGAAATATTTTGTCAACCGAGTATTGCTTTTATTTTTGGCCGCGAGCCACAATAAATAGCCACACAATCTACAGGCCGGCGACCACTGCTATAAAGCATTCTGTCGAAATACTGTAAGTGGTTAGTTTCTCCTGTATGGTTTCGAAATCTTCAGAATTGTGGTTATGTCCGCTAATCCTAAATTCACATTTGATTAGAGCCTGTATCTGCATGCGGCGCAAGTTTAACAATGAGCAAAGTGCACAGCACACCAACGCGGTGCACTAAAAGCAGTTGCGTCCTACGCTGCAGTTACCTCTTAATTTTAAACTTTTTAGTTATCTTATACATATGCGCAACATTCGAGGGCTACTGTTATTAGATTAGATTTTATTGTGAACTGGCATGTTTCCATTCAAGTTTTACTTGGAGTAGGCCTATCTCTTAGTTTGAAACTCTTGCTTTATTGGAATGAGTTTTTGTTAAAGATCTGTTTGAAAAAGAAAGACGTAAAGAAAAATTCAGTTCAATGAACAGACTGGGACAGTAATCGTGAATGTCTTAAATTCAACAAAGTAGTCAAACATTCAAGTTCAACAGAATAATTACTGTACTGCTAATAATTATCAATAAATCCTACCAGGAAAATGCAATGCCAGCACTTCACATTAAAATGCATCTCACTTGCGTACCAAATCCTTTAGGCCAGGGTTTCCCAGCTTTTTCTCGCCATGTACCCCTTCAGTATTTCGATAAATGCGCAAGTACCCCTAAACATGGGCGCCGAAAGGATTGTTTCTAGGCTGGGACCAAACGTAGATTTTCCAGGAGTGGGTCAAAAATATTTTTACAAGGGGGCCAAAAGTGGCAAAATTTCATTTTCACCACTCGAAACTAAGAAAACAACTTTTTTTGCAAAAAAATTGAGTGGAAAATGTCAAATTTCAAAATCATGGGGGTACCTTACCCCCACTTCCAACACCCATGCCTCGAAAATTTCATATGACAAAAAGGTTGAGGAAAATAGCAAGAAAAATAGCATGACACCAGAACAGTGAAGCTGGCTCTTATGCAGTGTGAGTGTCATACCGGAAAATAAACTGGCATTGCAAGAATTAAATCATTCCATATCGGAATCAAACTGTTGACTTCAGATTTTCTAGACATTTTCGTTCCTACGCCAATTACCAGGAAGAGCAAATGCCCATTTTCCCCCCTGCGGACGCCCATGGACCCCCACTATGAAAAAGGTTTCTCCATCAATGTTGGTAAGCTGATAAAAGCAAAAAAGTCGCATCATGGTGGACTGCACATCAATGACGTCATGATCGTTGCCAAAAGTGACTTTGCCCCCCCGAAAATTTTTGCTGGTTGTGGCCCTGTATGCAGGTATACAATGGTGCTATATCTAGATATCTAGCACTTAGCACTGTATTTACAGTAATATGAAAACACATTAATTCTAAGAGTTGGACTGAAATAGACACAATTATGCTCAACAATTGTGGTAAGTAATTCAAATTTGGTCAGTTCCGATGAATAAAATGTACTGCTACTAACAATCACCACATAGATTAAATCAAAACCAAACCACAAGATCTTTTAGTAATACTAACAGTGCAACCAGGCTCATAGCCAGAATTTTATTAGGGCTGGGGAAAACAACAAACGAGTTTCAACATTTAAATATTTTTAATGCTCCTTGTTCTTAAAGCATCATCCATAAACAGTGGCGTAGCCAGCCCAAAAATTGGGGGGGGCAAAATGTTTGACTTTAGGCGAATAACACTACTTTACTTAGCAATACGCCTCTCAAAGCACAAAATGGCAATATTTTCTGAAATTTGAAGGGGCATGGCCCCTTTGGACCCTCCTGGCTACGCCTATGTCCATGAAACGTGCATGTTTCTGGCGTTTTCTCCTGAACATGTGTTCAGAATTACTCCGACAAATGAAAAGTCTGCTTTCATTGAATTGACAAGTTTTAAAAGTTTGGTAGTGAAGTTCCAAGCTTCTACTTTGGATCAATGCCATAATTTGTTCATAAACCTGTCTTGCATAAGCGCTAGTAAACCTCTCAATGCCCAGTATTGCACTTAAGCACGAAGTCATCGCGGCCGCCATTTTGACTGCGCGCTTGTTATACTGTATTTGCACGCTTCTGATGTGCACCAACACAGCATGTTCAACCGGGACGGAGCAGCGACTTTGCTCTGAGGCACTGACTTCCGAAGTAGGCCTTCTACAAAACATTCGTGCATATAAGTGGATTCCGTTGTCTATGGAAAAGAAATCCTTTCCCAGCAAAGACTCAGACACTAAGATCTTACAGAGTATGTATTTCGCCTACGAAGTAGGCATAAAATCAGCTCTTATTCCAATAGAATCCATATATAGCAGGGGTGGCCAAACTGCGGCTCTTTGAGCCGTTTTCCGAAAAATTGTATATTTGTCTTTTATTTTTTATTTCTATTGCAAAGTGTAGAAATATTGTAAAATGGTATTGTGGCAGCTAGCGTGCTGTACAGCATTACTTTTGCGAGTTGCTTTAAAAAGAATTATGATGTCACAGAAGCGTAGATTGCAATTCGTGTTTTCAGATTTTTATGTTGCGGCTCTTTGTAACTTGGGTTTTACAATATGCGGCTCATACATAGAGCAGGTTTGGTCACCCCTGATATATAGAATGGATCCCGTAATGGAATTGACCCCCGTTGCCATCTAAGTTTTGAGCGATTAATTCATGTATGCAGTCGATAACCGTAAACGCTAGAGTCTTTCAACGCATTTGAAAAATGTGTAGATTTTTGATAAACCGTAACTTCTTTTGGCTATGTTCAACCTATTCCGTAAAACCTTTGTATTTACTTTAAACTTACTTCGTTATATTGTTTGATGAGACTTTGCTAAATTGAACTGATTCATTGAAATATAATATGGAATTAAACTGTAAACACAATCGTAACCCAGTATTGGAAAACTTATTGACCACGCTCAGCTGCATGTAAAGATAGCTTAGTACTGCAAGAAATTAAATTTGTGCAAATCACGGGCGTCTTGAAAATACATTAACTTATCTGCGGAATTTTAAGCGCTAATGGGAAACAATTCAAATTTTGTTTCATTTTAGTCACATGCGCTTTGCCAACAAGAGATTGCAAGCTCAGGGATGGATATTAGAGAACGATAACGAGGCAGTCGCCTCGGGATGGATATTAGAGAAGATCGCCTCGGGATGGATATTAGAGAAGGATAACGAGGCAGTCGCCTCTTTTTCAGAGATACCGCGCCCCCCCTTGAGAACTTTGCACCATTGTTTAGTTAAAAAAGTTATGTACCACTATAGATTCACATTTAAAGAAGCTCTGAAGCAAGTCATGTTTTTCAAAATAAAGCGAAACTTATGGGAAAATGTGCAATAGGAGGCAGCTTTCAATTAAGTAGCTGTAAAACTGTAAAAATTTTTCTTCCTTTCGTATGTATCTTATGCTGTTGAATTTAGTTCATAAATTGAAATGTGGAATAAATATAACCTTTTATCCAGCACGTAATCCCACAGCTGCGTTTTGCAATGGTGATGTTTTGGGGCCCCTTTACGAGAGCTTGGACCTAAATTTTAATATCCACTCCTGTGCAAGATATCTCAGTATCTGTAAGTAATGCCAGTGTCAATTCCCTCAGCACTTGCAAAATAAAAAGCACCTTGCTACTTACGTTAGACTTTGATGGTGACTCTTCTCGTTGCAGTTAAACTATTTCAAATAATTTACTGTAGGATAGGGTGGCAATTAAAATCAGATGAAGGTAAACAATGAGCTTATGAACAGCAGGTCGGAGTCTAATATCTTGAAAAGACTGATTTTTTACTTGCCGGCAAGGTAAAGGGAAGTCATTGATGGAAACGTTAAGGCTCCACATAATTGTGATTGAACCGTCACAATACATGTCATCACAAATAAATATCTAGATTCTAGTAGGAATGCTATTGTTGCTAAACAGTGACTATGGCGCAATGAAGAAGACGTTGAAACTGAATCGCTTCTTAACCAAATTTTGAGCTTCAAGACATATAAAATGTATATCACCGCCATATTCACGTATGTAGCTTTATAACTGTACAAAAACAAAAATCTACGACATTGATTTAAGGCTATGCTGGAACTGGAAACAAGGATAGATTGTATTTGTAACACCCACGGTTATCAAAGAGGAATTTGCGATGGTCTTGAAATGAAGCTTACATAACCATTAGGTGGGTTACAGCAAGCTGGTGCGCCGAAAACAGCTGCGAAAACCGTTACTCCAATTGTTTTTACCTGCGGTCATTGATGATTACTAAAGGTCAGATACAAGTTTCTATTCGACTAAAAGCTGAAGTAGGATGGGTTCCTTGAGTCAGTTTCCTTCATTTGCACTAACGTATTTATTTGGCTTAAACTCGAAATATTATATTAACCTGCAAACTTTGGAATTGCAGGGTGGCATTGCCCCGTTGCCCTCCCTGGCTACGCGCTTTGTGGCAACCGTATTCTGATTGCGGGCTACAGACCAGCGCAGGAATTCGTGATTCATGTGCACATCAATTCGGTAATACAAATTAACCAACACAGTTTCAACGATCATGGCAATTGAGTTTACTTAGCAAATCTGTATACTATGTCTGCAGATAATCCAGTGATAATGTTCATGTTTCTCATTTATTCCCTGGTTTTATGCTGGGGAAACGTTTCCAACAGCAAAGTAACATGAAATTTTCACAGTTACATTACTTTTTCTCACAAAATGTTGGGCGGGACAAAATATATTATGTCCCCCTGTCCAAAAGTTGGGGGGCATGTCCCCCCATAAACTCGGTCCTTGATCTTACTGCATCAAACCGCCCAACCATACATTTTTGGACTTTTTGCATCGGACAAAAACAGGACAAGTTTTAGCACAATAAGGCCTCAAAGTAGGAATGTTATATTCAGCCTGATGACTACTAACACTCACTCGCCACGGCAGGTTGTATGGTGCGCTGTAACCAAAGTTATAGGCTACACGCAATTTGTGAATATATGCCTTCTTGAAATCACACCATCATTGTGATGCATACATAGACGTACAGAAGAAACGAAAACGTACATTTTTCAGTGCGTTCGAAGATTGGGAAAAATAAGCTTTTGGTATCACAGTTTTCTCTGAATGTCTTGTCATCTGAAAGCTCAATATCTAGTACAGTCTCCAAAAATTTGTAGTGTGCAACAGATTTTACTCTTTGTATACCCTGTGTCAGCAATGCGATGAACGCACTTTTTGCTGTCTTAGCCTTGAACGTCATACAAATAGTTTTGTGGCAGTTGAAAATAACTTAATTTGATTCTGCATAAGTCTGACACACATCCAGTATACTTTGCAACCCACATACACTTGGACAAAACACACAAATATCATCAGCAAACATCAAGTGGTTCATTAAGATTTCACCCATATGATATAACACCCAGCTTTGATGTTGTTTAGTTCAATAGTTAAATCATCTAAATATACAGCAAACAAGCATGGACTCAATACTCCTTCTTCTCTAATCTGATAAGTAATATGCAACAATTCATACAAATTCATCTGTATAAATAATTTGAAATGAATGATGTATAAATATATTTTTCCCTTGTATTGTTAATCTTAAATGTACCCTTCAGATTGGCAAATGTAACCCTAAGGGTACATGTACTCCAGTTTCGGAACCCTGTTTTAGGCCAAACCAGTTTTATCACGGGGATTAATTTCGCTACATTATTCCGAGTTTGTTAGTAACAAATACTCAAATATTTCTTCAGTCTCGGGACCCTCTGTAGTTGTCGGGCCCCGGAACAATGTACCTGCTGGATCCCCCTCATAGGCCCTGGCCGTATATTGCTTTATTCATTATTTTAGAGCATTGGGGGTTCAGAAAAAAATATATTTATTATTGTGGGCCAGCGAGATGAAAAAGTTTGAGAAACGCTGGTGTAGAGTAACTGTGCAACAACAGCGCTAAGCTTTCACAGGAGCGATAAGAAACAGCGATCATTTGCTGTGATACATCTTAGCAGGCTATCATACCAACTGTTAGACTGTTAACAAAAACGTAGCCTACATTGCAGTGAATCACGAACACTGCACAGAATATTACCTGAAGTCACGCAGTAAAAATTGCACAAAACATTAAAGTAGAAATGTGGACACTATGCTATCTTGCGGTTCTTCTTCTTTCGTTTGAGCGAGTTCTTTTATTCACTGCTAGCCGCGTAGACTTTGGGACAGGTGTTGAGCAGCCATTCGGTTGTCTCATCGTCCAGAACCGTCAAGCCGTGTAGTCCGTTGGGGAGTCATTGGAATTCGTGTTTTCAGATTGGACAGTGGAGGACGACATGGTCGACAGTTTGTTCTGCGCCACACTCACAGGCCGCAGAGGAGGCCATACCCCATGTGTACAGGCAGGAGCGGAAACATCCGATACTGGTGCGGAGGCGGTTGAGCCGGATCCAGGCTCTTCTTGGGAAGGTCATTCCGGGTGTGTGTACCGGTGTCTGGAATTGAAGTGCGGAGTCTTGTGAGGTTGTCCGCCCACTCTGCGTTCCATTGATGATCCGCCCACTGCACCGCACGTATGTTGTTGTTGTCAGAAAAACTGATGAGTTGTTGTGTGGCGGGTACAAATGGGTGTCTCGATTTGAGGCGCCGTGCAGCTGCACCCGTTGGACGGGTGAGCGCTGAGTGGAGCAGGTTTCCAGGCTCCATGGCACGGCGTCCTCGAGGCAGTGTGGCTCCTCTGCGACGAAGCTCAGCAGGTTGGATGCCTGCGAGGATTGGAAGGTTGTCCGTTGGTGTAGGACGCAGGTATCCAGTTACAATTCGCAAGGCGTCGTTGATGGTGGGGTCAATAAGGCGGGTATAAGCACTGCGGCACCAAACAGGAGCGCAATACTCTGCAGACGAATGGACCAGGGTTAGGGTGGCTCTTCGCAACGTTGTTGCTCCAGCAACCCAGTCAGAGCCCGCAAGCCGCCTCAGGAGTGCGACGCGTGATGTTAGCTTCTTGCGAAGTGACTCAAGATGTCGACGGTACGTGAGCGACCTGTCCAACGTTACTCCGAAGCATTTGCGCTCGGAGCAGAAGGGCAGGGTTTCGTTGTTGAAGTTGACTTTCAGCTCACGTTTGGCTTCCTTGTTGTTGAGATGGAAGACTGCCGACACCGTTTTC
>JGI24158J21664_10012192_pt1 | contig 11402 bp, 10 predicted proteins | sample Ectturendosymbi3_FD_21664 | JGI IMG/M metagenome (IMG submission 21664)
CAACCTAACCTTACTTACATCCAAGTTGTATTAAAATTTTAAGACTTCCTGTGAAGTAGTGTTGCACATTTGAAGGTTATGTTGTAACATGCTTTGTGAAAAACAATCTGCAATAATAATAATGATCAATAATAATAAACAAAGTAACCTCTTATTAAAAAACTAACTCCGGCTCCACGCCGGATCCAGCCATTCCTTAAAAAATCAACTCCGGCTCTACTCCTATTTTCGAAAATCGTTAAGACTCCCGCCGGAGTCTACTCCGACTCTCCGACTCCTGTACACCTCTGGCCATGCACAAAGTAATATTCTACATACCAAATACGCTGATAAAGCTGATTATTAGGCCTTAGGCATTAGTGTTTAGGTAAGTGTGTCGGTTAGGGTTAGAAAACGAAAAATAATTGAGGTCAACGACCAAGTCCAAAAAGTTTCATTGGTTGAAGTTATTCCCTTGCTATGGCTTGTTGTGGGTACCTGACATCTAACCAAAATGTTTTAATTTACCTAACACACATCAAACAAGTAATTTCCAGACTTTATTTATTATGCTGAGAGGCAAAATAATTGAGAAACAACAACAGGTCAGAAATTTCGCAGAGGTCAGAAATTTCGTTTGACACCGGGTTAGGAACGGAGTGGATAACACAATGAAAATATTGGACTGGATTAGGATTACAAAAATCTCCGATCCGTTCAAAACTAAAGCACACCTCTGTTCAGGTAACAACAGAAAATTAGCACCAACGGGACTTATTCAAGCTAACAAATCACATTTTTGTGTGCAAACTATCTGTGTTTGGCAATGTGCCAATTGCAGATTTTTATAAAAATGACCCTAATTTGAGTCTCGAGTCATTCAATTTGACTCGTGTCGAAATATCGAGTCGAAGGATGTTCATGTTGTAGTAGTTGTACTGATAAAAACGCAAAAGTAATTTGCAACACAGCTAGTTAACAGTTTTAAATAGTTTGTTGTCAACAAAGAAGCAAATTTGCAGTAGCAACTGGTTGTGGTTTCAAGTATTGGCAAAATAATTCCAATCTTCCAACGTTGTGTATGTTCTGTGAGCGTGTGGTAGCATTGTCGTTAATTGTTATGCATTAGATGGTGATGCCTGCAGTTAACAAAGCGGTACAGTTTCAGACCTTTAGCATTCAGATTTGGCCTTCTGAGGAGCACTCTTATAATTTAATAATAAATGAATGGCAGTGTCTATTTTGCCGCCAGGATGGCAGCAGCAAAAGGCTTGGTAGAAAGGAAGTAAATATAACTAAAAGATAAACCTACAACCTAACCCTTACCGTAGCCCTAATCCTAACCTATCCCTAACCTAACGCTAAGCTAACCTAATGTCATTACACTAAGCTAACGCTAACCTAACTAACCCTAATTCTGACCTACCTAACCCTAATCCTAACCTAACAACACTAACCTGTAAAGCCTAAAGTTAACACCTAAGCGGAGCCTGGAAAAAAGCAAAGAAAATAACAAAAGAAAGTCGGCAAGGCGAGAGTCGAACCGGCAACCATTGGCATAGCAGCCGTATCACCTAACCATCACACCACAACGCAGGACAGCGTATTCGTGACAAAGTGACCTTTTTCTTTTTATTGCGTCATGCCATGAGACCGAATGTTTGACTGGCAGCACAATAGCACCAGCCGATCTGTTGCCCAGACACTACCTAAATGAAAACATCTGGCTTCACAAGCCCAACTTGGTAGCAGAGAACAACAAAGTCAAGGTACTGTGGGACTTTGAGACCAGGATGGACAGACACATACAAGCTCGCAGACCAGTCTTAGTAGTAACTAATAGAAAAGCAAAAGAAGGACTCATGTAGCAATACCAAATGACACACATGATAAACAGTTACTGTTAGTAATTAGTAGTAGATAAGGAAAGGGAGAAGATAGAAAAGTACCAGGACCTGAGGTTGGAAATACAAAGAATGTGGAACATCAAAGCTAGGGTAGTACCAATAGTAATAGGAGCCCTAGGAGCAACCAACCACCAACAACAATCTGGAGAAACGACGGAGCCAGGAGATCCATGTCAATAACAAGATCCCCAACTGGCAAAGACAGCAATACTTGGCAGTGCACACATCCTGTGAAAGGTGCTTTATCTCTTAGAGTCCAGCTAAGGCTCCATGGTCAGAGAAAAACACCTACCTTAACACAAGAAGTTAGAACACAAGAGTTGAGTGAAGAACAGGAGATAACAATAGCTCCTTATTACGGACTCATGGTCCATATCACAGATGTGATCACAGACACAAGAGCACAAAAAATGGTTAGCCATAACAGCAGTGCACATTACAGAATCTGTATTTGCACAAGACCAACATTAAGAAGAGCAAAACACTTTGTTTATCATCACCATGAAAAACATAAAAATGAAAAAAGAATACGAAAAGAGAAGAACACAAAATGCTGAAACACGAAAAACAGAATATGACCAGAAAAGAATGCAAAATGCTGAAATAGCCATAATGAAGTATAGAGGAACTGACCCTGAGTCACTTCAACTCATAAAAGGAGCAATGGAAAAAGCAAACAAGGCATCTTCGTGGCTGTCAGCCTTGCCAATCAAATTGATTAGATATGCACCAAACAAACAAGAATTCACAGATTCCACCTGCATGAGATATGGATGGTAGGTGAAAGGCATGATAGCACCCACTGTGCTCATGGATATGTTTCCAACCCAGATTTTCCGAAACCGAAACCTGCTTTTTAGCTATTTTCTGCTACCCGAAACCTGTTTCTTTTTCAACCATGAAACCCAGATATTTAAAAAAAATTTCCATATATTAAACACACATTGAATAAACTACTCAGGTGATTGCACACACGACACTTGAATCAGCATAGAAAATGTTTTCAGCAAAGATGCCATCTTTTCCAGTTGCAAGGTCTAGTGGTAGTTTGTGCAGTTTTAGATTTCATCCTAAAGCTGTTGCACATCAACTCATCAATCATTTGAAAATTACCATGTGAGTTTATATTTCGTTTCACAAAATTGCCAATTTCACAGTTTTTTGATGAGTTCAGCAATGCCGCAAAATGGTTTTTCCACATGAAAGTGACTGTTTCATTTCTTGTTTCACCTCCCACTGTGGATGGAAGCCATGTTTTCATGTGTTTTCTGATGTTCTGCCAGAATTTTTTGGGAGGTCTGTTCCATAAAGCTTCATCCATGCATCAGCTTTGTATTTTTGTTGGGACTTCCTACAAGCTCTTAATGCTATTTGAATCTTTTTTTACTTTCTTTTATAATGTCAAATAGAGGTCCACTTTTGGGTTTATGATTATCAATCCAGTATAATATGCTTATCGGGCAGCCTTATGCTTTTCTCTTACTTCTTTGGTCCATCCAGATGCTTTTGTTTTGGGCCATTAGGTAAGACTTTACTTGCTGCTTTTTTGAGTGCCACTACTATAACTATGGTAGTGTAAAATTGTTCCAGCATGCCAACATGTTGTTGGTTTTTGCACATACTGTAGGATTGTCACATAAGGTAAGTTCTTCAGATAAGGATATTTTTTAAAGCCAGATCATGCTAGCCTGTTGATATTTCAGTTTTTGTTGCTGTGTGGCTTTGTTCCTGTTCATATTTTTCTCATGCTGTGTCTTGTCATCACAGACTAGGTTTTGCAACAGTACTATAGGTTTTGATAGTTGCAGCTAACGGCCTGTGATCAGAGAGAATGAATTGGTGTAATATTTCAATGTTTTGAATGGAGTTGTCAGCAGATTTTGAAGAGACGAAATGGTCTAGCCAGCTGCATGTTCCATGAGTAGCCTATCACTAACATAGGTGAATAAATCAGCCGGAAGCATGATTTCATCTGATAGTTTCAGTTCATGTTCCAAGCAGAATTATGGTAGCAATTGACCAAAATTGATTTTGAGCAAGCATTGAAATCCCCCACTATGAATACCTTTGGGCTGTCTACTTCATCACAATCTGTGGAGAAACTGATTAAGGCAGTGTCAACCACCTTAGGGTGAGAGCTTGTTTGTGAGCTTTTTGACCACTAAACATGGTCATGATCTGACAGGAATGTCTGGAGAAATTGTTAAAGGAGACCTACCCCACTTATGATGTCACCCACCCCACTTATGACATCACCCACAAAAAACCCAAAATCTAAAAATTTTCTTATTGCAAACTAGAAGACTTGCCGGATCTTTTGAGGGTTTGAACAGCTCTCTAGAACAATTGACTGGCAAGTTATGGAATTGCAAAGACTTGCCTGATATGGGCAAATTATACCTTGTATAGTGAAAATCTCCTGGTGCTGAAGGCGTTAAAAAGGGTTTGAGAGTGAGTCGGACAAATACAAAGTCTAATACAAGGCTTTTTTATTACATTTTAGAATATTGTAGATTGTTTTGTTGTTTGTATTTATTTTTTTATGGAAATTAACTTTGCTTTTGTTTTTTCTCAGTTAAATTGTTGATCAGCATTACTTAGGAATTTCTCATGTTCTGAAATTGGATGTTATGAAATATGGTTGTAACAAGTGAGTTCTGTTTATTTCATCAGCAATCCTACATTTTCAAAACTAAAATATGTTTTGTTATTGTCAAGCTTTGGACTTGATGTAGTCAGTAGAAAAAAAGAAATTATTTGTGAATCATAAGGTTTGAAATAATGTTTCATTCACACTGTAGTGGGAAGAATCCTATAATATAATTGTAAACCAGAAGTAGATGTTTTTGTAGCTGTAAAATAACCATACTTTGCTTTACAATCTTTTATTGTCATGCATCAGTCCATGTGCATTTAAAATATATATTGTAGTTGCAGCACTTTTGGTTTCTGTTTTAACAATTTTTGGGGCATGTCATATTGTTGTTTAAGGTATTCAATCATATATGGCTTTATCTTTTAATGAGACTGTTGATTGGGATTTTATAGTTTGCCATTTTTCTAACAAGCATATATATGTTTAACGAACAAATTCCACCTGAAATTTCAAGCAGCTTTGACTTTATCTTACCTTTTAAACTGAAAAATAACTGTGTTGCGATTGGAGCACCCAAGCGGGAAGCACGCAAAGCTTCACACTGTGGCAGCAAGCAACAACAGAGATCACACAACATGATTACTCTTTGCTTCTGCTAGATATCACATTCAACCGTTCATCATTAGTGTCAGTAGAGAATATACACCATGCTCACTCTATTGTTCACACCACATACATATATTTGCTATTCTTAGTGCACATCCTATTCATGGTGGATGACACATTCAACAATTTGCCTACCAAGTAGTTGTAACATCTATATGATTTTAAATGCTAAGTAAGAAAATAACTTTAGACCATAATCTACGCATCCTAGCTAATTAGTTTTGACTAATATGTTATGGCATGCTCAAACCTCTGGGTTGTGCAGCTTTAAATATAGTCTTTGTGATAAACACAAGTGTAGCAAATGTTTTAGACTGTAATTTACAGTACAGTATTATGGTAATGTGCAGTTATGAAAATTGCAGATGGTTGCTATGTATTTAAGAGCAATTTTTATTTTCAGATAAAATTCTTTCCTCTGTTCAACTTCAAGTTTTCTTCAACCTTGGAATTTATTATCTTCCCTTCTTTTTCATCACTGAAATTCTTCTTATTGTGTACAAGGTGTGTGGTTTTCATTATCTTGTCTAGCGACTGTTGAATTGTTTGCTGCTTGCTGTTGCAACGAGCAAAATCAGCATCCAGTCTACTGAAAATGCTTGCATGAACCCATAAGGTGATTTAAGGCATAATCTTGAATCCAATCTGTTTAACATTGGTTGTGCTGCATCAATGTCAGTATTGGTGTAAAACTGATTGCCCATTCAAGCTTGTTAGTTTAATTTCAGTAGGCTACGTTATGAATACACACAGTTTTTCAAAACAAAGGATGTGTAATGGTAACAGCATAGGATAACTAAGAGTTGTACGAATAGAATTTAAAGTCACAAGGAATTTTTCAATTTCAGGCTGAAAACCTGGTTTATCCCACAGTTGCAATTGACATTGTGCTGCTTTTTATTCTGTGTGCTGTTGAAGCGCTGAGGATATTTGTGGGTAAGTGGTGTATTCTCACAATCTGCAATCAAATAGTAAGTGTAACACATCCTGATTATTTCCATATTTTGTGCAGGAATGAAAGGAAATTTAACTCAACGAGTTCTCTCCACTGTTATGTCGGTTATTCTTCTAGCTGCATCTGCCTTATTGACAGTGTATTACTTGCTGTGGCAAACGTTTGTCTTGCGAGTAGATCTGGTTATTTGTGGAATACTCCTTGCGTTGCAGTTTTTCCAACTGCTGTTTTCTCTGATTGCTGTTGCAGCATTTGCTACGTAAGTTGTGTGGTATTTAGATGAACTGATGCCGTAACCATATAACCCCGCAACCTACGGATTTTCTAAGGTTGACAAGTGTAAACTCGTTGACCCTTTAAGGACTGAAAGCCACTTCATGCAATTTCTTTCATAACTCCCTGATCGATCGCGCCAGAGAGTCAATGAATACATTAAAAGAAATACAAGTGTCTAGCTAGATGCTGAAACAGGTACCATTTTGATAGATGTAACAGGGGTAACAAGTTCGCGTTTTGCCACAAAAACTTAAAGCTGTGTGGTTTTTCTTAGTCCTTATTTGTTTTGTAGCTGGATCATCTTGGAAAACCGTAACAAAAGTGGCCTGTTTATGATACTAAATTTTTACACAAAAAATTTGCCACTCCCATCATGGGAGTTAATTTTTTGTAGGAAGTTTGTTTCATTCGTAAAATGAATCTACAACAGTGTTTCCTAACCGTTCTTGGGCGATGTCCACACAGTTATCTCCAAAGTCATGATATACCCCTTCCAAATATAAATTTGATTATATTGAAAAGGCAAGCGTGCAAATTCACAGAGTAAGCTTAATTCTGCCATTAAACCCTATTCTCAAATTGCCCATCACACCCAACTTTCCCAACGTGGTGCATACGCCCAACTTTGGGGATCACTTGCCTACATGTTTCAAATCTGAAGTTCCCTTAATTGGCTATGATCATGTAATTACGTCAATATTTTTGTATCTTTTTCCAACTAGTTTTTTCTACATAAATGTCACTAAAAGCGGTAGTTTTTCTCTCTTTTGTCATACCGTAGTTGATAAAGAAAACCTTGGAACTGTTGTCTGGAGTTGTTGAAAGTGTATGTTCTTAGGAAAAGCTAAAGCTTGTGAAACCTAACCACGATGATATTAATCTTTCTGGTTTTGATTAGTTGGTTGGGATTTTGCTCTTCATGCAAAAGGTGGTCGCGATATCATGCTGATACACTAAGGTGATGCAGTATATTCCCGACGCACCTCGAAAAGTTTGCATTGTTTTCGTCAAAAAGTTTGGCATTGCAGGTCATCTTCCGTGTAATCAAGCGGTTGAAACTGCGTGGACGCTGTGATCTTTCTCGCTCCGTTTGCTGCTCGACAACTTGGATTTCAGGAATTGCTCTGCGTTTTCACAATCTTGCGGTCATTTCGTGGGTGGACAATCTCATCTAACGACAAAGGCCGGTTAAACGGAATCCTTGCAGAATTTACGTTGGTTTTAGAAATCGGATGCAGGGAATGAACAACCTCCGCAAGAAATTCGCCCGATGCCTTTATCGCATTTCAACCTTCAGTTGTAGCCAAGCTTCTTGCGCGTGTTCATCTTCGATTTGCGTTCTTCATAAGACGCCTATTATATCAAGAAATGATGTGTATAGTGATACAATCCTTGCTCACTTCGTGTGGTAGTACAGAACTGAAGAAAACTAAAAGCATTATTTTTTATTTAGTGTTGCATGTTTGGGTAACTACTGCAAGAGGCTTTGCAAGTTCAACCGATCGTAAATGACTTTCGAACGCAGAAATTCATTTGAATTCGTAAGAAACCTTGAACTGTTTTCAAGATTTACAAACGTTTTCCTTGACGCAGTTTTCGACAGGCACCGGTATAAATCGAAAGTATGCTATTGCAGCAGCAAAAGTCAATCATGCATAAATGCATTCACGATTTTGACCAAAAAAACGGAAAGAGGATTTTAAAAGACTGGGCGGATATATTGATGACGTGTATAGTGCCCTATTGCAGCATTTACTTTCAAAGGAAAGCGCAAACTACCGTTCGAAAAGCAAAAATGTTGATATCTAATATGTTAGAGGCTACTGCACAAGCTAAAAGTGGCACGTTTATCTTGAAAACGTTACTGGATCTTATTTGAAGTCGAAAACTCTGGTAAACTGCTAACCTGAGGCTGAGCCCGGCCGAAAAGCTTTGAACGTAGAACTTGCGCTTGACTGCAGATTTGAAGAATGATGGTAAAGACCACTCAAGACTGAATTTTTACTTTTCCATGCTTCGAGTAGAATCACTGTGCTTTGTGTAGTCTTTGGTGGATATTTGCTTTACTACTTTTATATTTCATTTCGTTGTCAATTACAGATAATTTTTTACGAAAAATGCGTCGTTTGTGTTGGAAAAAAAACACCCAACTTGGTTTCGGGTGGCAAGCGCTCAGCATCCTCTGCCAAAATAGTCATGCTATATGCACTTACTGATTGGTAGGAGCCTAATGGCTCTGAGCCAGAGGCTACGTGCTCCAAGGAGGCGGCAAATAGGCTATAAGTGCCATTATATTAGTACTTCGCCGTTGTCCGATCATAAAACTTCCTGTAACTTCAGTCTTGGTGGTTGGTTAACTTTGCTTCTCCTAAGAAGTTATGTAACACAATGAACGAGCGGTAGTAAAAGTGAATTGCTTCTTTTTATTGCTACTAGGGCCTCACAGTTGTGATCGATGATTTTGTAATTTTGCCTGAAACAAAAAAAAGTTCACCGACACTCGCAGTGCTATTAAAGCACTCAAAATTTGAAACCGACTGTGCAGCGACGTTTACCTATACCTTGCCTGAGTAAAGGTCACTGTTGCGCGTCATGCAGATCAGTTGCGTATCCAGGGTATGGCAAGCATGGCTCGTGCCATCGGCGCCACTTCGAGCGGTGCGCAAAAATGCTTGGCACAAATTAAAAGTAGGGACTTGCAATTTCTTCAACCTCTAATTTGCGCCCATACAAACAACCATTAACTGCACAGATGCATCAACACAGCGCTCTTACCCAGTGCCGTCGCCAGCGTGGGGGCCAGTGGTAACCGGCCCCGCATTCGAAATCGATGTACCCCCATTTCACGTTTGGCCCCCCGGTTGCTGCATACATCCAATACTGTATTTTAAAAATGTGGCCCCCTCTGCTGCTAAATCCTGGCGACGGGCCTGCTCTGACCTAATGCAAAAATTCGGACATTGCGCCAGCACCAAGCATTGTCACAAAACTTGTGGTATTGTGACACAACACGAGGGTCAGACATTGTGACAGAACAAGAGTGCTCGCTTGCCGTATCTACACGACCTCGTCCTTGTAACGCTATAAGAAAGGGTAAGTCGGTCCGTGCTGATGCATTTCAGGCAAGAAGGTATTAATCAGAACGTGGATGTGGCGAGTTTAAATCCGTTGCGAAACTTCTTCGATGGCCACTGGTGTCTGATTAACAGGCTAAGCCCTGGTGGGTTCTTACACTGGGGTGCGTGAAAGGATTGCATGCGGGCGCGAGCGTGACAGGGATATTTGGTTGAAAAAATCAGGATATTGGCAAAGGAATTATTCTATTTTGAGCTTGCTTTTAATGTTACGTGAGGCGCAAGTATCAGTGACTAACGGTCTAGTCGATGTAAAGAAGTTTTGGTCCCCAAACCTCTCTAATACGAAAGCGGTGGCGCCGAAGTAAGTTTAAGAACCTCTGGGCTAAGCACAATACACCGGTCCAGATGCTAAGGAAGAGAACCGTAGTTAATCTTCGAAACATCAGCAGTTGGTGTCGGTAGGGGAGACCGGGTAGAGTTGTTACGATTTTCACGTAAATTAGTATAACCACCAATGTACAATAGCTCCAGCAAAGAAAATTTGCAGAAGTTTTGCTACATCCTTCAACTAATAAACCAAACAAACAAACCAAAAAAATTCATACGCTGAGAACTTTTATTCAATGAAAAGTGAGATGGTGTAAAGTGTAACAATGGACCCCATGGACGGGGTATATTGTTACACACCATGGGGTAACCTGTTACAAGAACGCAAACATGCAATTATTGCAGGATTAAACCTGTCAATTCAAATGCAGCAAGACCTCAAAGAAATGAGAAGCCATATGCTGTGATAAGCAGCTAAACATTTACATTTAAAATGCCGCTTCTTGTCACCAGGCATAGTTTTCTAACTGCAAACACATTCAAGTTAAAAACAACGCATGCTCAAAAGCTGCAAGAAAACGAAAGTAAAGGTTCCCTTCAACGACCGCGCGCGCCAATATATTGGTGCGTGCTTTTTTGGTTATAACTCGCCAGCCGCTATAACTACAGAGTTTTTCAAACCCTCTACGGATGCGGAAAGTCTTGGTTCGATTAAAAAAAAAATTTGAATTGAGTGAGGGGTTCGCCTGGGAGAGGCTCGCAAAGTGGGGGTGTTTTTGTTTTTTTGACCAACTTTGACGGGCCTTGAACGCCAATCCAATGGGTTAAAATTTTCACTCAAACTTTGTTTGGAAACTAGATGATCTCCCGCGTCGATATAGCCCTTGCGTGACCTTCTAGCATGTCTGGAACCAAAGTTATGGCCCAAAAAAACATTTTACTCCCAAAATCAGAAAATGCATGAGTCTTTCACTGGCGGCTACTGTAGTTCGCGATAACTCCCCGCTAGGAGATGCTAGCGAGCCATACGTGCCCTCGAAAGACAGATGAAGTCTTCTAGTTTGCACTGAAAAAAAAACATTTTAGATTTGGGTTCGGGATTTTCGGTGGGTGGGTATAGAAAAAGGGTAATTTTGGATTGTTTTTGGTTGTTTCATTATGCCGTCATCACCTCCACAAACGGCCAAAATTTTGGCTCAAAGTTTGGTTGTATTCTAGGCTGGAATATGAAGCTTGAGAGGCGTAGATCGACTTGCGGGTGTTTCTGGTGCCCAAGTAGGTGCCAAAAGACCCCAAATCGTTGCGGACATGGCTGAGTAAATTCAAGGGATTTCCCTAATTAAAATCCGGAGGAATTCAAAAAAACTTCGAGTCACCAAATCTGATGGATGGTTCGACTTCCCGGAAGTGACGTCATTATCCAAATGTATACAAATATGCATAAACATCCTTTCATTGTGTAAACATCAACAAAAAACACGTGATCTCAAGCTGAAATTGTTTTTTCCAGTCTAAACTACTAGTCTTCACGAATCTTTAGAGGGTTTGAACAACTCTCTAGCCTATTCTAACGGCGAGTTATGGCCATATACAAACAGGGTGTTATTCAACCCATGGTT
>JGI24158J21664_10012193_pt1 | contig 11401 bp, 4 predicted proteins | sample Ectturendosymbi3_FD_21664 | JGI IMG/M metagenome (IMG submission 21664)
AAACACTTTGGCCCAGCAGTTGGGCCCTAGGCCAGGCAACATGAGCCAAAATGACCCTAAAACTACTTCACTTATGACGTCGGTCACAAAAAATCCCTATCCTCCAACCAAAAAATTTTTTTTCGAGTGCAATCTACTAGACTGGCCGATCCGTTTNAGCCCTTGAACAGCTGTCTNGTGCAATCGGCAGAGGAGCTAGGGTGTTGGTAAGGCAACCGAAAACTGCTGTTTTTTTAGACCGAAATCGAAGTACGAATATATCGTAGACCAGCTCTCAAAGTGTTAATCGGGCAAGGAATGCAAACGGCGTTTTTCAACAAATCAAACAAAATTAAGAGGGCTGTTCAAATCTTAGCTGCAGTAGTTTAAAAGTACATTCTAGGGGTGGCCAATCCTGCTCCATGTATGAGCCGCAAATTGTAAAACCCAAGTTACAAAGAGACGCAACCTAAAAATCTAAAAACATGAATTTATTTGCAATCTACACTGCTGTGACATCATAATTTTTAGTAATGACTTGCAAAAGTAATACTGTACGGTGCGCTAGTCACCACAGTCAGGGACAGATTTAGGGAGCACGGCGCCCTAGGCCATCTTAGTTTTTGGGGTCTCACGCAGGTGTGGCCTATCTGGCCCTTTGTCTGAAAAGCATGAAAGTATGCCCCTCTTATGTGTAGTGCCCCCTAAAAGATTTATCTTTTGTGGTGCCGACTTTGGTTCTATGTCTGCCTTAGATCTTCAACAGAAATTAGAGCCTTTCCTACATTCTTCTCTGGATTAATTGGGCAATGCAATCTTTTGTTGGAATTTATGGCTCTTTCGTGTAGTTCATAAGTTCTCTCTTCGTTAAATTTCCTAGATTTCTTGTGTTTTTTTTATATTTATTTCTCGGATATATACATTTTCATGCAGAACCATGTCACCGCCCTCAGAAATATCCTGTAGTTGTCGATCTGATGAGTACGTAAACTCCTTTGTTATAGTAACCGCATATTTTTATGGAACAAACAAACACAATCCATTCAGTGGACACAGGGTTTACTTATGCCTTTTTAAGTTGTCATTTTCCAAGCAATAGTGTTTTAATCCTCTTAGACCAGTGGTCCTTAACCTTTTTTACATACCTTACCCTTTTATCAAACAAGGTTACCAGATTTAGCACCAACACACTCAATGGTGGTCATTTATTGAAAATATGAAATTCTTAAACTCTTACAGTTTAGAATGATTTATAACATTTACATTTGTTGCGAATTATGATTCAGTAAATTTACCCCCTTAGAAGATGAAATTTATCCCCAANGATAAATTTACCCCAGGTTAAGAACCACTGTCTTAGACTGATGATAAACAGCANGAAGACAAGTTTTGCACANCAAAGTATTGTCGCAACACCCTCAGCTAACCATATGAAGTAAGCCTAATGGAGACATGTTTTTCCAAATAAAACTCACGAGAAACTGTTCTAATTGATTTACCTTACACAGGCGTATAGAGTTTCAACAAGCAATCTCTGTTTGCAGGCAATCTAGTTGATAACAACCGAACGTAGCATCCAATACTGACAATATTGCTTTTTGTCGGAGTTCTACAGTGCCTGGCTGTTTTGTGTTGTTGCGAGCTTTTTGTCTGGAAGATTGAACATCAAGAAAGTACTATTCTTTCTTTTTCATTCTTCTCTTGTAACCATAGGCATAACCAGGGGGCAAGTGGACCATTCCCCTTAAATTTCTAACATATCTTGTCATTTTGTGCTTTGACAAGCAATGTCCAAATAAAATACCATTGCTTGCTTTAAGTCATAGTATTTGGCCCTCCCAAAAAATTTGGGGCTAGCAACACTACTGCTTGCAACCACTTTCATGCAGATGGCCTACATCTCTCTCGCGCCCAGCCATGTTCCTCAGTATCAAACCTTTGACACAGCACTTCCTTATTTGATGTTCAATCTTCCACTGACAAAAAGCTTGCAACAACGCTAGACTGCCAGTCACTGCAGTACTCGATGAAAAGCAACATTCTAATTCTTATATTGTGTAGCAAACAATATTATCATGTTGTTACTGTACTGATAGTCTAGACTAGACGTTTGCATTTTTGCTCATTTCGAAGTAAATTGTGAAGTTATGCGTCTTCACAGTTTCGCAAATTTTAAGTTAATAATGAGTCGTCATAGGAAGGAGTTGTGCGGGGCCCCAAAAGCGCAGGGCCCTAGGCAATGGCCTATGTGTAAATCCGTCACTGACCACAGTACCACTTAACAATATTTCTACACTTTGCAATACGTAGAAATAAAAATAACATTTTTTGGAAAGCTCAAAGCAACGCATGCGGCTTGCGAGCCACGGTTTGGCCACCCCTGGTACATTCAATTCAAATCGGTTTTTATTAAATCATCCGTTGTGATGACATTATGAAAACTGTTCTGTTTGTTACGTCACAAACAATATTGTAGTGCATGTGTCGCAATTCGGCAGTTGTTAGGCTGGTAGTGGTAGTACAGCAGTAGCCTACGCAGTAGGACAGAGAACAGTTGTGGTTTTATGATGTGCTTACATCAATAGTCCTAAGCATATTTTCAGATTGTGTATTATTTTATCATGCATTTAAAGTAAAAAGTAAAAAGTCAAATTTATTTTGACACATACTATCCTTGTATTAGAAACTGTTGGGTTAGGCCACGGGGTCTACAGAAAATTGCATTCTTTAATTTGGGGTCAACGTGCAGAAAAGTTTGAGAACCACTGGCTTAAACAAACACAAACTTGTCTTGTTAATCAATGACAATACTGCGGAAGTTAATGTTGCTCAAGAAAAAAAGAAGCTGTCATGAAGCTGTCTATGGTAGCGCTATAGACATAAGAAAAAACTATGTAGGATAGCGCTATGAGCATGAAAAGCCGGTTTGCAGGCCATCGTTTCTTAAAACAAGCCAAGAAGAGCGTAAGTGATTGATCTTTTCGAAGCAACGCCATCACGTGCTTCACGTTTGTTCAGGGGGGCTTGACATTCTGAAATTTGACAAAAACTTTACTGATTTGTAGTATTTCATTATTTAATTAGGGGGGCTTAGTGATTTGTTTGGGGGGCTAAGCCCTCAAAAGCCCCTCGTGGTGACAGGAATGCTTTAGTTGCAAGGTAGTCTATTGGTTGTGATAATGAGGGGCATTGTGTTGGACGTTTTGGTGTCTAGAACTTTGAACATCTTGACAGCATCTGTTTCAACAGAACTTTCTCCTGAAGGATGTTTGTTTAAAAAATTCGAAGCGGCAAAATACTTCTTGAGTTTAAAATTTATTTGTCAACTGTTGTGAAATTTAATAACGACGCCCATGTTACTTCCGACTAATTATAGGCTTTCATCAGAATGAATGGCAATGAGAGCAGGAGACCAATAGATTTTAACTACAGCACATAATTACATAAGGTTATGATAACGACGTTGACACTGAAAATACAAGGTAAAAAACTGAGAGATGAGTGGAAAGGAAAGAGGTAAGAGCGAGGAAAACAAATTGCAAACTGGACTAAAAAGTAAAAATAACGCACAGTTGAAATATGAAAAGTTGGCTCCTGTTCTATCAATCATGACCAAACGTTACCTTGCATATTTGGGGTAATAAAAGATCTGAACAATTTTCAATTATGACATTGGGTGTGGAATTGATGAAAAACGATTCCGTAACTTGTTGTTTTCTAAAAATATTCTCAGCAATAGTTTGACATCAAGGCCAGTTCACACAGTGCTGTTTTAAGCAGATGTATTTATGTAACGGTTTCAATGCTTTAGTTTTTATCAAAACTTGGCTTGAGACAGCGAACTTATTGCTTGAAAACGATAGGCCTACTTCTCATCTGAAGATTTTACCAAGAGTGTGTTGTCGAGTAACTTACTGAAATTATCTTATGGGGGAATCACTGAAGGCATATGTGAGAAAATATTTTTAAGTGTAAGCTTCATGAGGCATTTCACAACAAGTTTATGTAAAAAGTACTTTAGAGTTGTTAAGTGCAGTATTTCACTTCTTTTATGAAAACAATTAAGCAATCTCCAAATAAATTTTTCTTTGCACGTATTTTTCTTAGTAGAATCGAAAAACAAAATATCAATCATTGACTGGTGCAATCAAATTGAAAGTAACAATGGAGTGTTCTTAACTCGCATTAAGGTACACAATAAAAGGAAACACTTAAGAAATTACGGTGCTGAGTTTCCCTAAAATGTGAGTGTGCAATTTAAAGAAGAAAAATATGACTTCAGTAAAATGCAAAAGTGTATGACGAACATGTACTTCATTCAATTTTTTGATGCACAAATTATTTTGTTATTTGCAGTACTGCAATGTGGTCAAGTAATATTTAACAACTGCGTAGTGATTTCCAGTGATGGAGTCTCGAGACTCGTCTCATCTCAAGACCCATTTTTGCAAGTCTTGGTCTCGAATGTTTCAGGTCTCGTCTCAGTCTCGAAGGCTTCAGGTCTCAAGACTTTAAATATTAGAAAGAAATGGTTTATTAAAATTTCTATAATTCAACGATATTTTGTTTGTTTTATTTGCATGCAAGAAACAACCAAAACACGTTGGAAAAATGCTAGAAATTTGAAAAAATACAAGTCAGAAGTGATGACAAAATTCTTTTAAAAATTTTGGCAAAATGCACAAATTTACATGTCTCGAGTCTAGGTCTCAAATTTCAAGTCTTGAGTCTCAGTCTCGAAGGTTACGTTCTCGACTAGATAACTGGTGATTTCTTATTTCTTTTTGCCAGTAAAAATGCATACGAGTGCCAATAATCCTCAAAAAATGTTTTATCTATCATACTAATTTTTTGAAAACCAATGGGCGTCAGGTCAAGGTCTTGATATGCCCTTCATCACTTCAGAATGAGCAAACATGGCAAACACACAATGAGCAGTCGACATAAATTTCCAAATTAAAAACAAAATAATAACAAACAACATGATTGAATAAAGAATGAAACACCATGAAACAAACCGCGGAACAGCAATTCTTTCCGGTATGTTGAAAATGTTGCAAAAGCATAGATTGTACACATAAGCGTACGACATGGGGATGCAGTCGCATCCCCAATGCTCAAAAATTGGCCATTATTCTGGCAAAAATTTTCAATATTTGGACAAAGTATACAGCGACATTCACGTGCAAGTGAGGTAGTGTCTATTTTCCCAACTAAGGCAAAATAATAACAAAATCAACGACAAAATAATGGCAAAAACGGCAAACTATTTTGCCATTCTTTTTTGTCCCTGGTGGCAAAATAGACTGTCCTTAAGTGAACTGCAATTACATGGTAATTCCAACAGCTTTCACCAAATTTGGGCCCATTAAAAAAATTCATTCAAGTTTTGGGTAAAATTAGAACATTTGATTAAATTTGGAACATTTGGGTACATTCCAACAGCTTTAATTAAATCTGGGCAAATTAGAAAAGCTTCATTCTAATTTGGATGAAAATAAAATCAGTTGAATAAATAGGAAACATTTCGGTAAAATCCATCAGTTACATCAAATGTTAGCAATTTATAATAGCTTCATGCAATTGTGGGCAACTTCAAACAGTCTTGTTCACAGCTGGGCTATATAGAATAGCTCCATTTAAATTTTAGTACATTTAGAACTGTCTGGGTGAACTATAACAGCTTACTTTAAATTTGAATGAAATTAAAATCATTTGGGTAAATTTTAACAATCTCAATGAAATTTGAATAAATTGAAACAACTTCATTCAAATTTGGTGAAGTCAAAAATGTTTCCATAAATCGGAAAAATTTGGGTTGGTATAAATTACAACAGACTAAATCAACTCTGGCCAAATGGCAATAGCTCCATTCAAATTTGGGCCAAGTGGAACATCTTCCTTCAATTGTGGGTAACTTCAAATACCTTTATTCAGTTCTGGAAACTTCAAGCAGCTTCATTTCAATTTGGATAATACATAAGGAGTTCATTTAAATTTGCATACATCTACAAACATTTGGGGCAGATTCCAACAACTTCAATCATATTTGGTAATTGAAAGAGCTTCATTCAAACTTGGGTACAATTGGAACCACCTGGGCAAGCTGGAAAAGTTTCATTCAGATTTGCATACAAGGTACTGTATATTATAAATGTTTGGGCAAATTACAACAGCCCAAATCAAATTTGAGCCAATTGAAACCTCATTCAAATCTAAGCAGAGTTAGAAACATTTTAAAATTAAGAACATGTAGTGGTAACCACCATTGTAACTATCCTAATTTTTGTAAACCTTAGATTGTTGATGCTGTGAAGTGTGCAACTGAAATGTACCTGCAAAATGTTTTGTGGTAGGAATGCAATGTAGCTGTGATATGACTCTGTGAAGTTTTCATGTTCCAAACTTGCTTGATGTGACATTTTCAAGTGTCTGTCATTGCAAGGTATTCATGAACAGAATTAACTACGTAGCTGCAACGGTAATATGTTGTGTGGTAGTAATGTAGGTGTGATTTCATACTGTTTAGGTTTTCATATTTTCCGTTTGTTTCATGCAATGAATTTCATATGTTGCATCCTGTCAAATTTGTATGTTTCAATTTAATGCTGTGAAATGAAGTTTTCATGAACAGTAGCAACTGTACTATTTATTGCACTGCATGATTCACTAATGCTAATGCAGTCCAGTGTGAATGTGAAGCACTGCTATTTTTATAGAATATTCTTGTTGGGGTTATGAGTCATTTGTCATTAGAAATGTGCATTTTTACACATTCCTTGGCAGTTGACCATACAAGCCCCATATTGCTATTTTTCGTAGCGTGCTGTGTTCAGTGCACATTTAACTGTCTAAATTCGAGTAGATTTTGGTTTTCATAATGTGACTTTAGAAGCTATAAAGGTTTAAGTAAATTGTAGTATTTTAAGTACAACACATTGCAGTGAAGATTGCTTAGTGTGAAAGGCTAAGCTATATGCTTGGTATGAAACATGCTGCTTTTCCCTATCCTTACCTGAGACTTGACCAATTTGCAGCAATGTAATACTTTAGATCATAACATATCCTGATATATCTTACTGCTACTGCTTTTCCAGATTGATTGCGGTTGTGGCTAACACAAATGTACACGTNTATAAAGAACAGATCTCAGCTATCAGGGTTATTGTGTTAAAAGAACAAAGAATAAGTGTAGAATGTATATAAAAACTTGAAAATCAAGATGCTGAACAACACCTGCCACATGTGGCGGCATGAACAGCAATTTTGGGAGGATTTTATTGCTATTAATTAACCTTTTTCAACCAATAAGTATTACCATTGTTAACATGTTTGTTGCTATGCTTAATATTGATTACTAGTAGAGGGCGTTTGGCTTTGAACCCCAGTAGGCAGTAATTGGTAATTGATTTGTTTACAATGGTATGTTTTAGTCTAAAGACTAAGACTTGCTGTTTAAACGTTATTTGGGAAAAACAAGATCAAATTTGGGCAAAAATTTTTTTCATCCCCAAAAATATGCACTCTCGTATACCTATGTTTGTACACATGGGCATGTAACCACAAGTTTTCAAAAACAAATCACAAGAGGAAGAAATACCATTTACTATCGCCGCCCAATAACCTAAATTCCGACAACCTGTGACAATACAACACAAACATGTACGTGAAAATATTTCATAAAACGAATACGATTGCTATGAAAACCATATTTTCACTCAGAGGCAGGATGTCCACAAAATTTTTTCAGCACAAAAAAAAACAAATAACAACCTTTCTTTCTTCATCAAAAGCTTCAAACAACGACATGTGATGTGTGCAGACTTTCACTAGCACATCTGAGAATTAACGACTAACCTTTCTTCTTGCTAAACCTAAATACGAGGAAGCCTTAAGCTTGCATTGCTTTTCCTATAGGCCTATTTAGTGTTGAACCTAAACGAAGGAAAATCTTCGCTTTGCTTTCCCTATTTTCCTCATTTAGTGCTGAAATTAAACGTAGGGAAAGTCTTCGCCTTACTTTCCCTATTCCCTACATTTAGTGCTGAATCCAAAGGTAGGGAAAATCTTCGCCCTGTCTTCCCTATAGTATTTCCCTACATTTGGTGCAGATCCTAAATGTAGGGAAAGTCGTCGTCTTGGCTTGCTTTCCGTATTTCCCTACATTTAGTGCTGAACCTGAACATAAGAAAATCTTGTCTTCGCCCTGCCTTCCCAATTTACCCACATTTAGTGCACATCCTAAACGTAGGGAAAGCTTCGCCTTGCTTTCCCTATTTCCTTACATTTAATGATTATTTAGTGCAGGTCCGACACGGGTTCGTCACCACCGCCGCCAATTAACAGAGGTGCCTCTGGCAGTCGGTAAATGGCGCCACCTGTAAATAAATGGTCACCGCTAGATGGTGCCAATGAGTAACAAGTCACTGTGATAGTCACCACAAGCGAATTATCGTAATTCACTTATCTCTATAGAATGATACTGTAGTGCAACCTAGTAGCAGTAGAGTGAACTCGATGGGTGATCTACTGAAACTGTAGTTGCGACTGATGGTTGAATGTGGTGACTACTGACTAGTGGAAGCAAAGAGTGAACTCGTCGAGGGAGCTCTATTGCTGCTGGTTGCTTTCCTTTTAGTTAATGCCCCGAATTGCCATCTTTCGCTTGTGCATGCCCAAGTAGTTCAAGGCGATGCAGTCAACTGCAACATGCCAAAGATGAGCGGACTGTCACATTTTGCGATCCAGATCCAACCCGGAATTTTGAAAACACAGTCCAAGTCCAACCATAGTCCAAAACTTTGTTAAAAATTTAAAGTCCAAGTCCAAATAAAGTCTAAAAAGTTAACAAAATACAGCTTTCGAGCAACAGAAATTACGTAATTATTTTCCATTAACTCAGTCCAATTCCGGTCCTGATCCTAACTTTATGAACCAATTTACAATCCGGGTCCAATCCAAATCCAACAAAATTCGTCATAGTCCGGATCCAGTCCAATCCAAGTCCAGTCCAATGATCCTCTCTGAGAGGTGCCAAATAACGGCAGATGATGAAACGGATGCCGATTTTGCGCATTTGACCTAAGGTAACNTTGTGCGATGAAAACGCTGGAAACACTGCTCGTTTGTGCGACAAGGTAAAGTTACAGGAGGGTCAGAGAGAATATGTGCTGTACTAGACTGATTGCGTTGAAATGTTCGAAAGTTTTATTCGCTGGTGATGGTAACGTGGTGCACTCGCGATGAAAGAAGGTAAGCTTGCATTTGCAGCAAGTGGTTCAACGCAGTAAAAAATTGTGTGGTTGATATGAGAGTGGTCTATTGAGTAGGCTAGCCCAACCAAGACGTATTTTCCTTTCAGAGTTGCATGCTTCTGCATGTGTGGTTGATGAAAGTGTTGCAAGATAGCCCAATCAAGACGTATATTCCTTTCACATTTGCTTACACGGCACTATTCTAGATGTTTCTTTTGCTTTAAAGCCTCCAGTTACTTTAGGCTACTTAGTACTTATGCATTGAAATTTTTTATGTACTTTCAAGTTTGAAACTTTAATGTAAAATTATCCTAGGTTTTACCTTGCTGTTGCTTGTAACTGTATAGCTAACTTTGACCAGGTTGTGTAGGACATTTTGTCAAAGGGAAAGCGTATGATATATTTGTCTGTGTATCTGCTAACAAGTAGCAAGTCTCACAATTGGCCCAGAAATTTCAATCCTAAAACCTTACTTCAACAATACTTATAACTAGTTTGCATCTTATTTATCACTAACCTTTTTTGTCTCATGTACCCTTTAACAAAATCAAAAAATTGATTTTACCACCGAGAATATTTAGTGTGTCAAGGCATGATTTTCTAAAAAGGGTCCGGGGCAGGTTCTCGAAAAACGTTGTAAACTTATACTCAGATGTATGAATTTTTGTGCTTACTAGTCTGGAACCAATTTTTGGGTAATGCTTGTACAAAACTATCAGTCTCTGAGATGAAACTTTGATAAATTGCTGTCACAAGCAAGCATGAATACTTACAAGAAGCGGTTTTCTGAGGTTGTTGAAATTCTAAAAATAGTTTCATACGAACCAGCATATCATGGAATCAAGGAGCAAAATCAGATTTACAACAATTTCCGCCTCAAAACTATCCAGTTTACCAAAGGCCCAAAACGATTTGGGGCCCATGTGGGATATTTTTTAGTGTTGCAATCGTAGTGCCCAAGTAGCCCTCACACAAAGCTTCACAATGCGGCAGCAAGCAACATCACAACAGAGATCACACATGTGATCACGATTAATGCTTTTTCATACCACATGTATGCCGAAGCTATTTGCAGCACACATCCCATTTGTGGTGTATCATGCATTCAACGCTGTGCCTACTAAGTGGTTGCAACAATAATTAGCATTAGTTTTAGGTGGTGAAAGGTTGAAAACCTGTGATACAAAATTTGTATATGAACATTGTGATTAACAACTGATGCAGCTGTACATATGAGCCACACTAAAGAAAATGCATACATTTTCACTACTTGTATTTCTTTGTAATCGTCATTGCAAAACTCTATGGCAATTTTCACATGTAACTCTAAGCTCAACTTTTCACTACCACAAGCATATATCACAATTGACAAAGCAATAAACAAGCAATTTCCAATACCAGTCACACCAGCATGAGAAATGTGAACTTGTATGCTGCAGTCATGTTTTTCACAACATGACTTTGCAGCTACAGGGTCCAGTGAACCATGTTACAAAATATTTTCATTGGGAACAAAACTGACTGGGGTATATGTGCACTAGCAAAATCTCACAATTGGCAGCATTATAAAGTGATGCAGGATTTCTTGCGTTTTGTAATTGTTGCATTGATTTCATAAAATCGTATTCACAACCAACATCGCAACAGTTTCTTGACCTTTGTCGTATTTAATATAGACGGGAATTGTTAAAAATTAAGTTAAAATCAAGCAATTTTATTCTGATGGAAACTTTGCATTGTACAGACAATGAAGGCACAAAACGTATACATTATTAACAAAGCTACATACAAGATATGACAGTAACTGCCATGCTTCATTCATCACTTCAGTCTTGAGGATCGTGCATTTTTCACATATACTTAAGTTTTGGGTGAGACTGTAATAAAAACACATGCCTACCCAACTTAACATATGTTATAAACGCTTGAATGAATAACAGGAAAAAATCCCCTTGTCTTCACAATAAGTGGAGGAATGCCACCTTCTTCACGAGCTCGTTGACTCTTCAACTTCATTTGGTGACACCATGCAGCTGGTTGGGAACAACTCATCCATGCAGACAGACAGACGGACAGACAGACAGACAGACAGACAGACAGACAGACAGACAGACAGGCAGGCAGGCAGGCAGGCAGGCAGGCAGCCGGACAGACAGACAGACAGACAG
>JGI24158J21664_10012194_pt1 | contig 11400 bp, 8 predicted proteins | sample Ectturendosymbi3_FD_21664 | JGI IMG/M metagenome (IMG submission 21664)
TCAATAAGTTTTGTAATACTGGGGTCACGATTGTGTTTACAGTTTAATTCCATCTTATATTTCAATGAAGTCAGTTCAATTTAGCAAAGTCTCATCAAACAGTATAAACGAAGTAAGTTTAAAGCAACTACAAAGGTTTTAGGGAATAGGTTGAACATAGCCAAAAGATCTTACGGATTATCAAAATCTATTTTTCAAATGCGTTGAAAGACTCTAGCGTTTACGGTTATCAACTACATACGTGAATTAATAGCTCAAAAATTAGATGACAACGGGATCAATTCCATTACGCCTTCGGGATTCATTCTATACATGGATTCTATTGGAATAAGAGCTGATTCGAAATGCATACTCTGTAAGATTTTAGTGTCTGATTCTTTGCTGGAAAAGGATTTCTTTTCCATAGAAACGGGATCCACTTCTTATATGCGCGAATGTTTTGTAGAAGGCCTACTTCGGAAGTCGTGCCTCAGAGCAGTCGGTGCTCGGCTTCGGTTGAACATGCTGTGTTGGTGCACGTCAGAAGCGCGCAAATACAGTATAACAAGCGCGCAGTCGTAATGGCGGCCGCGATGACTTCTTGCTCAAGTGCAATACTGGGCATTGAGAGGTTTACTAGCGCTTATGCAAGACAGGTTATGAGCAAATGGTAGCATTGATCCAAAGTAGAAGCTTGGAACTTCACTATCAAACTTTTGAAACTTGTTCAGAGAAAACAGACGTTTTATTTGACGGAACGCAATTGTTGAGGAGAAAATGCCAGAAACATGCACGTTTCATGGATGGTGCTCTGTAAACAAGGAGCATTAAAAATATTTAAATGTTGAAACTCGGTTGTTGTTTTCCCCAGCCCTGATAAAATTCTGGCTACGCGCCTGGTTGCACTGTTAGTGTTACCAAAAGATCTTGTGGTTTGTTTTTGATTTGATCTATTTTGTAATTGTTAGTAGCAGTACATTTTATTCATCGGATCTGACCAAATTTGAATTACATACCACAATTATTGAGCATAATTGTGTCTATTTCAGCCCAACTCTTAGAATTAATGTGTTTTCATATTAAATACAGTGCTACGTGTTAGATATCTAGATATAGCACCATTGTATACTTGTATATACTACTAGTTGCTATACCACCACCATGGGCGTAGCCAGGAGGGGCCATGGTCACCAAATTATATCAATTCCATAATGTTCCCCCCATTTTGCCAATTTTACAAAAAGGTCGTTGTGTGAACATGGTGACGTCATCGAAACGCAAACAGTAAGGATTGTCCCCCCCAAAGTTTTTTAGCAAACTCGGTCCCTGGTAATATGGTAAATTTGAACGGATGAATTGGATTTGTATTTTTGTGCATTTTCCCGAAAAACAAGTTGCTGTGAAGCAGTTTTTGTGTGCTATATCAAAGGACACTCTGTTTAGGCACCGTAACACAGTTTTGTAACACGTTTTGCAAAAGTCAAATGTTGGTTACATTTGTACTTATGTCTTCTTCTTTTGAGCTAGTTGTTCAAACCACGGCTTGGCTGCACTAGATCTTGGGGCAGGTGTTGAACAGTCATTCGATTGTTTCATCCTCCAGAACCGTCAGGCCATGCAGTCCATAGGGAGGTCGATGGATTGGACATTGGAGGACAACATGGTCGACGGTTTGTTCTTCTGCGCCACACTCATAGGCCGCAGAGGAGGTCATACCGCATTTGTACAAGCAGGAGCGGAAACGTCCGACACCTGTGCGGAGGCGGTTAAGCCGAACCCCAGGCTCTTCTTGGGAGGGTCATTCCGGGAGGGTGGGTGCCGGGGATGAAAATGCGGACTCTTGTGGGGTTGTCCGTCCACTCCGCATTCCATCGGTGATCCACCCACTGCGCCGCACGTATGTTGTTGTTGTAATATGAACTGATGAGATGTTGTGCGGCGGGTACAAATGGGTGTCTCGATTTGAGGTGGCGTGAGTTTGCACTCGATGGATGGGTGAGCACTGTATAGAGCAGATGTTCAGGCTCCATGCCATGGCGTTCTGGAGACAATGTGGCTCCATTGCGACAAAACTCAGCAGGTTGGATGCCTGCGAGAATCGGAAGGTTGTCTTGGATGCCTGCAAGAATTGGAAAGTTGTCCTCTGGTGTAGGATGCAGGCATCCAGTCATAATTCGCAAGGAGTCGTTGATGGCGGGGTCGATGAGGCAGGTATGAGCACTGCGGCACCAGACAGGCGCGCAGTACTCTGCGGTTGAGTACATCAGGGCTAGGGCGGCTATTCGCAGAGTTGTTGCTCAAGCACACCAGCAGAAGCCAGCAAGCCGCCTCAGGAGCGCGACGCGTGATGTTAGCTTCTTGCGAAGTGCTCAAGGTGTCGGCGATAAGTGAGCGACCTGTCCAGCGTTACTCCGAGGTATTTGGGCTCGGAGCAGAAGGGAAAGGTTTTGTTGTTGTATTTGACTTTTAGCTCAGGTTTAGCTTCCTTGTTGTTAAGATGGAAGGCTGTCGACACCGTTTTTGTAGTGCTGAGCTTTAGCTTCCAAGTCTGGAGGTATTCACCTACAGTTGCCTTGGTCAGCACCCCTGCCACTGCCTGCCACTCTCCATCAGCATGCATGATTGCTAGATCGTCAGCATATGCATACTTTCTGGAGACGGTGGTTTGCAGATCGATGTTAAAGAGAAGGGGTGCCAAGACAGATCCCTGTGGGACGCCGTTCTTGAGGTGTCGTAACCTGCTTTTTTTGCCGTTTCCGGTGCTGGGGAGGGTGAAGCTGCGATTGCCAACCATCTCCATGATCATGCGGACCATGTGTCTATCAGGCAGCAATTGCAGCAGCTTGCAGGTGAGGCCGTGGTGCCATAGTGTCGTAGGCTGCTGTGAGGTCGACAAACACAGCTCCGGTCTTCTTGTTAGCCGAAAAGCTATCCTCGATGTCCTGTGTCAGCAGAATGACTTGGTCTACGGTCGACCTCCCGTGTTGAAAGCTCACCTGCTCCCGAGGGAGCAATAGGTCGATGATTGGGTGTACTTATGTGACAGGTGCTATAGATATGTAACATTTCATAAAATAATAAACAAACAAAAAATTGATGCCGTCACAAAATATCAAAATAGGCTCCCAAAAGAAGCACTAAAACAATACGAAAAAAATTTTGGAAGCAAAACCAAATTCTTGTCCATAGAGGGTTGCATGAATATCGTAGATTTCTGTTCTTGTGCAGTTCTAAACTAAATGCATGAATATCGTGATGATATATATTTTGTGTCTCGAAGCTCAAACTTTGTCTAAGAAACGATTCAGTTCAGTGTTGCCAACTCCACAAAGACAAAATATGCCCAATTGTGTTTCAGAATATGCCAATTAGGCCCAAATATGCCAAACATTTTTCGTTACAACAACACCTCAGAAACAAGCAGCTGGTAATTTTCATATTTTTACTCAAGTTTACCGCACAAACATTCTTATAAAGACATTTCAAAGGTGCCCTGTATGTAAAAGACGGATATCCGTCATTAACGGGTCTTGGTTCCGGATCTAAAATAGTGTAACCGGGTCGCGAAAATCAATATTTTACAGTGAGCAATGACCCCACAACGGTAGTAAAAACAGTGTTTCTTGTTAGCCGTGGCGTAATGTCAATCACCATCGCTCTCTCACCACGGTTAATCCGTTCTTGTCAATACCCTCCCGTGGGGCACAAGAATAGGTTTCAACAGCTGTGAAAACAGATAATTTTAAAACATCGCAACTTTTAGGCATTACGTTTTTGGTGGAAGGTCATATTAAATTGCAATCAGGGACGTACCGAGGTTAGATGGTGCCCGGGGTAAGAAACAAGCCTGGTGCCCCCTTTTCGAGCCTGAAGTCTTTCGGAAGCAGATGCACTGTGTTGAAGAAAGTACTTGCGTCGGCCCCCCCGCAGTGATTCGTCACCGCCATAGTGATTCGGCGCCATAGGCGCAGCCAGGGGGGCCAAAAAGGCCATACCCCCAAATTTTTAGAAAATATAGTCATTTTGAGGTTTGAGAAGCGTTTTTCTAAAAAATAGTGTTATTCGCCTAGAATCAAACAACATTTTGTCCCCCCCAAATTTTTTGCCCTTCCCAAATTTTTGGGTTGGCTACTGCTCAGCGCCCGGGGAATCGTTCCCCTCTCGTTACCTCCATGATTGCAATGACAACATAATTTTTCTATTGCATGTTTACAGTAATTTATTGCGTAATGCTATTTTTTCCCACTCCGGTTAGATCCGTTCTTTACATTGTACCTTTTAAAGCTGAGGTGAAAAAAATGTCTTTTGATGTCATGTATTTTCTAATAGAGCCGTACTGTAACGTTGATGTCACCCAATACTGACTGGCGAGTGGTGACAATTACATGCATTACTTCTGAGCAAGCGGTCTTTCATTGTATTCGGATATACTTCCTATACAAGTTCAAATTCATCAGACTCTGACTAACAAGGCAGGCACTTTCAATATGGCCACATTAGATCAGAATTAAAAACAGGTGGATGCTCACAGAAGACAAATGAAATGCTAGGACAACACTTTAATGCAGACGTGGAAAAAACGAAAAGCACTGCAAGGTATTTGTAAATTGCAAAAAGCTACAAAATCTCACAGTAAAAAATACAGCTATGACCTGTTGCAATATTATGTAGTATCTGTAGCATATCCCGTCTTTCACCATTGCCTTTGGTTTGTTTGGTACATACCAACAGTGAATTTTTCGAGCATTTTTTGGTCATTTTCAAATCTTTATAACAATTACGTTTCGATATTAAGTTGTGTCTTACTCGCAAAATGGCACCTAACATGGAATTAAGTTTTAACTTCTGTCTAAGCGTTGTTTTAACACACGCAATATGGCTAAACATCATCAGAAACACGAGTTTTTGTGAAAAAATCGCACAGGAGTTGCGGGAGTGTTTCCAATCACAAAAGTGTTGTAACATTCAGGTAGAATTTAATTAAACTTTGTGCATATGCCGAAAAGTTGGTTGTTGAAAAATATGTCAAACCACAAATACTTCTGCCAACCACCTACACAAAATGTCAAATTGCAAAAATTTGGAATAAAAATATGCCACTTGGCAACACTGATTCAGTTTCAAAGTTTTCTTTAAACGTCATAGTCACTGTTTAGCAACAATAGCATTTATTCTAGATATTTGTGATGACATGTATTGTGACACTTCAATCCCAATCATGTGAGCCTTAACGTTTCCACCAATAATTTTCCTTGCCGGCGAAAAAAAAATCAACCCTGTCAAGTAATCAGGTTCCGAGCTCCGGCCTATGCATAGTATCAAATTGCCACCCTGTCCTACAGAAAATTATTTGAAATCATTCAGCTGCAACGGGAATTGTCAGCAGCAAAATCTAAAGTAGCAGATGCTTTTTATTTTGTAAGTGGTGAGGGCACTGCTATTACTTACAGATAGCTTGTCATCAAAACTTAAAGCTTATCAATTCAGTGAAAGCAATCTTTTCATTTGGCACCTTAAATCAGAACACAGTTTTATAATGTAGATCACGGCCAAAGAAAACGATATGAACATTTTGCAGACGTTTCGATAACTTCGCAATGCACTGTTGATGATAACAGGAGCTATCGAAACGCCTGCAAAATGTCGTTCATATAGTTTTCATTGGCCGTGAGTTTCATTATATGGCTATTCAGCACTTTTGCTTTTCATGTACCAGAACCAGAGGCGAATTTTAATTTTCGGGGCCCTAGGCTATTTCAAATTGGGGGCCCTTCTGGAAGGCAGAGGTGGCCGTTTTTCAGACTCCGAGTCCGCTCCTGTTCGAAATGTTTGAATCCGGGTCCGAAAAATTTTCAAATTCGAGAATCCAACTCCTGTTCAGACGCCGACTGCCAATGATGCAACCGAAATTCTTTGGCAGTGACTTTCTTTCGCTTGCTAGAACCATGCTCATATGTACGCTTCGACATTCTCAAGTTACTGCAAGTAAGCCTAATGTAGATCCACCGTTTTCCTGATGACTTTGAAAAAAACTTACACGTGAAGCTCACTTTGCTAACTAAGTTAATAACCTCAAGCTACAAAGTGGCCTTACTAATATATCAGATATGTGTCTAGTTCAACGGTAGTTAAAATCTTTTACTATGCATTGAGCTGTAGAAGGAATGGCCCAAGATTGCTACAAAACAGTCGAAGAACATCCCAGCTTAACACGCGCGGTATTACAAACAGTTAACAGTTTGCTCCACTAANTGTCTGTAGCCTTGGCTACAGTGCAGGCTAGCCTTGTCTTACCCCGTATCTTACCCAGAGGCTCTGAGAGAAATTTTATCAGGGGGTACAAAGACCGATACCGGGGGCTGTTAGCTTCTGGGGCCCTCGTTGAAGCTTGTAGGATATAACATATTTGCATAGTAATCAGAATGTTGATAAAACAGCTACCATGCCAAGCTTTACAAATTTAGTAGATGACTTTTTATACTGGCAACTGGCTTACACTAGTGATTTTGGGCTTGGTTACAGAAAAACTTAGCGTGCGTACTTTTACCTCCTGGTCCCCAGTGCCTACCGGGCCCAGGTACGATGTACCTCTTGTACCCCCTCTCGTAAACCCTGATCTTACCTATTGAAAGCAACGAGAGACCTGGGCTGAAGGGAAGTACCTCACTGGCCTTCTGTAATCGGAAAAATGGATTCAGGCGTTTCGTTTCACACATTATACCTGTCAATAACCAATTTTCAAAGTTATAAAAAGAGAAGAGGCTGCTCATTGTCATTCACCTCAATCCCTCGCGCTCATTCTTCCACAGAGATCTTTTGCTAGAGGCATAGTAAGAAAACGTGTGTTGAACCAAAACAAAAGTACAAATGTAATTACTTACAAAAATGCCGGAAATTTTCCTTACAAAATTTTGGGGCCCCTAGGCTTAAGCCTTTTTAGCCTAACGGTAAATCCGCGCCTGACCAGAACACAGTTGTTGAGGAAAAAACGCCAAATGCAGGTTTTACGGATGATGCTTCAAAAACAAGGGGCAATAAATATTCAAATGTTAAGACTCAGTTGTTTTTCACACCCTATCAAAATTTCTGATTACCCGCCTGGTTGTGGGAATTGTTATGTCAACAAAGCTAAGCTTATATTTAAAAGGCTACAAATTATCAAAAACCATGTTCGCAAAGCAGGCAGAGCAGATCTACTACACATGATTGCATTGCTTCGAGGTATTAGGAAAATATATCCCACCACCGCTTTAATCAATCTGAGGGAAAATGGTTATGTACTTTAACACAATATCCCGTGCATGACCTCATGTCGCGATGACTCACTCAATCTTCGTGACATGACCACCACAAGCATTCTAAAAATAATACTATTTGATTTTTCTACCTGTCGGGTCTTACTTACATTAACTCGGAACTTTGTCTACTTACAGTTGGTGTCGCAATTTATTGCCACTCAGAAAAATGCAAAGCAAAAATAACACGTGTGCTTCGTAACAAACGCAAAAATGCAATAACAAAAACGACCGGGTCAGATTTATGTTCAGCGGTTTGCCGTCCTGATAAGGACACGCAGGAAGGGCCCGAATCAACGGTTGAACTTTTGTCCCGACAAGCAAAACAGGAGATAATTATGTTGAACTACGTGGAGCGACCGGAACACGAAACCAGTTGGTTGATTGGCATCGGTCACGCTTGACCGCTCGCGAAACGTAGGGCAAAAGCAGGAAGCAGAGCGCAACAGCAACAAGCCAGCGCCGAGCAACTGCACACAAGTGGTTGTGTCTGTTGGTGGCAATGCCTTCGGCACTTGGCTTACAACGTAGTTCAAACCGGAACGACGTAAAGCAGCGTTGCAGGACAACGCCGACGATCCGCTGGTGGGTAAATGGCGGGACAAGTAAAGGTTTGAACAGCAGACCGGGTGCAACTTCACAAACAGGGGCAGTATTCAGGCAGAGCGTTTAGAAAGAAGCATTCGCCCGAGCGCAAAACACATGCTTGTGTCGGAGCGGGGGAATGGAGTTTTCGAGCAGCCTGGGAGAAAGTTACGCGCTACATACACTGGGAATTTAAATCTTTCGCGCCGATGTTTAGAAACATGGTGCATCTCGTTCAAAATAATAAAATTTGGAGGAGCAAGTACTGATGTCATAGAAGATGTGGTAGGCACACACGTCTGCAGCTGTGCTATTGAAACTGACTGTATCCATAGAAAATGAAATGTCTCACATATGTGCACCTGCCACTGAAAAGGTCAGGACGGTCCAAACCTATTTCGCTACATGCCATGACTGACATGCACCCAGCTGCACGCGTTGCGCTGCAGACTTGCGGGCGCACTTCAGGCAGGCGCAGACCATGTCACGGTTCAGCGCACACAGCTTCGATCGGAAACTTTGCCGGTCGCCGCAGAAACAATATGGTTTGAAGAAACAATCGAGTTCAACAAAAACACGCAGGCGAAAAAGCTACAGTCGCGCGGGCGACGAAGCGCGGAAATTCTCATTGCGGCAAAATACATCTTTTTAACACGAACGGCGCGAAGCGCTGAAGAACACTTACACCTGGACAGAGTTGGAGGCAACGCGAGCAGAGGAGCACGCGCTCGCAGTAACACCGAAAGGAGATGATGGGACTTTGTCCGTGCGGGCACCGACGAGATGCTGGCTGCGAAGAAACGCAGGTCGTCGAGTCGGTCGTGCGCGTGTGGCGCGGCAGGAACGGGAAATACTGCACGTGGCGACGTTAAATTGACGGAGGGCATTTTGCAAAAGACGGAATGGAGATCTGTGTATCAAAACAGCTACGATGTGCGCGAGACAGGGATTCAACCACACGTTCGGGAGGAAATATTTGCGTACAAGCGCGTGTCGACATGGTGACAATGCATAAAGCGCGAACAGCCAAACTGGCTTCGGGCGAGTTGCATATTACAATCGGGGGAAATTCCCGGGGGGGGGCAGGGGCAATGGCCCAAGTTCGTCGTCGTCATTGACGCTGATTTGGCGCGAACCGCACAAGCAAAACGGAAATCGTCGGTTCGTTGACTTTACAGGACAGTGTCCGGTGGAACACTGTAACTTTTGTAGATCGAGGAGTGGTCGTTGCTGTTCCAGTCGGAGAGGCCAGGACCGGCTCCCAGGCCGCAACTTCCGTACGCCACGGTCTGCTTGCGGGAGCTCGGGCCAGGAATGGCGTCTGCTTCTGCGATGCCCCACACTGGATGCGAGATTGCCAGGTTCGCGGACGCTTGCACGGAGTGGAGAGCGTTCGGCTCCGACGCCGAATCTTCGTAACCCGAGTCGCGATTGGTCAGTTTCGGATGAGCTCCGGACGCCGCTCTCGTCACAGCGCCTCCCTGCCCGGCGTCGTCGCGTTCCGCCGCCGCGTTGTTGTTGTTGTTCAGCGACCGGTTTTCTTCGCCGACTTCGAGCGATGCCGTCAGCGACCCCGGTTTGTCAGTCGCTTCCTGACCGCGGGTTGACCCGACGACGACACCGGGACAGGAGCAGCCGGACGAAGAGGCGTCGGAAAATTGACTGGACTCCGCGTTTGCGTTTTGAGCCGTTGGCCTCGAAACGCAACCGTCCTGGATCTTCGAACAACACGGATCAGGGCGACTTTGCGGTTTCGACGACAGGAGCAGTGTCGAGCTCGGGTCCACCTCCTCCGGGATCGAATCTTTCTCCCTGGCAGCATAAAACACGTCGCCTTCGGTGCCGAAACGAGGACGCCGAGGCGAGGAGTGAAAAAGCGACCCTTCGAAGCCCGAGTTCTCGCGGTTGGAGAAGAGCGAGCTGATGCGCGACACGTCGGGTAAACTGATGCAGCGCCGCACCGAATCCACGTTGCGCAAAAGAACCGACATCATGGTGGCCAGCGAGTGTCGCTCGGTCACGTCGGCGACGTCGGCGCGCTTTCTCGCGCACCACCACGACGCGAGGTTGTTGCCGCGCGGAGACAGGATCAGGGACCTCCGCACCGCCTTCTGCAACTCGCTGTCCGCGCCGTGCGGCGTGGTTGCGTCGACACTGCTGGAGGTGGAGCTCGAGGCAGCGCTGCTTCCTCTCTTGCGCGCGCACGAATGGACCGGCGAGGAGAGGTTGAGCGAAGTGGGGGGACAGGGACCGTCGAGTTGAAAAACGTTCGCAGCCATCGCTGAAAAATATCGATATTTTCGAATGAGTTGCCGAGTAGCGCGGGTTTGGTGCTGGCACTTAAACTACAGCAGAGGTACCAGCGATTGGTTCGCTCGAAAAATTATAACCAATAGCGACTAAAAACGTAAGCGTGGACCGTGGGTCCTCAAGCGTGACGCCTGGTGGACAAGAGTGTGACGTTTTAGGCCAGGGTTTCATCGAATTGGCGATAAAAGAAATTATCACGTATGGGATGTCGTAGCGTCGACGTTGCCATGTCAACTCGTACTCTTATTGAACGCTTTTTGTGACAATAAGGACCGGTTTATGCGACGCGTAGTAAGGTGAAACGCGAATCTTTGTTTCTTTTATTTTCTTGAAAAGGAAACCTGACTTAACTCGACTAAGCTCAAGTCGCTACACTTTGCAACGCTCCGGGAGCGTTCGAAGTTGCTCCAGGCTGAAAAAAATGCGAGTTTTATTCCTGAGATGCTCACGCTGGAGATCAAGCTTTGGACTCAGCAATTAAACAACCCACCAACACAGCACGACCTTAGGATAGAAGCTGTGTATGAGGATTCATGTGCTGTTCAGACCAGGGTTGATGTAATTGGAACCAACCCAAGAAAACACCCGATTAAAAAAAACTTCTTACTTTTCCTTTTAAAAATCTGCTATAAACTATGAAATAAAAAGTAAAATAAGCAGCACACTTGTACAGGTAACTGTAAATCTTTTAAAAATCAAACAAAACGAACAGCAACGAAATCTGAAGGACTTGAAAACAAGGAATAATTCGAACAGTTTGAGTAAATTCTACTGGTTATCTTCTTCAGCTCTGTAGTATATTTTAACCAATTTTCTGCCTTCTCTGCATCCAAACTGTTTCTGATATTGAACCATACCAAACCACATGTTGAAACAATACACTCTATGTATGCTGAACTAGCAGGGTATGCACATAAACTTGACGTGACATTGCAGAGGTTGTTTGGGAGTGGCTTTTCTGTTTGCTGTGCGCGTGCTTGCCAAACCTTTACCACTTTGGAGTTGTTGCAACCTCTCCGGTGGTGTTGCGTTGATTGTGTGATTCACCACGAACGGGATGTCCGCGAAGAACAAAAATATATGTATGTGGCGCAAACAAGCAATAATAGAGTGATCCCGATGGAGTGATATTGGTGAGTGACCTCTAATGATGCTTGTGAACCTGGTGAACAGTTGATTGTGCTTGCTAACGGTGACGACGAGAGTGATCTCGTCGGGTGATCTCTATTGT
>JGI24158J21664_10012195_pt1 | contig 11400 bp, 9 predicted proteins | sample Ectturendosymbi3_FD_21664 | JGI IMG/M metagenome (IMG submission 21664)
TACCCGCCGCACAACAACTCATCAGTTTTTCTCACAACAACAACAACAACAACAACAACAACAACATACGTGCGGCTGGGATCATCAATGGAACGCGGAGTGGGCGGACAACCCCACAAGACTCCGCACTTCAATTCCAGACACCGGTATACACCCCCCGGAATGACCCTCCCAAGAAAAGCCTGTGTCCGGCTCAACCGCCTCCGCACCGGTGTTGGACGTTTCCGCTCCTGCCTGTACAAATGGGGCATGGCCTCCTCTGCGGCCTGTGAGTGTGGCGCAGAACAAACCGTCGACCATGTCGTCCTCCAATGTCCAATCCATCGACCTCCCCACGGACTACACGGCCTGACGGTTCTGGACTATGAGACAACCGAATGGCTGCTCAACACCTGCCCCGATATCTAGGCGGGCTAGCAGTGGATAAAAGAAAAACTCGCTCAAACGAAAGAAGACCATGTTTTTAGAAGTATTTCGCCACCATTTTCTTTGTTTTGATGTTAGAGAATATGCTTGTTTGGATCATACTTTTTCATTACAAAGATGACGGCTGCTACGTCTCATGGAAAATAAATATTTTGACATCGGCAATCAATAATATTGCTGCAACGACACCACGTGATCTCTATTTCATAAATGATTTTTGAAACAGTGACTTGTTTTGCATGTTATGCTGTAGGGGGGTGAAGCAGAGTCCAGATAAAAAAAATCGAGCACATTCCTAAACAAAGATATTATTCGCACATTATTTAGTGTTATATTATATTCCAACGTTCGCTGACAAGCACACTCATTTTTCAAGTCCATCCGAAAATTTCTAGTGAATCGTATATTTGGCGACTAAAATTTGTACTTTGAAAAGATTGTATATTGAGCACACCGCACGATAACATAAAGCAACACTTTCGGCAGAAATCATGTTGGAGTCTGGTCGAGGTTTATATACTTGTTTGCGGGTGAATGGAAATGGGATGCAAATTTCAGGGGATTCAATCAACGACATGGAGTAGTACAGTGATAAAGCTTGGAATCGAATGCAAAATCATCACTTTCGCATTTCTAAACTCAATATCGTTATTTAAATGCATCTTCGCCAGTTGCAACAGCATTTTGAACTAGTCGATTAATCGTTTGGACGAAAGTGTTCAGTTCGTTGTTTTGAAACGACCGCTGTCTTCAGACACGAGTCATTTGGTCATGGTTCGCCACCAGTGACAAATCGAAAGCACAAAATTTATAATCATCACCAATGTCTTTTGCAATGCAAAGCACACTTTTCAGTTCCGTGTGCATGACATAATCGCTGTTGTGTGCAGCCAATTACACAAAACGTTTAGTACTTGTTTAATTGCTGAAGCTCCATACACAACAGGAAGCTCACAGCAGGAAACTGACGGAAATGTTCTCCGATGTAACCCGTGATTTCAGCTTCAGAATTTAGAAAAGAGGAGCACAAGCGAAACTATATACAAAACGCAAATCTTTCAAGTACTCTACGCGTTTGGCTTGTAAGGGCGATAATGACATGCTATTTAATAGCGATAAATCGAACGATGGCATCGGTGTTGCCACGTCAGGAAAATCAGGTGAGTAGTGAACAGAGTGTCACAAGCGGCTGCTGCTCCTGGGCAACACCTTCCCTTGTGTTTTGCAGGTGGTTTCCTTCACTAAACATCCCTTTGTTGTAGACTGGATCTGTGCTCCGCGCTAAACATCCGTCACTGCTGTAGAAAAATGCGCTGGCTTCTTGAAGGTTTTCAGGATGCATAGCTTGACTTGTGCAGTCTGCTGTGCCATGCGACGTTCATCGCCTGCTCCAGTCGTGCGCGAAGCTGTGTATTCATAATCAACACCGATAAAAGGTGCTGAACTGGAGATGCTGTCATCTTGCGTTATATATTGTTGATTGCCGTGATGCGCTAAAGCAGAGTGCTGACCATGTGGTCTTTCTCTTGAAAAACGACAGGAGGTTAGTGGAACGTCAGTCTGATTGCACTGTTGAAAGTTGCAATCGAAGCGAGAAAATTCCGAAGGTGTTGCGCCAACGGTTTCTGGAAAATTTGTTTCAGCGGCAGTTGACTGATAAACGATGGCGAAGGCGTGATTCGTAGCTCCCGTCAAAATGTTGTTTGGAGAAGAAATGGTTTGTTGAAGAGGAAAAATCGAGATCTTCCCTGGCGCAATCTGGCAGATGAGGCGTTGTTGGTGCAGAATCACGTTACTCGAAGCATGTGGGTCAAAGCCCACTGGTGAATACTTGAGGTGTGTTCTTCGCAAGATTTCATTTTAAAATGTTTGTTCGTTGATTCGTTGAAACCGTTCAGATCGGATCCTTACGATGATGATGGCGTTTGAGTATCGTTCTCAGGAAGTTTCCTTTCACGCACTGGATTGCCTCCGCCCATGCGAAACCCTTGAGTGAACGGGTTATTGGCGATCTTTAAGTGAGACACCTAGAAAACGGAAAAAGTGATTAAATGTATAAATCAATAGGTCGTGCTTCGCAGATACCTTAAGTTAAAACCTTAAATTTCTCTTCGTTCGCTTGATTAATCTCTTGTTATTGTTTATGCGAAAAGAGCAGCAAAAATAATATTTGTAACACTGAATTTTTCCAAAAAAAGTATCAATAGCAGTTTTGCTTTTTGTGGACAAAACTATTTTTGACATTTAACTTTTAAAAGCGTTAACTTCACTCAGATAACGAATACGATTTTCCAAAATTTTTCCTGTAAACAAACACATTTGCCAAAACGTAAATGTATTATCTACAAATCTGACACTGAATGCGGAGTTTACCAGGACCTTTTTTAATATCTTAAAATTGCATTGGCCAACAAAACGATGTTCAACCTCAAATGCATATTTGGTACTAGATGTTCGAAACATTTCGCTAAACAAAGTACCGATTTCAAATACTGTTGGCATTTTAGCCTTTCCACCAAAAATGTAACATTGCTTCAATCTAAAATTGTTTCAAACTCTTTCGTTTTCATTCATCTCATTCATTTCTCTGTTTTGATGGTTGAATAACGACCCGCATGAGGAGCGTTGTCTTGATATAAAACGTTGAAATAAAACACCAAGACTTTTGAATGCAGGACTCAAATTGCGAAAAAATTGCCGAAAATGAATCTTCCCAAAATGCGACGAGCGTGTAAAAGCTATTTCACACACTGGATAAAAACATTTCAATGTGAGAAGATTGTTGTACATATTCGTTTTGATAAACTGTCACTGCAATGAACGATGTTTTAGGAAAAAAAGTGGACGCCGGTCCAACTTGATGTCCTGTTTGTTGATCGTAAAGACAGATATGAAGACGTAGTTGGTATTGATGGTGATAATGAACGTAAAACTAACGAAAAATCACATAACAACGGTTGCCCAAACAGACGAACAACAGTACAGACAAACCCAGGTGCTATTGTTCGTGCCATATGAAAAATTCGACAATTTTAACCTATTGCATCCTGGCTATAAAGCGTTTGCTGAACTGATTCAAGCAAGAAAAAGCATTTGACCCTGTGCAGATGCAATAGTTGACCATTGCGATTGCCGATTGCGAAGAAAGCAATCAAAGATCTTTCAAATGGCAAATTCTCACCTTTTCCGTACACAGTTTGGACATTTGAGTTGGTCAGTTTCACTTTATGAAACGAAACGACTTGATCCATTTAACGTTCTTCCAGTGCATGACGCAAGAGGGTGATGATACACGTTGTGATGCATGTGGGATTTTCCTGGACCAACTGGCGTCCATTTGCTTTATTGAAGATGCAACAACAAACAAAACGTTAAATACTTGCCTTCGTTTTATTCTGATATCTGATTTGGCAGCTCGTTGCTTAAAGCTATTGTACACGAAATATGAGACCGAAAAGCGTGACGTGATGGTGCATTGCTCATGTAATTTTTTCAAACACCGAATTAATTGAAGCAAAGCGCGATTTTATTACAACAAATCAGTGAAAACAAAACAACGGTCTGAGAAGCGTAAAATGGATAAAATACGCGCAGACTTGGAATCAGCAATCCTAAAGTGAACAAAAAATGTTGCCTTCAACTAACGTAATGATTCTTTTTTTGAAATGAAAACAAAACGTCCATTTTCAAATGTCCTAAAACGTTTGTCAGTAGTGAAAAANAAGCGACNAGATTCAAGTTTTCTGCCGTTTGCAAGGGTTTTCATCCATGTTCACAACATCCATCCATGTGCTGTGAAGTGCTCCTGTTTTTTTTAATAAAGACTCAAACGGGAAATAGCCGTCTGCAAAATCAGGAACAAATTCACAATCATGAACCGTGCATGGATAGACTAAACCTATTGGGATGTCGACGAGTATCAAAATACGGCTAATTTTATCCTGTTTTTTTAATTGTGCCTTTCTGTTTCTACTCTGCTAATTTTAATATTTTCCGCAAAGATTACAACACACATGCATTCCCTATAACTAGGGCAACCAATTTTTTGACCTAAACTTAAAATTTTGACTTAACAATTTTCTGCGTTTAATTAAAATGCGGAATGCAAAGCATATTCATATACACAGGGCCGGCCTTAAGCCGATGCAGCTGCATTGGGCCCCGTGTCTTGGTGTTTGGGTAGCTTATTCATTTTTTCCAGATACACCTTGCGCTTGAGAATTCAGTAGAAACGACATGTAAATTTCATTGTTAACAAAGAACGCTCTTGCCAGAATTAGCAAATTTCCTCTCGAACGTTAGCAAACGTGCTCAGTTGTCGTGTTAGTGCTGTACTGTGTATCTGCGCTCTACCACGATCGTAACATCGTTAACTGAACACGATGAAGTCAAAAAAATCACTGCTCAGAGGGGCCCCGTGCCTAGGTCTTGCATTGGGCCCCGCGTCCAGGTCTTGCATTGGGCCCCGCGTCTGTTAGGGCCGGCCCTGCATATACCGATAAGTTTGTTCTGTTAATATGAAACAAAGTAGTTTCTGCAAAATCTATTGCATGTTTTAAAAATGTCTGGCTACTTTCAATTTTATAAAAGAAACCACGTTGATGCTTTCCACTCCATGCGGCGATGTGCTTCCACCATAAACCTTTTGCCACTTTTCACTAAGCAGTAACAGAATTTGCAAACTCAGTGTACTTCGGTATTCTGAAGTAAACTCAGAAACATATTCATGCAGTATGCTTCGAACTTTTAAAGAATTTGGTTGTTTAACATGATATGTTGATAAGTACATACATCATAAAGTTNAAACACNATATACATGATGGATTGAAGATTTGCCAAACCAAGTAGGCTACTGTAAGACCACGTTTCTTACATTGCCATTCCTAGTCTACTTAATATTCAATCGTCCAGTAGTGAGCTAAACAACATTACCTCAGAAGTCGCAAGAAACCCATTGCTATTTCAGAATTGCAACTAAGCTTGCAAAAACATATCAAAATCTTTGGTGTAACTTTAATAAAATATCGATAATGAGAAAAAAACTGGGCAAGAAAATTTTGACCTAATAACTTTTAGAGTGGCTCATGGTATCAACGTGTAATTTGGTTTGTTGACGTTTCAAAAACTTTTGAAAAGGCAGAAAAATTTACTTTATTGCTTTTTGGTTGCCCTACTTATGACATTGAGAAAAGGTCCTAATAAGCATTTTGACAATTTCAAAGCGTCTGCCGGCCAATCGTAATGTCCACCTGATTTTTAATGAGTCTAATCCAGGGGTACACAACAATTTCGCAATGACTGCCCACATTGCGTTTGTTTTTATCAATTGCGGTCGCCAGTGACCTCATGATAAACCTTGTGCATTGTTTTGCTTCCACACACTGGGTTNAGGCNGCTTTCACACGTCTGCTTGGCTGTCTTCCTGCTAAGTGTCCTCACGTAGCAGAGAGTATGTTAATGCACGGCCGCCATAATTTCAATTTAAATGACATGTGCACAACCGCATTCATTTTTATCGAAGGCGGTGGGGTTATGCACACCTGGTCTAATCCATAAAGTAGTTATAGATAATCGGTTTGTTGGGGTGAGGTGAAACATAGAATTCTTGTAGTCTGAGATATTTTCTATGCTTGCACCAAGTTTTTGGATTGGTCTGTTGTTTTTGAACAAATGACAAACCTAGTTTCTAGAGCATAAATTAAAACAGGTTTTTTTTCACCTGGGCTACATGTATCCTTAGAGGTACTATTGCCTATCTGCAGGGGTACATTTAACGTTAATAATAGATGGAAAAATACTACTTATTTCCAAGTATTTATACATATATCAGTGAATCTCATTTTCAAAAATCATTAAATGCTTCTTGTTAAATAAATCTATTAGTCATGATGAAGTAATGTCATAGAAATTTAAGGGTACATGCTCTGTTAAAAAACTGAAGGGTTGCACAGTCAGAGAAAGGTTGAGAACCCCTGATTTAAAGAATCTGCAAACTGGTGTAGATGGGCAAACACGTCCAGAAAAATCTACCTTAACGGAAATTAAGGAAAATTTGGCTTTTCCCGAGATGCTTTTAATTTACGTTGAAATTTGTTTTGAGTTTCTGCTACTTTTAGAAATGTCGTCTTCGCAGTATCTGCGCTTGGATAACATTCATTGACGCGAGTGCGATATCTGCTGTTAGATTGGATATTTTATATTGCGAAGAAAATGAACTATACTTAATAGAATAAATGATCCCGTTTGTTATCTATCACTTTCTTCAAATGTACTTTCTCGGCAAGGGTATTTTCGAACAGGCGTCTCTCCTCCACGGAGTTTTTGGTTTTTAACTCTGATGGTGATGTTGTGGACTCCGGTAGTTCAATAGCAACAGCTGGCTTGTCGATACCTTCGCTGGAAGCAGGACGTTCGACTCCTTTACCAGTGGGGGGCAAGATGTGAAGTGAAGACTCGTTTCTCGCCCATCCTGGAATCGAATCAACGCAGACTTAGGATTGGCGTCTAACAGGTCGACTTCTTCACACAAAGGGTCGCTCTTGTTTCTGACAAGCAGTTTCTTGTGTGATCATCCAGCTGTAGAAGGATCGATCTAACATCGAATGACGAGGGAAGGGGAAGAACTTCTTATGGGGTGCAACATTTGTTGATGTGCACCGCAAATTCTGTACAAGGGTAGAAAGCGTTGGTCAAAATAAACTCCCACACACACGGGCCTAAATTTTAACCTTTCAGCGTATGCGAGACGGTTTTGAAGACAGTTTGGTTGCATCACTCACACTGCAAGCTTCCAGTGGGATGGTACGGAATGGAGTGACTTGTACCAATGCCACGGCTGGCTGCGCAAGCAATCGTTTAACTTTTGCTAATAAAAACCGTTCCACTCACTGTGAACATGTAAGAAGGAAAACGTACAAGGCTGAATAACAAGGGAGTCAGTTACAGATAACGTTAAGAAATCTCAAATGCAACCGGACGTCGGCTGTACGCGTCAATAACTATCTGAAGATATTTTCTCCCTCTCCGGGAAGTTGTGAGAGGGCTTTTGAAGTCTATGCTGGCACGTTATAAAATCCCGGTTTTACAGCAGAGCAAGTAGTAGGCCTGCACTGCACACATGTCTGTCGAGCCGCTTCCATTGAAAAAACTAAGCTTTTATTGCGAATGAAGTAATACCAGGATGCCCTAAAGATTGATGCAAGATGCAACCCTGTTAGATCTGTAAGATCACTAATGGCACCACAAACGCGAGACAATCCGTCGGCTGCTGCGTTTTTTCACTTCCTGGCTGTCATAAGTGTACGGGAGTACCTATTTTGGGGGTTGAAAAACTTTTTTGCTCAAATGTTCCTTTGTTTTTCCAAATATCGTATAAACAGCAAGTCTTGTTCAGACTAACACTTATTATTGTAAAAAAATCACGTTGCTTGCATAGCAAATTACCGGTCGCCAAATGTAAGTAAGAAATCAATTTAAGCGTGAGTCGCGTACCTGCATTTCTTCACGTTCTAACCAAATTGAAGGAAGCAACTCATTCCCATGCAATTCGTTGATGCGGGTAGCTCTATCTCATTGATGAATTGCAAACTGGCAGGTTTCTCAGTCTCACCAACAGATCCTGAGTTTGAAATTACTATTGTTTATATACAGGCCCGTAGCCACGGGGGACCATCGGGGGCAGCATTCCCTAATTTTTTTGTTCCCCTAAACTTTATTATGCCCAGAAAAAATTGTTTTTAACATATAACAAAAACTTTACCCATAAAAATGCATTTTCCCCCCAAACCTCAAAACCTGTCTACGGGCCTGTCTGTTTATATACACCTCTTGAATACCATATCATACAAACGACCAGGCAAACAGGGATCAAAACCTTATCCACTCGACTAGCAATCAATATATTCTAAATAGCCACATGTGAACAATGGTAACACGTATTGTCTTGACAAAATGTTAGCTTATTACAATGAAATCACAGAGAAATCGCTAACCATACCATTACACCAGGCCCGTAACCAGGAGGGGCGAAGCCCCCTTAAAAAATTTTCGCCCCCTGGATAAATATGTTGAACATTGTTTAAAAGTATTGAACATAGTTTAAAAAATTTGGACCACTCTCAGAAAACTCCTCCTCCCTGGTGTCCCAAGCTGGCGGCCGAAGGCCTGAGCCTTGGCAAATTTTATATCTTATCTATTTGTTTTAAGATTGTCTGAGAACACATACAAAGTATTGCACTTAGATTAAAAATGAAAATTTTTGTCTTACTGACGCAACAATAAGCCCCCAATTTTTCAAATGGTCATTGCACGGAATTACTCCATAACAATGCATCATCAGGCTGGAGTTCATTTTGAAAATTTCGCTGATGTGAAATTCCGGGACATTTTGCTAGCCGGTACGGGACACCGGGACAGACGTTCAAACTGGGACGTATGGTAGGTCTACCATTATTGCGCGTTCACACCACTTACATATGGGTGCAATTCTTTGCGCACATCCCGTTCGTGGTGAACCGCGCATTCAACGTTACGCCAAGGGGTGGCAACAAAACCATTCGCCGCGAAATTTTTGCTCATACTGGATTTTTGCTGGAGAAGGTTCAACTGAAGCTGATGATGTCTCATTTACAGCAATTATTCACATTACATTTGTATAGGCGTAATAATGATTACAGCACAAACCAGCACGGGCGTCAGATTGATTTTTCCAGGGGTTGGGGCAATAATGGATTTTTCTTTGGGGTGGCCGAAAATTTTTTTTCTTTTTCTTTTCAACAGTGGTGAATTTGATTTCATCAACTCGAAACTAATAGAAAAGCATATTGTTACTAAAAACTTGATAAACAAATATTTAATTACAACATCCACGGGGCTAAGCCCCCCACCACTTCTTACACTCATGCATACCAGTGCACTATAAAACCAAATAGATAGGCCTATAGTCAACGTTTAACCAGGGTTGCGGAGTCGGAGGTAAAATATCCGACTTTCCTAAATTTCCGACTTCAACTCCCGACTCCTTGACATTAAAGGGAATGAAATTTGGCAATTAAAATCAATGGAAAGCGTGGTACACAGCAAGAAATCACTGTTTCAACAAAAGTTTCAAAAGAAATTGTCCCATTTCAACAGGAGTTCGCAATTTAGAAGCGTGATGCAAAAAATTATCCAATTGAACATCCGGAGTCCGAGTTGGACAAAAAAATCTGACTCCGACTCTACCAAAAACCTCCGACTACTTACGACTCCGCAACCCTGGTTTTAACATCAAGATATGTTCTGGTTGTTCTGCCTTTGGGGATATCAAACAATCTCTACTGCAACTAAGAGGTGGGCAATCGCTACTTTATAAATAGCGTCGCTACCGCTACCGCTCTTTCTTAAATTTAATAGCGGCGCTACTGCACCCGTTCCTGAATAAAATTAGTAGCGAGCTATCGCTACCACTCCTTTTGCTGCACTTTAAAAAAAGTTTTGGTCTTGTTTTACAGACGTAGGATCAATTTTGAAAAACCTAACCTTGAAATGTTTTTTTGTAAGAAGTTGTTAAAGAAAAAACGTGATCTGAAAAAAATAGTCATTGAAGAGTTATGATATAGGAAATTTTTGTTTTACACTACATGCACATATAAATGAAGCACAGACTGCACAAACGCCTGTATAGAGTGCATTTAGCTTTATGAGTCGATTGTAGGCTAGCAATCGTCTTTATCAATGCAAGTTTCGTGCTGTGTGTGTAAAGTGTCCAAGATAACGGTCAAGCAATAAAAGATCAAAACTGTTTGTCACAGGGTTTAATGCGCGTGTAAATTGAATTAGGCCCGCAACCAGGGTGGGGGACAAACCGGGCAATCAAAGCCTCCCACGAAATCTTTATGCATTATTTTAGATTTTCAAAAAAATATTATGTTGATCTATGCTTTATGTGAAACCCCTGAACAAATTACCGACTACTTGTATTTTAAACTAAGGTCCTTGCTTCTGCATGGTTCAATGTATTCGCGATAGTAGTTTTGTGTAGAACGTAGTTTATATGGCCTGCGTGCAAAGATTGGTTATTTAGACACTCTAGAGCAGGGATCACCAACCTTTTTGAAACTGCGAGCTACTTCTAGTGCACCGATCAATGCGAAGGGCTACTAGTTTGATATACACTTCTGAAATAAAAATTTTGCTCAATTTACCTTAAATTATTTTAGTATTGATATTGGTTAATATGAAGACATTGATCAGGCTAATTTTATTTTTAGAACAGGCCCGCGGGCGACCTATTTGGTACTTGCGGGCGACCTGGTGCCCACGGGCACCACGCTGGTGACCCATGTTCTAGAGCGAATTGACCAACCACCATTTCCTTAACATTCCAGCTGTTGAAAGTGCAGCCTAAGTGTTGAATGCTTTCATTTCAAAGGTGTGCAATGCGCATTAAACAGCGGGCATCAGCTCTAGAAAAATAAACCTAACATCAACAATTGAAACCTCTCGATTTACTGTAAAAGCTTTCGAGGAATCTNTCGGCGGGTCTGCTTTTATCTTTTTGCGATGATTTAAACTTGCACATATCTGTAGGCCTATTCATGTTACGGGTCCCCACAAAAATAACAGGCAAGCGAATCAGTCAAGTTAATTGTATTTATAGAAAATCGATTTCACGTACCACTACGCATCCACAGTACTGAAATCTTATTCATATACCCTACCAAAAATTTCTTTTATCCATTATGAAATTAAGTTTCCCTGTCAGTACATTGAATGCCCATTGCCCATACGTACTTTTTCCCAATATCTGAAAAACTTTTGCATGAATATATGCAAATAACACTAAGAACCACACAGAATTTATTTAACAACTGAGGAAAATCAAAGTCAAGTGGTCAGAAAACAGTTACTTTTCTTACGCGAAGTTGTAGCATCCAAAGTTTGGTGTTACATTCGGACAACGATCACATGCAAAAATCGACATCATGTGATTTG
>JGI24158J21664_10012196_pt1 | contig 11399 bp, 6 predicted proteins | sample Ectturendosymbi3_FD_21664 | JGI IMG/M metagenome (IMG submission 21664)
AGGGATCGCAACTACTAGTGCTCTTCTCCAGATCTTTGCAATTTTGAGTTGGCGCATGCAGGAATTGAGGAAGTCGCAGAACCAAGATTTGAGAGCCGACCAGGCATGGAGTATAAACTCCGGGAAGATGGAGTCCAATCCCGGAGATTTTCTGGCTTCAAGCGTCTAAGGGCAGCAGCAAACTCTTCTGGCTTGAAAGGTGCGGAGATACCGTGACCCTCAGGTGTTGGAATCTTCCATAGGTCGGACAGCTGTTCGTTGACGAGCCTAGTGGGCTCGCGGTTGCTAGTCTTGTGTGCCCAGTTCTACACCAATTGCGAGGCGATGGAATTTACCGAGACGGGGCACGCGCACGAGGAGCGTCCAGACCTGCCAGTAAGTTTGTTGATTATTTTCCACGCCTTGCGGCTGGAGTGCGAGAAGTCGATGGAGTTGACAGCTTCCTCCCATCGCTCCTGCTACTTCTGTTGTAATGGAGAGAGTAGGGACGAGGCGGCTCTGTCAGAGGCAGTCCCCACTGGGGCTCAAATAAAGGAGCGATAGAGGGTCTCGCACTCTTTGTCCCAGCATGGCACATAGTTCTTCCGGCGGCCACGCGCGCTACATTGTTTAGCCGCAGAAAGTAGGCTTTCGCCAAAATCCTGGTATGCCCTCTCAATATCTGGCCCTGCAGGTCGCCATGTCTTTGCTCAGTACCCCTTACAGTGCCTGCCAGTCTCCATCAGCATGCATGATTGCTAGGTCATCATCGATCTCACAGCAGCCTACGACGCTGTATGGCATCACGACCTCACCTGCAAGCTACTGCGATTGCCACCTAACAGACACATGGTCCCCGTGATCATGGCGTATGTGTAAGAACAAGCAAATGTTTGAGAATACGAAGGATTTTTGTCCGGATTTCCCCAAACTTGCACAAAAAGTTGTTGTGCGACGTTTGCCTGCAATTTTTCTCCCACGTGTGACTTCCAAAAAAGGACTTCATTTGTTTTTCTGCAAACGTTTGACGCCATTGTTTGAAGTCAAACAATTTTGCCCGGATGTTCAGGAGTTTTGCCAGGTATTTAGGGATTTTGCCCAGATCTTCAGAGATTTTGCCCAGATTTTCAGGGATTTTGCCAAAATTTTCAGAGATTTTTCCGGATTTTCGACAAATCAAAATTTTTGTGGGTGCGTTTGCACCCCCTGCACCCCCACCTTCACACCACTGGATCATGGAGATAGTTGGCAATCGCAGCTTCACTCTTACCATCGGCAACAGCAAAAGGAGCAGGTTACGGCACCTCAAGAACAGCGTCCCACGGGAATCCGTCCTGACACCCATTCTCTTCAATATCTACATCTGTGAGTATGACATGACAAACACCGTCACTTTGGGATGGTATTCACGAGTGACAGAAGACGAAAAAAACAAATGCAGTTCTGCGTGAGTTTTATCGCTCTGTGTTCATAAAACGAGAGCTTTCAAACACCGCAAAACTGTCAGTTTTCCGATCCGCACCTACGGTCATGAATCTTGTGTAAAGACTGAAAGAATACTATTCCAAGTGCAAGTGGTAGAGATGGGATTTTTGCAAAGACTAGGGTTGCCAAATGGCCTGTATTTCACCGGCCTGGCCGGTATTTTACTGCTAATTTAGTAGAGGCCCTAAGAAGCCGGTGTTTTAAAAACTAGTGCCTGAAGCCGGTATTTTGAAAATAAATAATTTGCAGTAACTGCAGAAAGAACTAACGCAGAGCTTCTCAAATCATAATGACTCCGGTAGAGAATCTTCTCAAGACAATTCCTTCAGCATAGTTCACACAAGGGCAAATTGTTACTTGTGCCTTAACCTCACTGACTGTCTCTCCGTTTTCCCTCTTCCTTTGTTTAGTCATACTCAGCATCTTCCGTCGTCCTAAAAGTGATCTGTATGAGCATTTCTTCTGGTAATTAACCGTGTAACCGCCGTAGGTGGGGTTGTTTTTTGAAATACCACCGTAGGCTATTGCAGCCAGCAGGGTTGCGGAGTCGGAGCCTGAGCCGGAGTCGTAAGGAGTCGGAGGTGTTTTGGTGGAGTCGCATTCCTAACAACACTGGGAGACGGAGTCGGATTTTCTGTCCGACTCCGACTCCGGAAGTCCAATTGAATCATTTTTTTACACCATAATCCTAAACTCCTAACTTGGGAATTCCTATCGAAATGGTACAATAAATTATTTTAAAACTTTTCATGAAACAGAGATTTCTTGCTGTGCACCACGATTTCAATTGATTTTAACAGTCAAATTTCATTCCCTTGATGTTAAGGAGTCGGGTTCGGAAATTTTGGAAAGTCGGAGCCGGAGTCGGAAATTTTGGAAAGGTCGGAGTTGGAGTCGGAGTCGGATATTTTAACTCCGACTCCGCAACCTTGGGCAGAATGCAGGAAAATCAAAGAAATGGACAGGACGACAGTGACATTGTAGAGACTAACGAACTTTTCACAATCACGCTAGATCTGCATTGATCAGACACATTATTTCGTCAGCGGACTATAACTAGCTCAAGGGCCAGTGAATCATCCGGGTGGTCATCTCTCAACCAGTCTTAGTGGTCCAGAAGGTAGTGAGAAATTTGTAAAGAGTTTCAGATGAGCTAGAAAATGTTTGTTGCAAATTGAAGTGAATGTAGCACGCAAGAAATCATTAGTTGTGTAATTGTGTTATGGTGTTCATACAGGCAACACTACAGAAGAAAAGCAAATACCATCAAATTGTTCGGAAAGGTGTTCACTTCAGAAATTGATATACAACATGTAAAATTGGATTTCACTAAGTGCATTATATTTTAAGAGTTTCAGAAAACGCCCCCGATCACATTAAACACTACAGTTATCGTTTTTCATTTAAAGTAGGTTAGTTTGCTTATGCTTAGCATAGGGCGATAGACTATGCTTACAAAGCGTACGTTTATACAGTTTGAAATATTTTCAAACCAACCAATCAACCGACCAAACATTTTCAAACCAACCAGCTTCATGAAATTGTAAAGAAAATAACACGAGAAATAAATGCATTGTCAAAAAAGCGTTCATTTTTAAAGATGTTTTTCGAGAATCCCGTACCATTACATATGCGCTCACGAATGCAGCCTATTTGTCACTTTTGACAAAATGGCAGGTATTTTTACAAAACGCATCTGGCAACCCTAGCAAAGAGTAAGAGTTCACGGTGTGACACTTCGCGACAAAGTGCGCAACTGTGAAATTCGTGAAGCACTGAATGTCAAGCCACTTCTCCGAATCGGGAGATCTCAGCTGTGTTGGTTCGGCCATGTGTCCAAAGTGTCCAAAGAAAGGTTGATGAGGCAAGTTCTGCTGGCTATAAACCCACAGGAAAGTGGCCCGTAGGACGTGCAGGGACCAGGTCGAGTAACTACATTAGGGTCGGCAAACTTTGGGCCTCGGCCATTTGTGGGCTTTTAGTACTTTTTATTGGGTCGCTCAACTCTTTCTGCTGTGGGCAGCATGGTATGTAACAGTTACAGACCTGCGTCGGTTGCGTGGGATAAAACATGGCTACTGTAACAACTGTGGAACAACGATTGTTTGACGTTGACAGAGCATTGGGTTTTTCATTACACGGTTTATGACACAAACATGGCATTGCTACATAACAGTAATTAAACACAGCATAAATTTAAAATTGGGTTATGAGAAATAAGCACGGGCCTTTAATTACAACTGAAAGGGCGGTTTGGGCCATTATAACGGAAGCTTGCTGATCACTGGACTACATATCCAACCTTGCGTGGTCCCGTCTTGGCATGGAGTTGGTGGAACTAGCTGAGATTGCTGTTGACCGTGAGGTTTTCAAGTCCTCCTAGGGCGGCTGTCCGCGCGACCCTCCCCAGAGGAAAGGCGGGTATGAAAATGAATGAATGACAGAAAGATAAAAACAGAAAAGCGTTGCTTACCTAGATGTCGAAGTCATTGACACAGACACTGATTCACCCTATAAAGCTCATGAGCAAGTATCAGGCTTGATTTATAGTATAAATTTATTGATTTATACCAGTTTTTTTTTAAGGAAAATGTTAGGTACCCGATATGAACCTGTAGGGACCCGATTTCTCTGATTCTATGGACCCGATTTTCTTTTATTCTAGGGCCCCGATTTTCAATTCTAAGGACCCGAATTGGGTCCCTAAAACACCTTAAAAACCCTGTTTATACTATGATCTATATTAAATATGTTAACGCTTAATTTATATTAAACTTATAAATTTATAATGATCATGAAGTAGAAAAATTAACATCAATATGAAAATAACACGTCACAGTTCAAGGTTCACAACGTGAACAACAAAAGACTGCGCTAATGGTTTCCAGCAAAATTGAATATATAATGAACTCAAAGTATAATAACCTGCTTAAATACCAGAAACCCTAAAGAGTCTTTTTGTTACTAAACGAAAAACGCTTGTCGATGAAATATACGATAACCAACAGAGTAAAAATCCACCTCTTTTTTCCAATGAAAACTAACTTGGCCAAAGACGTCGACTGTGTTGATCATAATATATTACTTCAAAAATTGTTTTACTATGGAGTAAGAAGATTGCCCTAAAACCTCTTACTTCTTACTTAGACAACAAGGTGCAGTGTACTAAAATAGCATATGCTAAATATTCTTTTTTAAATGTACTGTAGCATGTGGTTTACCTCAACGATCTGTCCTTGGACCTACATTGTTCCTTATTATATGAATGACATTGGTAAAAGCCTCCAACTTTAATACTTTTTATATGCTAAAAATATCTATCCTTATATCTCAGTGAAAAAACACAAAAAATTACTAAAACATGTAACCATGAGCTCAAAAAAATTGATGTTCGTGCGAACAAATTATGTACAAATTATTCCATAATGCTATGCTCGTCAACAGCCATAGCAATACTAATTTTTCAGTTTATGTTAGTCATCAACCAATATCAAAACGAAGTAGTTTAAAATATCTTGGCATTATACATGATGACAAACTCATTTGGAAGCCTCAAATTGAAAAATTGGTGACACAACTCTCCAAACCATGTGGAATGCTGTTCAATTAAAACACTATACCAACGTTTCAGTGCTCAAATCTGTTAAGTTTGCTCTTTTTCATTCCTATTTAACTTACTCAATATTTAACTGGGGAAGCGCCAATACTGTAAAACTATTTTACTCCCTCTAATTGCTGCAGATTGCGGAATAAAGCTGTAAGAATCCAAAACTGAAACAACTATACTCTATTCTAAGCACAGAAAGATAGATATTCCAGACATATTTAAATTGTCAATTGGCAAACTCATGTAAGCTTTTAAACGTGATAAACTACTTAAATACTTTGATAACTACTTTAATGATATTGCATCAGTCCACAAATATCAAAAAAGGCTTGCTCTTTGCAAAAATAATTTACCCAGAATGAAAACGTTTCTTGGTCAACTTTCTTTAAAGTATATTGGTCCTAAAATTTGGTCTGATATTCCTGAAAATTTGAAATCTCTCTCGCCTTAGTCATTTGGAAAACAATACAAAACGTTCTGCCAGTGTTTTTTTAAGCCGTTTCTGTGTGTCAAAATGACACCCTAAAATTTTGCAAGGACACCCTAAAGTCTGAAAGCCAAGATATCGTTTTGCCTTGAAGTAAAACGATTTGAGGAAAGCATGTTTTCCTGCACATGGCTATTGCATCAGACGGCTGCAGTGTTATCGGCCGACACATTTTTCTGGCGTAGAAGTTGGAAGCGAAAATTGTAAGTAGGGTATTTGTGCATTGTCATGCACACCGCCTCACTTCGGCCTGTTACTATACTGCTGCAGATTTGCATAGTATGGTGTAGGAAACTGCGAAAGTACTTTAATGCAATTATGGAAGTGCTTTACTATTTCACCGTTGAGATCGGCTTGCCTGGTGATGCATCAGACCACAATGAAGGCAAAAGGTCGGCAGTTGCAGCGCGCATGTAAAACAAGGTGTTGTCGGGTGAGGCAACTGTGAGAGCTAGGAGTGAGATTTTGGCTATTTGGGCCGCACTGAATCAGCTGTCAGAAAATAAAAATGATGCAATGTGCGTTGTTTTGCTGCGACTTCTGAAAACAAAAAATTTCAACATGGTGCTTTCCTTTGGTCGACATTACCACCTCACCTGACAGAACTGAGCGAAGTTTTTCAGGCGGGCAGGGGCGTAACGAGGAGGACCAAAGGGGCGCAATTCCCCGGGCGCCGAATCACTGCGGGGGGCGCAAAAAAGTCCCAACAATGTCACATGTACTTTCTTCAATACAGTACATTTGCTTCAGAAAGACCTCAGGTGCGAACATGGGGGCGCCAAACTTGTTTCTTGCCCCGGGAGCCATCTAACCTCATTACGCCCCTGCAGGCGGGGTGTTTTAACTTTGCACAGATGAAAGCTTCCGCAGAACTGTGCATCAATAAGCTCTCTGGTGCCGCCGCTAAATCTGAGCTTAAAGCTACTTGCCAAAAGTTTGATAGCGCATTAGGGAAACTTAGAACGCCGGATGGTTTGGCTGACTCGTGTGTGTCAAGTGGCATAGCGTTTCAGAAGGGCACCGAAAGATTGGCAAATTGATCATCCTCATACACAAAATGGGAAACAGGAGTGAATAAACCAACTACCGGGGTATCTCTTTGCTTCGCCTCTCAGAAAGTATGTATACCAAGATGTCGCGAAAATAATTGAACCAAAGCTGGATGATACCCAGTGCTGTTTTCGCCGTGGCCGTAGCGCTCCAGAACAAATTTCCACTCTCCAGCAAATTTTCGAGAAATTCTTGGAGTATGCCAAAGACGTATACACATGTTTTGTCCACCTCGGTTAAGTATATGGCCGGGTTCCACGTGTGAAAAACTTAGGGGGGTGTTGCGGGAGCACGGTGTTGACGGGTGCCTCTTGCTGGCCGTCAAGTAGCTGTATTCCTGCTCAGAAGATTGTGTCCGTGTCAGCAGAGTTAAATCACAACCGTCCAGCGTTGGTGTTGGATTCCGACAATGGTGTGTGCTGTCACTACTCGTCTTCATAGTCTATATCAGGGTTCTCCAAACTACGGCCAGCGGGCCAAATCCGACCTGCGAAGCCATGTCACCCGGCCGCAAAACACAATTTGCCAATAATGAAAAAATAATATATTTACAAAAATGTGTTGATTTGGTAGAATGCAATATATCCCGAAAAAATTACATTACGCGTGAGGTCCGCTTCTCGAACCGTTGTGCAATAGCTTATGTGTTCCTCTCCAAAAATTTGGAGAGCTCTGGTCTGTATGAATTGGGTAGACAGTCGCAGACGCGTCGACGACGGTGCCACCGTTAGGAAATGCAGCATGAACCGTTTGCTTTTTGCGGACGAATAAGTACTGCATGTGTGGATCTTCTCAACAGGGTCTTCAGCATGTATCTAATCGGTTTCTGCTGTGTGCGACCAAGCAGGAACGAAAATCAGCACTAAAATAATAGAGGTATTGTGTCTCTCAAGACGCCCAAGGCAGTGTATTCTTCAAGTGAGCGGAAATACCTTGTAGCAGGTGGAGACCTTCAAGGGCGTTGGGGATGGTATTCACGAGTGACGGAAGTCGGGACAAATAGATTGAAACACGGATTGGTAAAGCAAACACAGTTCTTCGTGAGCTTTATTGCTCCGTGGTGACGAAACGGCAGCTTTCAGAGAACGCAAAGCTTTCAGTTTTTAAATCGGTCTTTGTTCCGATCCTCACCTGTGGTCATCAATCTTAGGTGACGACTGAAAGAATACTGCCAAAAGAACAAACGGCAGAGATGGGATATTTGCGAAGAGTTCTCGGTGTGACACTTCGTGACAAAGAACACAGGTCTGAAATCCGTGAAGCCCGGAATGTCAAGCCTCTTCTCCGAATCGAGAGATCCCAGCTATGCTAGTTCGGCCATGTGTCCAGAATGTCTCAGGAAAGAGTGGCGAAGTAAGTCCTTCAGGCTACAGACTACACCTACGGGAAAGCGGCCCAGAAGTCGTCCAAGGTGGCGTGATTACATCTCCGACCTTGCTTGATCCCGCCTTCGTGTGCAGCCAGCAGAGCTAACTGAGATTGCTGTTGATAATGAGGTATTTTGGGTCCTCCTAGGGCTGCTTCCCCCGCGACTCTCCTTAAAGGAAAAGCTGGCACGAAAATGAGTGAATGAATATGTAGGCTCACATTGCAACTTTCTATTTATGAAATTGTCTTTAGATTGTTTGCCAGCAGTGAATGTCGTATTCAAAAAATTAAGCATATTTGGACGGAAACTTCGGCTTTTGTGAAAATCAGTTAAAAGTATCCGACATGGAAGAGAAAATGGTGTTGACACCCTAAAGCTTAACCACGACACCCTTTTAAAAACCTTAAAAAAACACTGCCGTTCTGCTATCTTGCCAATATTCTTGTTCATTTTCTTTTGGTATGCTTGTCACGTTTATGTAATTGATTTTTTTAGTGTCCCTCTTTTCCCTTCTACCTTTTATCTCTCCAGTAGCTCACCCCACCCACCGGTAAATGGGCATGCTTCTCCTCTCTGCTTTCGTGGTTATTGTTTTGTTTACGTATCTTATCTGACGTTGATTCGATGCATTTTGTTTCTTTTATTACATGTGAAATATCTTCAATTAAAAATTGATTTGTGCTAGCAACAGGGCTGGCTGAGCAGTAGACCCATGCGGTCATTCGCCGACTGTTTGTGATTCAAATGTGTTAGAACACATCAATTTGCCGAACCTGAAGATTTTTATGTTTTTATGTTCTCATCAGAATGCAGTTAATTTCTGCTTTCTGATGTTATTCTTTTTCCTCGTGTTGGATTTGTGTTTTTCGTGATTTGAGTCACAAAAATGCATGAATAAACCATTACCCTTACTCTCGGCCCATTTTTAGGATTCAGCCTACAAATCATTCAAAAAATCAATTCCTTTTGCACATTGTGGAAAACCAGACAATGGCATTTGTTCCAAAGAACATGATTTCCAGTGTTTGCTCGAGGACTTCCCAAAAGCGCATTGATTTTCGTTTTTGGCTAATCTTAGGCGCGGCTTAAGGTCGCAGTGATGGAGGCCTACGGTTCAGCGGCAATGTTAATGATATTAGCCGCTGTGGGTATATCAGAAATCAAATTTTGACATCAGCGATACTAGTGGGATATACTAACAGAAATATAAATGATATATGTGATACTAGCAAACTAAATGGCATTACAAGTGTTGTTGGTATTCAGTGCAGTTTCGTTGTACTCGTTTTGTAATCCTTTCGAAGTGTCACGAGTAGTCTGCGGCGCCCATCTCCGCTTGCTTGCGCCATGGGCCACGCGGCTGCTGTCGCAATGAATGCTGCACTGGTGATGAGTCAACGGCAACACCAAGCGTGGAACGTTACCTTGCACTCACCCATAATCGCCGAGCACGAAGCCGGACCATTTTTCAATCTTGTATGACTCGACCGGGAACCAGCCTACCAGAATCTGAGGCGCATGCTCAACCAACTGTACCAGTTAGCCGGTCGTCTTGGTGATGCTAGTGCTGTAATACCACATTCGTGTTGTTAGAATCAGCGTTTTTGAAAGTTATAAGGATGTTTGTGCCTGGGGGGGCATAAGTCACTTTTGGCAACGATTAACGATTATGACGTCATCGATTCAAAGTGAGGGGGCACAAGTGCACGTCAAAAAATTATGGAAGATCTTTTTCGTTAAGCGATTTACTTTAACAATGGACCTAATACTAATTTTGTTGCTTAAACATATTTAAGCAAAATTCGAAACGCAACAATGGGAGCCAGGCGCCTGCGGCCACCCAGATGCGCCTCCCCTGCTTACCAACTAAAAGAGAGGAAATGATGATAATTCAGAAAAGCGTAAGCTCCTTCGCGATTATTAGTAAACCCGCATACTGTTTCACTAAAAGCTTGAAAGCTTTTTTAAATATTTAACAGAAGTTTTTTTGAAGTTTTCAGATGTAAAACCAATGAACCAATCCGTCTTAGACATCAGTTAATACAAAAAAAACACAGAAGAGTAGGTGACACGTTATAAAAATGACACCGAGAACAACATTCATGAAGAATAATAAAAAATTGCACATGATTGAGGTAGTTGCTGGATGTGCCTGATAGAAAATCAGCTAACTGCTAGATTGAAAATTTTACAGCCTGCAGTGAGAAAATCCTGCTAGATTTAACAGCAAATCAGCTAAAATATCAGCGCTGTGTAGCAGTAGCCTGAACAGTAGCCTATGGATTCCTGCTCTGTGAGATCACGTTGACAACCACAACGTCACTTTCACGAAACGGATGGTTTCATTTCACAACTAGCGCCTCAAAGCTTGTCTCCGGTTCTTTGTTGAGAGTTTTCGGAAGCATGGTACATTGAATGGTCAATAGTTTTATTCTATATGACGTAGCACAAACGTATGCGAAGAACTTGTATTTAGATGCATGGGCGCAATTTGGTGGAGTCGCGGGGGACATGTCCCCCCACTTTTTCAGACGGGGGGGACATTATATGCCATGTCCCCCTCACTTTTTTCTCGTTAGGTTTTGTATTTGTAGAAGTTTCAAAAATAAAAGTGATGTTTGTCACGTTTTGTGTGAAGAGCTTTGCATGTTAGATGGTAGGCCACACGTAGCCAAATTGATGTTGAAACAGAGTTTGGTGTGGTATCATTGATTCTGTTAGTTTATAAATTTTAGCTTCGATAAAAATAATTTTTAGAATTTTTCAAGTTTCTAGAGACCGTGAAAGATGTTTAACTCCTTCTGTCCGACATTTTACCCTGTGTTGTACACTGTTAGAAAGGTTATTTTCTTGTAACAGTAAGAGTATTACAGCTGCACACGTGAGAGACCACAGTACAGCCATGATTTGTTTCGTGCAGAAATGCAACTGGCTTTGCTGTAACGTCAGTTGTCACGTATTCAGAAAGACAGCGTATAATTTAACGATGTTAGTCTATATAATGTTAGAAAGTTATATTTTCAGGCAAATCTCTGCGAAGCTTTTGCCGAAGACAAAAAAACAGCACTATTGTGGAGACTTAGTTTTGGGATGGGCAGTTTTGCAAACGATTGTTTTCAACCATTAGTGAACAGGATTTCAGTCGAAACGTTGGAGAAGTAACCTACAGTATTTACCTAGCCGTACATTGACCTATAGCTCAAAACATAGGGACTTGACTTCGGAAATAAGGATAAACTTCTTGTGATGTGGCGACAATGGTGTCCAACAAATTCAAAATATATTTTTTCCCTGACTCTTACACTTTGTGCTTGTGCTGATTGCATTGGTTCGTAAGTCATCTGATTTACTTGAGTTTAACCAAACCCACAATGCAGCAATGTTTTCATCCAAGTGCAAAACATTTGCTTTACAGATACATC
>JGI24158J21664_10012197_pt1 | contig 11399 bp, 4 predicted proteins | sample Ectturendosymbi3_FD_21664 | JGI IMG/M metagenome (IMG submission 21664)
TGTGACAAATGAAACAGTAAATGTTAGTTGCTTGTGTAGAGGTTTGCTTTAAATAATGCTATAGTTTCCACATTAGCCTATGCTATACGCAATACTGTGTGACCTATTGAGTGTGCGAACCGTTGTTTTGTCGCAAAAAACAATACACTTACTTACTTACCTACTTACTTACATTTTTTACAACAATCACTACACAAAATACGTTGATCAAGTGGAAGTTGGACTTTTGGACGTATACAACTAGGCACGTAGGCAGGGCCGGATAAATGCACATGAGGCCCATCAGGGCAAAGCAGGCCCGTAACCAGCTTGGGACACCAGGTGGGGCGAAGAGTTTTCTGAAAAGGGTCAAAATTTTTTAAACTATGTCCAATATTTTTAAACTATGTCCAACACATTTTTCCAGGGGCGGCGAGAAAAATTTTGGTGGGTGTTTCGATCCCCTGGTTACGGGCCTGGGGCAAAGTCGTGACTGCGAGGTCCCCAAGTGCACAATTCGCTCATGATCGCTCCTTTGCCTGCAGAGGCAGGTTGCGAAACTTGCTAGCGGATTGTTGTACTACTGGTCTTTATTGCGTAACAATAACGCGGCAATAAATCTTCAAATGTGCACTTCAACAAGTTCCGGTAGTAGGCGTTCTGCCGTATGTGACCGTCAGGGTTCCCACCAGGCGCGTAGCCAGGGGGGGGGCAATGCCCCCCCCAATTCCGAAAGTGACACGACACCAACAATTTTCAGTTAATTAAGCTTTTGGTGTGTAATCTAACGATATATCTCAGTGCAAATCAACGAAATTGCTTGAAGAACCTTATCCGACTTCAGCTTTTAGTCGAACCAGAACAACGTGGTTTACCAATAATATTGTCCATAATTAGTCAAACGTTGTGTGTAGCGTAAATGCTGAAGTAATCATGCCATGGCTAACTTTGCCTGACGTTTAAGCTCCGTGTGGAAGTTTGTGATCATGAAATACAAACTTGTATCTGAGCCCTTGTAATCACTAACCGAAGGTAAAAACAAGGAGTAACGCTTTTCGCAGCTGTTTCTCATGCACCAACTGTTGTATCCCACCTATTGGTGATCTAAACTCCATTTCAAGACCATCGCAAAAATTCCTCTGATAACTCTGGCGTACTACAAATAATGTATAACTTGCTCTTGTCAGCAGCATCAGCAGTCGCCTTAAATAAACACAACAGATTTTTGTTTTTGTACAGTTTTAAAACTGAATGCGTGAACATGGCGTGGTTGTATGTTTTGTATGCTTTGAAGGTCAAACTCTGGCTACAAAACGACCCAGTTCCAAAATCTTTTTTGTTAAGCAATTAGGCCACTCTTTATCAACAATAGTATTCATTCTGGATATATATTTGTGATGATTGAACATGCATTGTGACGATTCAATCACAATTATATAGATCCTTCGTTTTCATTAATAATTTTATATTCGGCGAGTTAAAAAACAGTTTTGTCAAGTAGTCAGAGAACATAGTCTGAAAGTGTTTCAATTATCATCTGATGTTACTTGCCACCCTATTCTGCAGTAAATTTGAAATCATTCAGCTGCTACGGGAAAAGTCAGCACCGACTTCTACCGTAATCAGGAACATGGGCGTCGGAAGGATTTTTACCAGGGGAGGAGGCTATTAGCGGATTTTTCCAGAAGTAGCCATAAAGATCTTTCCAAGGGGGCCTAAAAGTGGTGAAATTTCATTTTTCTTTCTGGAAACAAATTAAACGACCTTTTTTTGCTAAAAATGTAATAGAAAAATGTCAAATTTCAAAATCCAGGAAGGCAATGTCCCCCTGTCCCAGCTTCCGACGCCCACTAGTAGGAAGATGTTTTTCATTTTGTAAGTTCTGAGGCAATTCGCGCTGCCATTACTTACAGATAGCTTGCAATCTGTTTTCTCGACAAAGCCTATGTGACTAAAATGAAATGACATTGAATTCTTTCCCAGTCGAGGATTTTATGGCATTTTTACACTAATGGATTTAAAAAAGACTTCATTCGCTTACGATAGCATGGCTAGATCAGCGGATCCCAAACTTTTTTGAGCGCCACTCATATCTGAGTTTTAAGACCTCGCGACCCAAACCTCAAAAAACGCATGAAAAATTAACAACTTTATGGATGATTTTTGATAACAAGTTGCTAAGTTCATTTGTAATGTTAGCCATCTACCTTTTGCTCAAGTGCCTATATAGACGGACACAGAGAAGCAAAAGTAAAATACTCAGCTCCAGCTCGGCTTGCTGCTTCGCGACCTATTTTTTGACCCTTCTCCACCTTTGTTTGGGTTTCGACCCATACTTTGGGAACCACTGGGCAAGATCAACTAACCAACCGTTGTGTTGGGCTGCAGCGACCTTTACTGCAGAGCCGTGCTGGTAATATTCGATTGTGGCTTCGTTTTCGCAAATGCACAATCATTTTCACACTTTGTGTAGCATTCCCCAACTTAAAAAATAGTTTTGGGAATTGCTTGTGAATGATATTGCTGGCTCTAAATAGATGGATAAATACCTAGTAGTTTTTGGGAATCCAGCATAGTGCAAGTAGCATACAAAAATGTTGCCACAGTAGCATTTTATAGCGTATCATGACATAAAGCTATGCACTTTTCAAAGGCGTTGTGGGTCTAAACTCTTTGCGTTATGAACTGCATACGTCACCCAGTCACTAAAGAATCGAATAAGATCCAAGTCGTACATTTGCGCAAGTTTTGCAGACCTGCTTCGACAGTCGGTGTCTCAGAGCAAAGTCGCTACTCGACTTCGATCGACCGTGCTGTGTTGTTATGCATTAAAAAAGCTTGTAAATATAAAAAAGGCTGGTATAATGGTGGACACGATTATTTCTTGCTCAACTACAGGTTGGCCGCAAAAAGCACAGCCTAATGCAGAACATGCACTTATAGCATAGAGACTTTTACAATTACAACCGTTTTCGCAAAAAACGTTTTACGAGCAAATGGTGGCTTTCATCCAAAGTGAAAGCTTTGAACTTCACTGAAAACAATCTTTTAAAACTTGTCAGTTCAATGAAAGCAGACTTTCTATATGCCGGTGTAAATGCAAATATAATTATTAAGAAAAAAACGACAGAAAAAGGCACATTTTACAGATAAAACTTTAAAAATAAGGGGCATTAAAAAATAAATATTGAGACCCGGTTGTTGTTTGCCCTCCCCAATCAAAAATCCTGGCTACGCGCCTGGTTCCCACTGCGTTTTTTTCCACCCAGATCTGTCTTTATGGTCGACCTGTGTGTATAGGTTTAATTATGAAAAATCGCGTGAACTCTGTGTTTTTAAGTGATACACTCATCAGCAACTTCAATGTATTCAATAATATAAAGATAACTTTAAATTAAGTGTTTACATGCGCACATCAGGTGAGAAAGTACGCGTATCGGAGGAAGCAGAACGAGTTCAATCGGTTTCATATTCTCATATAAGATCATTGTCAGGGTTATATACAGTGGTGTGTTGAAGGGAAGGCAAGCGAGGCTCTTGCCTCGGGCCCCCCTTTGCAATCGTAATGTGTAAAGTACCTTACTTTCAAAGGGGTCCAACAGCAACTGTAATTTATAAGTATGCTACTTTGCTTTCAAAGGGCCCCGCAACAGCAGTTGCAATGTGGAAATACCTTGCTTTCAAAGGGGCCCAAAGTAACTGTAATGCATAAGTACTTTTCTTTCAAAGGGCCGCCTAACTTCACTGATTTCTAGTGCTTCATATTTCAATTTGGGGTATCGAAGCTTTCTTTAGGGGGCTAAGTGGTGACGGGACTGAATTTTGGGCCCCCTGTGACGGTGTGTCACCCCCCAATTTGGGTGTATGGAGTGCAGCTGATACGGCTCTGTCAACAATAGTATTTCCGTACTCCACGCTTCGTCCTGTTGTTTGCAGTTATCGTAACTCTGCTATCTTCATTTCACAGATAAATAATCTAATTAGTTTTGATGTTTTAAGCTTCAGGCCGTTGCGGAGCAGGTTACAGCTTGCCAAATTGGATTGCGGGAACTAAAGGAGCTTTTTGCGTGTGAGGGCATTTAAGTGATATTCGGTGTTAGAGTTTGGCTTTACCCGAAATCATGGGTGCAGTGGGGTGGGAACGGAGTTCCCACGCCGTTTTTTTGGCACTGCACCCCTGGCAGAAGATTCGAAAGTGTTCTTTGCACACAGGAGTTCCACACTTCCGGCGCGCGAACGTCTTATTGTTTCGGTGCAGTGGACTGCAAATTCGGCAGCGTTTTCTTGCCGTCAGTGGTTCAGAGGCAGGTTGCGAGAGTTACGATCTGCTTGTTCAACTGTTGGTCTTTATTGCGTAACAATAACATGGCAAAAAATCTTCAGAGGTTCACTTCATGTTACGGTAGCAGGTGTTTTGCCACATATGACTGTTGAACACAGATATCTTGTCAGGTAATGCAGCGTCAAATGACTGCTGACAGCGGAAAGCCATGTACATTTATACTGTGTGACAAGAAGCATGAATGAATCGAATCGGCAGTCAGTGGCGTAGCAAGAGTATAGGCTGCCCGGGGCGGCTCTTGAGTTTGGCGCCCCCAAAGTCAATAAAAATACGTATTGCACAGTGACTGGCTCTTAAAGCTTTGTATATATACTAACTAGTTTGTGCACCATTATAATATTACAGTACTCTGACATTCTCAAATATGATATGCTTTAAACACACACCAAAATATTCAAGCATTGTAAGTAACAGTTCAACAAAAAGAAAAAATGACATAGGGAAAAATAGTAAAAAAGTGTAAAAAATTAGGACCATCTTTTTTTTCTGAAATGAAAACTACAATTTTCTACACAGTAACTTTTCTTGCCTTTTTGTTGGCAATTCTTCAGTGGCAATGTCAAAATTTATTTAATCTGTCAGTTGTTGCTCTATAGACAGCACGGCAAGATTTCTCAAACGCAACGTGCTCATACTAGATCTTAAGTAATTTTCAGTTTCGAAAAACTCCTCTCACAGGTAGCAACCTAACGGCAATTGTGAGGAAAATCCGCAGCATTATTACAGTTTTTGAAACAGAGTTCCCAGGTTATAGCCTACTTTTGAATAAACTGCAAAAGTTCAAGGGTTCCTTCTTTCTCTACTGTGAACTGTACATCGGCAACATCGTACAACTGTGATGTAAAAATAACGTTCTTCTTAACTGCACAACAATGGACAAGCGACGCATCAACTATATCAATATTTCCTTTTCGGCTCTTAACTGCACTCAACCTCCTGTACAAATAACAACTGGCCTGCAAAAAAAGCTTTTACAAAAGCTTAGAGCTCACCACAGCCACACGTTTGCCCACAGTCATCCACCATACTACTAAGTTCTATGGCAGTGGTTCTTAACCTTTTTCACATATCTTACCCTTTCATCAAACAATATTGCCAAATTTACCCCCAATGCACTCAATGGTGCTCATTTATTTAAAATACAAAATAACAAATTCTTACAGTTTAGACTTATTTGTAAAATTTATATTTGCTGCAATTGATGGCTCAGTAAATTTACCCCTCTGGAAGATGAAACTTTCCCCAGGGGTTAATTTACCCCAGTTAAGAACAACTGTTCTATGGCGTCATATAAGGACTACGATCAAACGTCAGCAACGACCCAACACTCGACCAATCAATCGTGTAGTGCTAGTGAATCGGTAAAATTTGACATCAAGTGAGTTGATAAGAGTGTTGAGGACCGTGTTGCAGGGTCATGTAAAAAAGCCTATTGATGGAACATACCTGATACACGACTGTTTATTGTTAGGCTAAGAAAGCAATCGCTTAAATACACATGCCATAATTTAAATTACTCAAAAAAATCAAAAACGCTCTTCAACTGCGAGTAGTGCCCCTACATTAAAACAACTTTTATTTCAATACAGCCTGTACAGGTTTATAGCCTACAGCAGGGTCACCAACTCGTTTCCCGCGGGCACCAGGGTCGTCAGCAAGGACCGTATANGTCGCCCACGGGCCTGTTCTAAAAATAACATTAGNATGATCAATGTTTTCACATTAACGAATATCAATACTAAAATAATTGCAGGTGAACTGAGCAAAACGTTTATTTCAGAAGTGTGTATCGAACTAGTAGCCCTTCGTATTAATCGGTACACAAGAAGTAGCTCGCAGTTTCAAAAAGTTTGGTAGCCCCTGGCAAAGTCCATATTGCCGCTCCCATAAAAGTGCCGCCAGGGGCGGACCACCCCACCGCCACCCCCTTAGCTACGCCACTGTCGACAGCAATGCTTCCACAAGTTTGAAATAAAAAGTCCATTGTTAGTACGAGTATGAACCATGTGCCTGAGTGTCAAACTACACTTATGCAGGCTTCTTTTCACGTGGTATAAAACTGTGCGGCTTGTTAGAATACGTCCTTATCCAGGTTTAGTTCTGACATCTGAGTGAATACTGAGTACAAAGCTATGTTTGCCGTGGCAAGTTTTTGTGATTCATCTGTCCAATTTTGTAAAGCATCTGTGGTATTCTAATTCTAGTAAGTTGTTCGTGGTCCTGTCAACATACAGGTCTACTTGTCCAGTTTGTGTATGATGACCGTTCACCTTGAAAAAATTAGCAAAAACAAGCAACCTTTTATTGATGGTTTTGGACGAGATCCCAGACACTTGCAGCTCTTGTTTCTATGCAGGGACACCGAAAGAGCAGTAGAGCAGCGGAGGGGACAATAAAGAGTTGAGGGCAATGGAATCTTGTAAAAAACAAAAACCTTACCAATTATGCTTGTTTTTGCACAGCAACAACGTTGACCTCAAAAATAATAGCAGAAATTATAGAAAACTATTTTGAATTTCATGGGTGGGCTAATAGCTGCAATAAATTTGTCTCAAATAGATCTTAATAAACCATAAAATTACCTATGATTCTGTTATGAAAAGGCACCTCCGCCCCTGTTGCCCCCTTTTTAAAACGGCAGGGGGCAATACACTCGTCATTTCAACGCTCTCCGGCGTCCCTGGAATTACCTATGATCCTATGATGCTGTTATGTAAGGGCGCCTGTGCCCCCGCTGCCCCCCTTTTCAAAGGGCACGGGGGCAGTGCCCCCGTCATGCACCCCCGTTCCGGCGTCTCTGTTTCTAAGTGACGCTGACACGTCTTGCTAGCGGATGCCCGCAGAACCGTCACCTGAACGTTTTCAATAGGGGCTTTGCGTTTGTGCTGGAGGGCTTGACATTGAAAATTTGAAAAATACTTCATTAATTTATTGTGCATCACAGTTAAATTTGGGATGGCTTGGTGCTCTGTGTGGGGGGGTAAGCCACATTGCGATAGGGAATGAGATGCCGCAACCAGGGGGAGAGCAACCGAGCAAAAGTCCCCCCGCAATTTCCAAAAACATGTTTAGTTTTTAGGTACAGCATCAAGCTACAATCATTTTGTCCACCCCGAAAATATCAAGTGGGTACGGTCCTGCTTGCTAGGTAAAAAAAAGTCACAATTTGTGGTTTCGTTGAAGACCATGACTATGCTTCTTTCTTTAAAGATCATAGCAATGCTTGCTTTAGAATAAGTGCCGTGCGTTAAAATTCTGCAACTAGCTTACTGTGTAAATCAGGGGTGGGGAACCTGCGGCTTGCCTGAACATTTGATATGGCCCGCATCAAAATTTTCTCTACCCAAGTTAAGAGTACAACTTCGCGTCAAAACGAAGCTCCATGATAAGTAGGCAGTCGCGTAACGAGGGTGGTAAGGGGGGACATCTGCCCCCCGGCGCAGCACTTTGGGGGCGCCAAATTGAGGTCGGAATGTTACGTATTAAATACGAAATATCAGGTAATGATAATAATTACAATTTACAAAATGTCGAATGTCATTGCGGAATCTCATCCACATCAAGGTTCGCAAAGCGAGCAATTATGAACCATAGTGATGTTTCAAGGCGAAGTTTCTGTCGCCAGTAATATGAGCCCGCTTGTGGTTTGACTCACCACTGCGTCACAACGCTTTCAGAAAACCAGGGTTGCGAACTTTCCGACTTTCCTACCATTTTATAGTTGCGTCACATTGGGACGGAATCCAGATTTCACAGTGCATGCAGAGTGTTATATTGCGCATGCTTTCAGAGCAGCAATAAAACTTATAGAATGTTGTTGCCAGGGGTGTGTAGAGGGGGATGAACAAGGCGATAGACCTGGACATCCAAGGCAGTGGGTAATTTAAAGTGTGAAATTACGAAAAGTGCATTTTATCAAAATTTTGTAACTAGACCAGGGGTGAAAAATTTTCTTGAAATGCTAGCAGCGCGCAGCAATTTTTAGTAGCGCACACAGATATGCTTTGCAATACAGCATTCATATGCATGAAGAATAAAATATTAAAATAAAAAATGAAAACGTTCGCGCACTCCAAGTTTTTGGTTACGAGTGCGCGACCGTATTTTTGCAACCCTGAACTAGACGCTGTTTATTGGCTACTAAAACGTGCTGCATGGATCTGATGGGAACTTGCCTGAGGGGGCATGCAAATGTATGTTAAGTGACCTGGGAGAGAGATGAAGCACCGCATCGTTACTAGTGGCGATTCTAGAATGAAAAAACTGGGAAACCACTGCGGAAACAAGGAAAAAAGTAGGGGCCAACATAGTTGTCTCTCCTGCATGGAGATTTTCCGCTGTAATGAAGATTGATTTGCTATGATTAACCCTATCAAACCCAACATAGGCTTGTGAATATCTTCAGAACCGTCGCCAGAAACTCTTCAAATTGTTAAAATTTTGCTGGCTGACTGCTGTATATGTCAATGAAACGAACTTGAACGTCAAATTAAGCACAAAACTGGAAGGCAGCCAAAAATCTGGGTTGGGCCATGGCCCACCTAGGTCCCCCTTAGAACCGCCACTGATCGTTACCTTCATCTGTGTTTACTGAAAAAAACATCCTCAGCAATTTATTTATAGTTCAGAAAAATATAAAGGGCGGCAATGCATCTAATTGCACGGTTGTACTACTTTTTTCAGGTAATATTTGTAAGAGAAGCAATAAACAAATCATCTCCTAACATGCCGTCAGTGCTATCGTCTTTTGGTGGGCCTATCTGATACGTACTTGCATGAATAAATGCAATATCTAATTCCTCAATGAATAGCTTAACCATGAGTGGAAGAAATTGGCTTATAAACAGATGTCTCAAGCTCACAGAATAAAACAAATTATTAAAACCTAACACATCAAAACAAAAAATACTCTGAATTCATTATAATTTACTTTTTCAAAACTTGTTTATTTTTCAAAGCTAGATTTTACTTACTTCAAATGCCTGTATTTTTCACATTTTTCAATACTAGAATTTGGTGAGGGCATACAATCAAGCAGTTGCCCCGGCAATCAGCAGACCTCTGCACCCCCCTGGTTATTACGACTACGGATCTAATGTTTAGGAAAATTTGAGCTTTTACGGTTTAACAAACTTCATGTTGAAATGGATTTGGTGTGGTTCTGAAGAAAGTTGTGGTTTTTGTTTGTGGAGTATTTAAATAAATGTTGAATAATTTTGCAAAATTCTAATTGCAACTGTGTAACAACGTTGAGTACGAGTATACTAGTCATTGTGAACTTTCAGTTACTGCCACATTTGCTCTGTATCACTTTGGCCTAGAAACTGAGAATTTCCATGGACATGATTGTAGAAATTCAGGTCACACAATTACTAACCTGAAGCTTCGCACCGAGCGTCTCTGACCTTAGATATGTCTTAGATTAGTGGATGTGACACATTTCATTTATAGCATTTTTTGAAGGAACAATCGACAAATTTACAGTAAAGCCAAAAAACATTTTCTTAGGAGTTAGAGAATTAAAGGGAAAGCATTAAATCGCAGTATTTCTTAATTTTGTGGCAACTTTTCAGAGTGTTATATCCAAAAAAATATTTTGGGACTTTGTAATTTTATATTTGTCTAGCAGTTTTGTATAAAATCATTTGGCTTCAGTTTTTCATATGCATTTTTCTGTCTGTTCTTCTCTTTTATGTATTCGTGACTCGAGAGTCTCCCTCTGCCAGTCCTTTATGTTGTTTTATTACTCAAAACTCTGACAGTGCATGCTCCAGAAACCCTTAGTCCGTACAGCTGGCATCAGTGTAATTGTATCCAGATCTGTCCAGGGAGTGGAACAAGCGGGTGCGCTGGATTCGGCATCTTCAAATGGCTCTGACAAAACCGTGGTTTAGAAAACAAGGTGCAACTCTTGCCAATTTTATCCTGTGTTATCAGAAGATGTGCCCCCAAAAATTGCCATTAAAATTCATACATATTATACAGATGATCAAGGAACTTTTTGGTTTGGTTAGTTTTGCATTTTATTCCACTAGTTGCTACAATTTAAGAATACTGCAATTTGGAGTGTCATAATAAAACAGTGTGAATGAATGTTCAATCGTGACCGAAATTTCAGAGGAAATAGCTTCACGCGAAACGATTAGATTCTTAAGTCTACGATAGTGAGTGATTTCCAAGATTCAAAGGTCGTGGCGTCAATTCTGTGACGTCACAATCACAGGAAGTTTTCAGACGGGTGTAGAAACAAATATATGCAGGCGAATGCAGGGCCTGAGTCAGCTTTCGACGCCCCTTTATTCCCAACTCATGCTTCGCATCTACGCTGCCATGAACGGGCAAAACTAAGTTTGCCCCCGGGCGCGGGAAACCCTAGGTACCGGGAAACCCTGTAAGCAGGTACTTAAGACAGGAAATCAAGAAGTCACTCTTCCTCATAGTTGGATAGAGACAGAATGTTAGGACAAATTCAAGTGATTTTGCGGCCCGCCAGCGATAATACACACTTCATCCGGCCCATGGTAGTAAACAGGTTCCCCACCTCTGGTGTAAATTATCGTAATATGCCTGGATATTGCTGCCAACGAAGCGCATTTTTTATGATTGCTAATGCAACAAGGGGGATTTTCTTTCTGGTTTAGAAAGGGTAAAGCGTTTTGTGATGTCCATTTACATTGCATCGTCAGCAACTTGAAAATGACAAGCAAAACGTCTTCGTTGCTCCTCCCCTAAAAAATTTCTGCGGATGCCCATGTCTGTATCGATAGAATAGATTTGCTCTTGCCTTTTTCAGGCTGCGAACCTGAATAACGGCGTAATTGGGCATCACGACCAAAAATCTTCGTGTCCGTATGCCAGAAAACGTAATTTCAACATCAGTTACAAACGCTTTGAGACTGTTTATCAGTTTGTTTTATTAAACTGTTTCCTGTCATTGCACTCAGGGTTATGTGTTTCAGGTCATCTACAGTGACAATTTGCATTTCAGGTCAACTACAGACATGTTTAACACAACTTAGCAACAAACCATGGCAGCTCCGACGGCAACACCAGCAAATCCCATTTCGGTGATCGGTGT
>JGI24158J21664_10012199_pt1 | contig 11398 bp, 13 predicted proteins | sample Ectturendosymbi3_FD_21664 | JGI IMG/M metagenome (IMG submission 21664)
GACCTTACCAGAACGTCACCGATCTACGACGAGCCGCCACTCACTTGCTTATATCAATGCTGCCGCTTGCCTTGCATTACGCCACGTTGGAAGTCGAGGTTCGTATTAAGTTGTTTCAGCCGCTGCGCTCTTGTTGTGCTAATGACATTCTAACTCAACGCATTGTCTTCTTTTCTCGCTTGTTTTTTTTTTCTCCATCTCTTTTCCTCAAATGCCCCTCATCTTTTCCTTCTAGACCGGTGGTTCCTAACGTGGGATGTACGTCCCACAAAGGGCAATTTTTAAGGGGTGCATTGAGGCCGACTGACGAGGTCTGGTCCCAAAGTATGTTCAAACAAAGGCATTTATCCTTTAAGCTTTTTAGCTGATGCGGAGCTCACTTTTTAGATCATAAAATTATTTCCAAAGTTTTTCTTGTTCTTGTTTTCTGCTTCATTATCAAAAATGTAATGTATTTTATGCCTTACCTTTTTTCAAAAACTTCCAAAATCAGGATTTATGAGCTAAATTTTTTCGAATTCCGACAATTTCAATATTTTGGTATGATTTTAAAATTAATCTGATTAATGATGATGCTTTTGTCTCGGTTGTGACGGCCGACGCACGCTCCATGGTTAATCTTTTCTGTTTGTTTATGAAACCGCACCTGCTAGCGTTGTTGTAAGATAACTGTCTTGACTTGCTTCGTTGTGCTTTCTTGCGCAAGTTGTCTGCATGCGTGAGAAATATAACAGCATTTTGTCAACACCTACTGAGGCCGATAAAATCGGCCGTTTTGGCCGATACCGATATATCGGTAAAACCCAAATATCGGCCCGATATAGCGGCCAGGCCGATATATCGGTCTATCTCTAATCTTCGTGAAAACGAACGTACGGCTTCATTGACATTTGCCGCCTTGATAATGGCGGAAATTTCGCTACTAATCATAAAAAAACAAAACCACTCGTGGATCGCGCCTGTTGGCGAAACTCGAGTTTTAACCCAATCCTCACTCCTCACTGACCGGGTCTTGTTTCAGGACATCCAGGAACTCTGGTCGGGACCGAACGTGAACGTCAGTTGCGCGACCCGCGTCACATTCCTTTCGCTGAGAGAGCGACTACTCCAGCTCCTGATCGGGGCTTTCCAGGGCGAGTCCGACCCCGTCAACACGCAGATGATACTCGGTGCGTAAACGTTGAGTGACGTCAGGCATGCGCGTCGGAAGGATTTTTCCAGAGGGTGGCCAAAATTTGAGTTTTTCAGGGCGGGGGACCAACAGTGGTGAGATTTCACTTCACCAACTCCGAAACTAAGAGAAAAACATATTTCTACTAAAAGGCTGATTGGAAAATATCAAATTTCAAATTCCAGGGAGGTCAAGACCCCCCTGCCCCCCTTCCGACGCCCATGACGTCGGGACACAAACCTGACGTGTTCATGAACGAAGCGGCTTCTCCTCGCGTTTAGCGATGCATTTACTCGAATAGCGTTGCATTCGCCTGATTGGTACGTTCTGTGCCGGGTCCAGGTAGGGGGTAACGTCGAGCAGTTGACCTCTGACCCACACCACCGTCGTACCCATTAAAACAGCGCTGTTTTTAATTAAATAAGTTCCCCCTTTTTGTGACTTCTCACCCATTGTCTCGCAGCACACTGGCGCCCTCCTCACAATCGAGCCCCCAAATGCTAAGTATGGATCCGCTGCCGGGTACGTCGCGTGGGGCCAGTGCGTGACAATGATTGGCGGGCGCTGAAAAGCATGTCTTCGCCTCGGCGCTACTTCGCGGAATCGCGCGACCCGTGCGATCAGCGTTGGCGACTGTGCGGTTGCCACTGAAGCAACTGCCTCTCAGTGGGCGAGTGCTTCCTGAATCGCGCTGTTGAAACAATAGACCGCGTTCGCTGACGAGGCGCAGGTGGTGAGAGAGCTGTTTGTCCCTCGCGTGGAACACCGCCTTGAGGGCTTGTTTTTAGGTTAAACACGGTTTAGAATCAATAATAAAGATCCAAGCCTGTCAAAATAGTGTAATAGTTAAGACTATTGCACGTGGCCGCTTCTGCTTCCATATTATTAATCCATTCATTCCAATCAGATGCGGAAGCTTTTTGAAGCTTGTTTCAAACGCCACTAAAAGTTCATCGGTATGAGTAATTTGCTTCGGACGTTGTACTGCACCTACTATTCTTAACGAAAAATTTTATTTTTTTTTATTCGCAAAGAAAAAACTCATTTTTCTCCACGAGTCGTTAAAAGGTGATTTCCTTCGAAGACTGTCGTAGGGCTAGTTGTGACGGGTTCACGTGAAATCAAGATCAAGACACAACAGCCCGACGAACAGATACAGTGCGAAAAACAGGTCGAACAATATAAATCTCCGTTGAACTGCAGTAATGTCTTCTTGCAACGACCCCAATGCAATCACCTGTGCCGTGCGTTTGCCTTAAAGATGATAAAAAGAACCGCCTTGATACTTGACCGCGTAAAACATCTGCTTGTTTTATGACCCAAATTAGTTCAAGCTATCTTGTTTTATCCCTGGAAATTTTATCCTCTCGACAGGCGCTCTATTGGTTGCCGTGCGTGACGCTGCATTATACGAATCAGCCAATTGTGACGGGAGGAACACGGCCGAGGCTGATGGCGTCACTAAGCAACAATCTGAAAATGAAAGAGTTCCCGTCGGTGAGTTGCTTTTTCGCGCTCGGTTCAAACTCGACAGCTTTTGTAGTGCTTGTTTGCTGACATGCACATAAATATGTAATCGTGCTTACTGCCTGAAGAAATCCACTTCGTTTAAAAAAAAAACAACTTGAAAAACTGTCTTCTCTTTGAAGGGAACTTCCATTGCATGCGCCATCGCAAAGCCTTTTCCTATCCATTCTTCCGCAAAACTTCACCTTGTTCACCTATCCCGTGTCTTGACGCCATCGCCAGCGTTTCACGCAGCCAAGCTCAAGCAGCCAAGCGTTGCTGAGCTCTCTTTAGTGATGCTTTCTACAGCCTCAATGAATGCTTTCTTAATTCTTCTTTTGTCTTGCTGGAGGCGCGCGCGCGCTTCATTAGCTGAGATGAGGGCGGTCCTCGCTGGGTGGACATTCTGGCCGGAGACTGGCCGGGCACAAAGCGCTGTTGGCGGCCAACCTGGACCGCGCCCCGGAAGTGCGAAACACACTATAATTGTTATTGCGAACAATATAGCCACAAATACCGAATACATTCTTTCATTTCAACGTTTCAGCTTAGTCGTAAGCCATCATCAGAGATGATTTTGATATTTGTCGCTGTATTGTTCGCAATGAGAATCTACAGCAACTCCGTGCATTGCTTACCAAACAATAATTGGTACCTAAAAGGCGAATATCGCTTGTTACAAAATCGATCATCAGGTCATGTTTATAAATAACAGTTATTGTCTATTCGTTAGCGCTAACGATTTTCAGCAGGAAGGTCTTTGTTCTGTCACAAGTGCTTCCAGAAGTCAAGCAAAGCTGGCAATTAACAGGCTAAGGCCCGAACCTCAATGAAAATGCTTAAAAGCATCGCAAAGGCGCCAATTACCCGTCAACTTGCTTTTCCATTCCAGACACGGCTAACGGCCTGTTCAAGCAGATAATAAATCTGATACCACAGAAGCTGGAGTCGTGGAAGTCCGACCTCCCGATCTCGCTCGCCGCGCTGGAACTGCTGAGCGGTCTGGCGCAGGTACATTGTGACGTCATTAGCGAGACTGCTTGTAATTTTTTTGTGATCTTTTGTTAGAAACGCGGCGCGCAAACCCTTTCGCAGGCGTTTCTGATCTTTTTCTTGGCCAAGTAGGGTTTGTAAAAAATGAAAATAAAATGATGGTTCGAGCTCAAGTGTCGTTTGGCCTGTGTTGCAAACTTTGCAGTGCGTTTCTGCACCCCCACCCCTGCGGCATTCGTCGTACATCTGCTTGTAAGCGGCATAGCTTGTTGCAGAAAAGCGAAACACAGGCGTTGCCCAGTCGCCATATGCCCCGATAGCTTTTGTTGTTGAGATCATCCCCAGCCCTCAAAGAGGGTCTCCGCTTTTTTGGATTTCGTCCTTTCAGAACGTTCAGCACGCGCGCCGTTTATTTGTTTACACGCGTTTGCTCACGGTCCAGGCTCCTGTTGACCCGAACGAACGAGAAGTGTGCAAAGGGGCGGTTTACGAGCTCTGCCGCTACATCGTGCGCCAGTGCGAGCGACCTCCTCCCCAGCACAGACGCGAGCTTCATTCGATGATAGTCAGCGCTTTCCAGACGCTGTCCGAGTGGTTGCTACGGCACCCCTACCTCATGGACGACCGAGTAAGAAGAATGTTGCTCTGTTTGTGTCGTGTTTAAGCACTGGTTGTAAACTTGTCACGACCAGTTGCTGTGCTGTGATTGGCCAGTTGATGCTGTTGATGCGTTTAACAGGAATGCCTGCACGAAGTGCTGGAAATAATAGAGCTCGGCATATCTGGCAGCAAGTCAAAACCGGTCTCGGCCGACGACAAACCGGTTATGAAAGCGGTGAAGGAGTTGAATCCCGTGTCGATGAGAGTCAGGGAGGCGGCCGAGGGCCTGCTCTTCTGGTGAGTTACGTTTTAGCGAACCAGTGCGTGCAAAAGACTGCAGTTTTTTACTAGAGGTACCGTAGTGTTTAAATTTTCCCGATTTAATTCGACATCTGTCGCTTTCGATGAAACAGTCAGGTAGTCTCGACTGTGCAGTTAACACGAGACGACAAACCCAGAAACAACGAATGGCGTTCTGCTATAACACGCGTTTGCGCGCAGAATCCTTGGCGCGTTTGTTCGCCGTTATACTCACTTTTCCGAAAAGCAGTGTTGCAAGCAGCAGTATATCCAGATACCTGCGGCGCTCTGCAGCGCGTTGTTTCGCATTCTTAACCATTTTTTTTAAACCTGTGATTTGTGGTTCACCCCCCTCAAACGCTCGGTTTCCTTTTCCGCAAAAAAGTAGATCGTTTCTACCCAAAACATCAACTGGCCATTAATTTTAAACTATAACAAAAATTTAAGAAACCGTCGAGGGGATTCCGATGAGACAAGCTGTTTAACTTTTTTTTTCGGTGTCCCAATGCCTTAACTTTGATTTGCGTGAAATTGTTTAATGTTTGCGCCAATAAATTTAACCCAAACTTCGTTTCATGAGCGACCCTCACAGAATTAGTGAAAACAGACGGAGCTCCGTCTGTTCAATGCATACTGCCTTCGGACTGCCACTGTTTGCAATTGGAGATGTCTTCTAGACCGTAAGGTTCGACCTCAACCGCCATCATTCAATCGCGGGGTTTAAGTGTTGCAACCTGGGTCAAGTCTTGATTTTAATGTGTTCAGAGCAGCACTAACAGTGTGACGTGTTTCGGGTAAGTTGAGTTAATTTTCTTAGTGACGCAAACATTAAACGGTTCATGCAAATTAAAGTTAAAGCGCTGGGACATTCAGTGTTGATGGCCAGCAAGCAGGGCTTGCTATCGTACCCAGGCCCGGGAGGATGAAAATGCGCACGTTACGTTTTTCTGTAATCAAGCCCAAAATTACTATAGTGCAAGCCAGTTGCCAATATAACAATTAATCTATTTACAAAACTTAGCATGGTTGCTGTTTCATCTAAATTCTGATTGCTACAAAAACAAGATATACAAGTTTCAACAAGAGCCCCAGAAGCAAGGGGTCCGATGTCAAGCCAAATTTCTGACTTGCGAAAATTCTGACTTCACGCCATGTGCGCATTCACAGAGTAATATTACCTACATACCAAATACGCTGAGAAAATTGATGATTAGGGATTAGCGTTTGGTGTTTAGGTAAGTGTTTCTGGTTAGGGTTTGGGTTACTAAGTCCAATATTTTTCAGTGCTTATAGTTATTCCCGTACTATAGCTTGTTGTGTGTACCTGACATCTAACCAAAAAGTTTGAATTCACGCAACACACATCAAAAAAGTAATCGCCAAACTTCATACGTTTACTTTGAGAAGCAAAATAACTGACAAATAAGGTCAGAAATTTCGCTTGACGCTGGCATCGGTCTTCGTACTCCCTGTGAAATCTATCTCCGAGACCCTGCCGGTAAGTGGTCGGCAGTGCACGCCATGTGACCCGCTTCCCGCCCAATATTAAACTGCCAACAGTGAAAGCTCCCGACAGCTTTCAAGCGACGCATCCGATTTACGCACGCAGGGTTTTCGAGCACCTCGGATCATTTCCTTCTCCCTGTTCGCCAAGTTCGACCTGCAGCCTGCTCGACGAACGCACGCTGCTCCACTACGCCGACAGCGGCAGTTTTCCGGAGTCGTTGGACAACTTGCCGATGTGGGAAGCGACAGAGTCCTTCCGTTACTTCGGTCTGCACAACGGTCTTCTGTTGGGCATTTCGGAGCAGAAACTGCAGCAAACCGATGTTGAGTCGCACTTGCGCGGTGAGCAGATGCTAATCGCTGACAGATACGTTTTCGCTGGTGCTGCATGCCTTGTTTAGTAAGTTTGCATTTTAGGCTGTGACAAAAATGGTTATAGTTTTCTGTCTACTTTTGCGCAATAGTTTTGCTAATTAGCGAAATGGAAATACAATCGTATATGCTCAACAAGAATCGATACGCGGTGGGCATCTTCAACTAGCCAGTTTCTCGCCGTTGTATCACGTTCATTGGTGTATGGCCCGATTTCCAGAAGCCAAATTATGCACAGTTTTTTGGCTTTTATGGCCGACTCCCTTGAAATCGCTTCAATGACAACGAAATTTTTGTCCTAATGATCATCATTGTTTTCTGTCGTGTTGTCGAGCAGCGCTTTCTCTTGAAAAAAATTACTGCACCTCCGATGTGTCCGTTTTTTCGTTGTTATTGGCAACAAAAAAAAAAACAGATCACAAGCTTTTCAATAGGTCGGTTATTTCTCTGCAGAGCCTGTGCCCACTGTCAACATCGTGCTGAGATCACCCACTGGACGAAAAGTATGGACAATGCAGTTGCGACAATCACCGAGGTGATTTGCTGCGAGTGCCTGCAGACTGCTCTACTGTGCTGCGGGTTGACGTTTATACTTTCAGTTGCTCGGCAATCGCCGTGCATAGCGACAACTGCACAGCACGTTGAATGAATACACAATTGCGGAGTCGATTCGCTATAATTCAACGCGGTCGACTTGACTTGAGCTATTGCCGTGGTTACCGGACGGTAACATGGCACCACTCTCTTCCAACGTGTAACACGACAGAACCGAGTTCGTGCTTCTGCGCTCTTTCAAAGGCGAAATCGTGTGACTTGCTCGTGTGTTGACGGTTTCACGTGTGGCTTGTTGCGCAATGCCCAACTGTTAGTACGATGTGTGTTTGAACAGTTGCTCGGGTTTTCCGCTTGTGGACGGCTTTGTCAAAGATCGCGGGGGCTCCTGTTCCCCGCACGTGACTTAAAGCAGGGGTGGGGGTCTTATTCATTATCACGAGCCGCATAAATTGTGGATTATCGCTGGCGGGCCGCAAATAACAATTGAATTTATCCTGAAATTCTACCTTCATCTTACGACGAGGGATAGAGGCTTTTATGACACACTATCTCAAGGTACAGAGGCTACTAGCTTACCGTCTAAGTACCTGCTGATCATGAAGCTTTCGTTTTGACGCGATCTCTAAATTGGGTGACGAAAATTCATATGCGGACCATGTCAAACGTTCACGTGGGCCGCAGGTCCCACACCCTAGACTTAAAACCTTATTTCGGGCAATCGGACATTTACCATTGTGATTCAGATTTTTACCACTGTGATTGCGATTTTGCAACCAGGAGTGACTCGTTGCCGCCTAGCTCCTACCTTTATCGGCCCGAAAGACCTCCCCCAGCCGAGCAAGCCGAAGCTTACCAGCGACCCAAGTATCGAACCTTCCCGGAAGAAGTCGATCGAATTCCGCTGGTCAAGGCCGACTGCAGCATTCCACTCCTCACCGATGTCCCCGACCCTGAGGTATTCCAGCCTTTCGTCTCGCTGCGGCGCTGATTCTTACGGGCTGATTAAAACGGACAGCTCGCCAGGAGCCACTGGTTAAAACAGGCCTGTGGAACCGGAACCCAAAGCTGTTTTGCTTGATTGGAGCCCGAACCTTGAGTTCCGGATCCACAGCCCTGGGAAAAAGAAAGCCGGCTTGTAAATTTCGCACATTCATCAACCGTTGCTATGCTGTTCACCAACCGTTGCCATGCTGCTGTTTGGTTTGAAACGTTGGGCGAGCTCGGCCACCACAAGCGTTCCCCGTTTCCTTTCAATGGATGCATTTTTAAAGTCAGCGTCTCTGACTTGGTCAGCACTGTAAGGACAGGATGAAGCTTCAGAAACTAAACTTGACCGAAACGACCAGTTGAAAAAAAGTTTGTTTTCATCGCCGTGAGGCCGAAAACCGCGTCGTTTCGTTCATACTACTTATATTTCGTAAGTGCTTAATCACACCCTGCCATCGCCTTACGCATACGAAATGTTGTCCGATCGCAACGACACCTTTTTTCACAAAGTTGTTTAAAGTTACTTTTTAACGACAATATGGTTGAAGATCCGTTAGCACTGTTGGCATTCTTTACCAACCACGACTGCTGCTTTTACCGCCCACTTGCAGTACATTGTGACGACAGCGCTCACGCTGTGACGATTCGCTCTCTTGTTTCAGCAAGCTCAGCAGATCGAAGCGCTCCGACAACTGATCGAAATACAGAAAAAGTACGACATACAAATCTCCAGGTATTGCCGTTTGCGCCAAGCCTTTGTTTTGATAATGACGTCAATTTGTGCATTATCGTGATTGCTGGTCAACCGCACTTATCACGCGGTCTCGTACGGCGTACAAAGTCTGCCAGCCAGTCTCGTGAACAGCGTTAGCAGGTCCTAAAATAACTCGTGTTGTGACGGACGCTGTTTTTTACTCCTAGCTATGCTGCTTTTTCATGCTTTTTTTACATTAGATCAGGGGGACGCGAAACTACGGCCCCGGGCCAAATGCGGCCCGCGAAGCCACTTTGTCAATAATGAAAAAATAGTATGTTTCCGAAAAATTCGTTGGTGTGGTAGAAAATAACATATCCCGAAACAGTCACATTACGTATGATGTCCGGACTCCCAAGGACTGCGGAGAAATAGGCGATGTCGAACCTTGATGTGCTCAGTGTCATCAATGTTCTTTATCAGTTGCCGATCTGTAGTCGAAGTTGAGCGCCATCCTTTGTTTAACAAACAACCAGAACTTAATTTACTGGTTTGATTTTAAATCTCGCGCGTGCTTAAGCGCGGCAGACGACCCTTCTTGTGCAATGTTTTAGGTAGTTTTGATCGTCCAGTTAAACTTGCTTCGGCGCATTCAGCAAATTTGAGTTTTTTGCAGAAACGTGGGCATTGTGAGACTTTGCTTTGCCATTTACGTTCAATCTAAGTCAGCTTTCCCAATTTGGATAAACCGAGAGCATTCAGGTCCGTATCAAAACAGGTGTGAAAGACCTTGAGGTTGAATATGCACTGCGTTGGGATACACTCAAATTGTCGATCGAATTATGAAAGCTTTGGATAAAATATTGCAACATTTTTCCTTTACTGTCAAAGACCATTTAGGGTTTAGAACCCGGGTTCTTAAACTGGGAGTAGCAAAAGATTCGCATGGGGCGCGCGAGTATGGCAGCGACAGATTTCTTTTTCTTACTTTCGTTGGAGTCCCATTATAATTTTGAACGCTTGTCGTTTTTCGTTGCCTTCGGGGACGCAACCGTCAGATATTCTACGGCAGGAAATGCTCAGCGGAAGCGGAGTCGATGCCAGAATGCTCGCCTCCCCCACCCTCCCAGGACTTCCAATCCGCGAGGCTCTTCCTTTCACACATGAACCTTCTCACACTCGACTCAGTTAAAGCTCAACCTCAGTCGCGACAAGGACCGGACGTGAGTGCCGGAACATATGTGTGTTCACAGCATGTAGGCTTGAAAGCATTTACTGCTGAAGCGTAGTGCTGGTTACTGGGACCCGCGGCCATGTTTCGTCTTGCCCCCTCCAGCAGCGATCTCGTGTCATACCAATCTAGGCCCGATCGCGTGCTTATCCAATGAAATGTTTGTGGGTTTTATTTAATTCTATTTTATACTTCATGCGCTTCGCAGAGCTGATTATACCTACCTCGAAGGCGAGATATATACTCTGTTAATGTGTTTGATTTTAGCTTTTAAAGGATTCCTTTCGATAGACAGTTGTGGAACAATTTATATATTTTCACGTAAATCAGTTGGCCTTAGTTACCTCACTCAGAATCTTTCGTTGTCAAAGGCTTGGGCGTTGACCAGGTACTTTTTCGCCGAAAACAAAGGCAAGTTTCAAACCTGACTCATGCGCCTTGGAAACGGTACCTTAATCTTCAGCCGTGACTTCGCGGTTTCTAGGACGTTGCTGATATCTTTTATGTTTCAGTTGATGATGTTAAACAGCACCGATTCCTCGTTCAGCGCCGATCTTGAAAGCTTGGATTCGATTCCCACTCGCAACCACGACACCGTTTTCATCTTCTACGTCAAATCCGGACAAACCGATATGAAGGAGGTACGGCCAAAGTACAGTACTTTTTCATGAGCGAGTGTTTCTACTTGCTGCTGCAACATTCCGTGCGCGGCTATTATCTTGTAATATTTTCGGTTAGGCTATACAGCTGGGCGACTGATACAACCCGTCATCGTAAACACGTGTTTAAAGTAGGAAATTGAGTTTGTAGCTACTTCGAACCTTTTTTCTTTGCGAGGCGACACATTCCAATCCACCCGCAACAGGTCAGTAAATTCCTGACATTGCTATCTACACAAGTGAACCCGACGCGGTGGTCTCGTGGTTAGGACGTCTCGCTGAGAGTAGGTCGGTGGTTCGTTTCCCGACCCAGTCGTCCATCAGAAAAAAATAACGGCTAGCTTTCAGCGTATAGGAATGCTGTCTAAAGAGACGCCCAAAACTCGAAAAAATCAATGACGACAAAAGATGCAGTATGTTCGTTTCGGCTGTCTTGCGTTTCCATCGGAAAAGTAAACTGACCGAAGCCTTCACAGCAAACAAGTATTGAGTTGCGTCCTGTTGGATCTTTGTGTCTTGTACGCTTATCGCACGCATATCACTCATTACCTGCCGAAGCCGTACTCGGATAGGAGCGGCAGCCACACAGCGCGTTTGGACATGCAACCTGTGGCTTGTTTATGACGCAGGTTCTGGCTAATGTTACGCGTGAATCGGGTCAAGTGCAGGCGTCATTCTTCGAGTTCCTTCTTTCTCTTGGCTGGCCAGTCGATACGCGCACTCACCCCGGTTGGTGCGCCAACCAGCGGCTTTCGTGGAAGCTCAAAGGTTCCGCCAACGGGCGATCAGGTGTGATTTATTTCGAAGGCGTGATGCAGTTCCGC
>JGI24158J21664_10012200_pt1 | contig 11398 bp, 8 predicted proteins | sample Ectturendosymbi3_FD_21664 | JGI IMG/M metagenome (IMG submission 21664)
GTCAGTTCTTTTTGTCGCCACTAGTATTCTTGACGTCAGTCAGTTTGTTAAGATGTTATGATTTATGAGCTTGTGTTACGAAATTTTGATTGTAGTCATGAGTTTGTTTTTTTCTCTGCTGCTACTTTAGCCTTTCAACTTCTCACCTGTAAGCTTTGCTTGCAATTTTCAGGAGTGAGGATGCGTAATTTTGCGTGAAATCGATTTCCTATTAAAAATTTGCTGATCGATTCCTTGCTTACACCCATCGTGGAAAGTACACACTTGGATAGGACAAGAGGTCTCACATTAGCTATTAATGAAAAGAAAACCTTGCGTTGTCGTTGCGGCACGTGCACTAACTCCGTGCCATGTTTCGCGCCTCCTGTCCATTCTCAGCTGCCGTTTTTCCTCTCACGGCCGCCACTGCCTGCTGCTTCCACTCAACCTGTTGTGTCGCTTGCAGGTGTGGCAGCATTGCGATTGCATGGGCGTCGTCCTAGAGGAGTACAGCGACGAACGCGCCTACCTGTGCGAAGAATGCGACGAAAGGGACCTTCCTGTCGAGATTGAAGTGATACCTCAACCTCCCAACGCCCCGCCCGGCCACACGTTCTACTTGACCCTGAAGAAAGACAGTTTGCTCGTTAAACAAGGTACTCGATGGACGACGTGTTTTTCTTGTGCAGAGAGAAGCCACGCGCGTGTGGGAAGTGTTTTTTTACTGCTATTGCGCAAAGAGCAAAACTCTTGCTTGCGTTGGATGTTGCTTGAAATTCCTGCGAAAAACGTTCATATTCTTCCAATTTGAAGAAGTGACGTAAACAGCTAATGTACTTGAAACGTTATCTATTTCCATGACATCATTAGAGCACATGTTGCAGGTGACTGCGTGCGTATCATCCATGACCACTGTCTACGTCAGCGCCCGTCTAACAACCCTCCGGTCCGCACCTCGTACAGACTTCAGTCTAATTCGACTCCGGACAGAATGGATTTTTTCCGGGTCAAGAAACTGTGGACCGACGATAAGTAAATCGAACGCGACTTTCATATATCCTAGCCATTTGATTTTTAATTTTCTCAATCCGAACTGGTCGCCAAGCGTTGTTTTTCGGGATATGTATATTTCACAGCCACAATGTAAATTTAAAGCTGCTCTGTTGCAGATACTACGAACTGTACCCAGTGGTTGTAGTCAGGCTACCGCTGCGATTTAACGCGATTTAACGTGAAAACTCGAGGTATTTTTTGCTTTGACTTCACGTTGAACTGACCGAACACAGAATACCAAAAAGGTTTCCAAACCTGTGTCTACCGTGTAGTGCGACGCTACGAAAGCTGCCAGGCAACGTCGTCTGATGTATTCGCGTCACGCTCTTTTCGCGAAAATTCGCTGTGGGTCGCGGGCCAGTCGATACGAAGTCTCGTTCATCTGCAGACAAAACTTCTGTTAATAAACGCTTCTATTGTGCTTCTACCCATCAAGGCTGTTTGTTGCTGCACCGCGCTCATTGCTTTGTTCAAGCGAATGTATAAGTGGCAAGTGCCTTAGGTCAAGGGCGTACCGAGTGGGGAAAAGGGGCACACGAATCCTGGGGCGCCGAAAACTCCCAACAATGTCACCAGTGCTTTCTTCAACACAGTACATTTGCTCCCGAAAGACCTTAGGTTCGAGGTTCGATTCTGCGGGCGCCAAACTTGTTTCTTGCCCCGCGCGCCTCTAACCTCGGTACGCCCCAGCCTTGGGTGCACGTGAAAGGGGCAAAAAGTCCTGCCCCTAACTGCAAATCATTGATGTAATCAAATTTGGCTCCCTAGTCATTATTTGTTTACAAAATAAGCAGTAGCGGTGGATACGAAAGTGTCGGCTTTAGTAAGAATTTCTCGGTGAAGTTGAGTTTTCGGTTTTAAATTTATTGCCTGGTTATGGATTACATGACTACCTTTAGTAATTTGCGTGAAATTTTTGGTCTGGAAACTTGATTAATGTTTTACACAACTTTCGTCATCTGTTGAAATACATATGATTATTTTCCTAACAAATCAAATAAATAAATAAAGACTTGCCAGCAACCCAATCACGTTGTAAAGAATAAAAATCTCTGTATTTTAAATCCGAGTTTGAAAAGTTCCAAGAATGTTGGAAAACATATCGAGTCAAAATGGTAAAAAACAACATTGAATGGATCAACGCATTTTCCGCTCAGGGTGTTGCCATGTCAACGCTACATTGACGTGCTTCTTCGATAACGTGTGCGCTGAACTGTGCACTCATCAAAAGCGGAGGTAGCACAACCAAGTACGTGCGTTTAGGTATTACCGCCTGACTATATAAGGTGGTTGGCAGTGATCTGCGCCTCACGGTTTCTTTCCAGGGCAGTAGGTGGCACTTTCACGTCGAACTATTTGACGATGTCGCCCGTCTTTTCCACAGCGGCGATAAGTTCGCTTACGGGCACCATTTCGTGCGTCCTCAAGATGCGAAACACGCCGAGTTGAGAAAATTTTTCCCGAACGAACTCATCGCCACGCCCTTCCACGAGATCGTGCCTCTCGAAGCTGTGGTCAACATTTGTTGTGTGATGGACCTGGAAACGTACTGCTTGGGCAAACCTAAAGGTGAGAATGGGGATTTTCTTGTCTGCGATCACAGGCTATCGACTCGATTTGACTGAGAAACAGTCAAAATCGCAAATATCGATGGTATCTGAGCATATATGTCCTTTCTCTGTATCTTATTTCGTGAAAAAAAACTGGCAAAACCGGCCGTACTTTCCAGATAATTTTGGTTGCGATTTTGACGCGTGCTGACCAACACATTTTGAAGAATTGCCCTCATTTTTCTTACTCAAGGGAACCTTGGGCACCAAAGGCACCAAAATTTGAGATGATATTTTAAAATCTTCATATAAATTGGGGCAGAAGTTGTCACTAACTAGAACATACTTTAGTGCAAAAAAGACGATTGCGTTATGTTCTGAAGGTTCCCCAGTCAGGCTTTTTTCAAATGCCGAAAACCAGCTTTATCTCTTGAACCGTTGGATTGAAAAATACTGCTCTGATCAACTCAAAATTGCTGTTCTCTGTCTGTGGTGCACTAAAAAGGCATATCTGTTGTGGTTTTCAAGGTTTTGTGGAATAAAGACAATAATTAGTTCTACAGTAATTTCTCACAACAATATTTCACACACTGCACTTGTACTTTGCAAAATTACCTAACTTCCCGTGCCTGCAGCATCTGAAACAAAAGCACCATTTTGAGACGGGTCGGCTAAGAGCAGCAATGTAACGTTAAACTAATTGCACTATGTGTTAAAGTGGATCTACTTTCCTTACTGTAAAGTGCGTTCTCAGCTCTCTGCAAAGTGAATGAAGTTAGAAAATTAGGTAGTCTCAGTGCATAACCAAAATTATAAAATTGAAGTAATCTAAGCAAGGTAAACAGCCCATTTCTATTTCACGAAGAGCAGAAATATATCACAAAGGAAGAACAGCTATATCCGAAAGAATTAGTGAAGAGCCGTATGATCTAACAAGCAATAGAGAAGTAAAGATTAAGTAAATAGACTTGTTACCGTGCAATATTGTATTGACGCAGCCATTTGTTAAGGTTAATGAGACCGATAACAACATAAAAACAGAACATCATGGATTATCGTTGAAATTCCTTGAAACAATGTGATTTGTTTTACACAGTTGAAATGCAATTTTCCGTTTACAAGTGTGGTGGTTATCATTTTCTGTTTACTGATTTGTGTGCGTTAATTTTGCGTGACACAGTAAACTTCTAGCCAGGCATACGTGAGTGATCTAACTGGCAGCCATCCCAGCTCGTAGTTGCCCGTTCTTCAGCTGTCCAGTCACCGGCGATCTGTGTCCAAGGCGCCTGTTCGCTTTCTGTTCGTTTGAGCTCGACTGAATTTCGTTCAGGTGTCAAAGACAGCGACATCTACATCTGTCAGCATCGTTGCAACCTGTCCCTGCGAATCGTGGAAAAGCCTCTTAAAACGCGCTATCCCATTTACACCAAGCCTCACGTGTTCGAGACTTACGCGGAGCGGCTCTGTCCTGTGCGAGATTATCTCGTGAGTTTTTCTCGAGTGGCCTGATGACGATGATAACGTCACTGACAGGTGTTCAATCCAAGTCGGAGTCGGTTTTGTTTTCATGTTCTGTTTTATGTCAAAAGGTTTCAGAACATCTTCGTAAGACGCAAGCTCGCCGAATGCAATGGCTCCAGGCTACGCAACACGGAACGAAATCAGACAACGGTTAGTGAAGTTGGCTTCGTGCGCGAATCTTTTAAGTTGCGCTGCTACCTGCTCTTTGAGAAGGCAGCAAGGTTCAAGTTAATTTGCGGCGGACTTACATTGCTTGTCGCTGAATAAATCGTCCATTTTGAAAAAAACACAGAGGACAGTAGCGGTGCCGAGGACTGCAGCGTCGCGAACTTTGAAGATTATGACGACATCTACCGGAATCCCGCGGAAGAGACGGAGGTGCCGCGCGGGAGTCGCACCGACGATTGCCAGACTGGTGCGAACAAAGGGCGGAACGAAAAACAGGAGCGTTTGAACGAAATATTGAGCAAACTGCACAGTCACGCTACAGCGAGGTACGCCATGAAATAATTGCTTGAGGGTGCGGTCTTGCTGAGTTCCGTGAAGTGCTTAAGGTATTTTGAAGCTAGCAGCAACTCTTTCTTTCTGTAATGTGCAGTTATGTCACTGCTAGCGGTCACTCGCAAAAAAGTCCTGGTCTGAAGGGTTGGTTGTGTTGATTTGAAAAAATGCTTGACAAGTCTTTTCGAAATCATCGGCGCAAACGTTCGCTGCACGACCTCGGAAAACCAATAACCTTTCGTAAATTGAATGACGGTACACGTGAAGTTGCTTTCTACTTGCAGATTTTAACTTTCTGGGCTTGTCGGATGCCAGGATCAAGTACAATTCTAATTGTTTTGATGCCGACGCGCATTACCGGTGCTCCTACGTTCATGAAGATGTCCCTGTGAGTGCGGACAACGTCGCTGATAAGAGATGTTGGACGAAGAGGAGGGTTTCCTAACCAGTGGCACCCGCGGCGTCGGTTCGTGTAGTCCTCGAACCGATTGACGATGAAATCCGCGGAACGACCCAAACTGCTTCAAATCTTCGGAGTATTTCTTGCCGCAACCAGTTCGCACGCAACAGACGCAACATTCGAAAACAATCAGACCAGGGTAAATTTTGTCCTTTGCGTTTCGCAGTGTTTCGGCCAAACCGCGAGTCAGTACGCAACTTGTCCAGACTACCATGCCAGTGACCGCATTTGCACGACGAGACTTGTTTCCCGCGCGCTGCACTTAAATCAAAGGACGGAGCGATTGGCGCGTCGCGCGAGAATCCGATCCATGCAGTTCCTAGATCTCTACGCTTGTTCGTTATTATCTCATGTGCAAAGTTGCGAGAGCAGCAAACACGGTCAGGTCGTTCCTTGAAGTATGCTTTCAGCACTTGCCAATCTACCAGCGACTTGCCCTTGCCAGGCAGCATCAGGCGAGCATTTTTTGTCTTTTTCTTTTGACAATTTCTATCCTGCCATTGCGGCTTCTTTCAAAATACGCTTGCTTGCCACTGCTCGTTGTGGTAACGGAACTTGAGTTGTTCCCCATCGGCGTTTGGCTCGAACCGCGATCATCATTAACTTCCTATAATTTCGTCGGCGCGTTCGCTTTTATTGGTCGCTCTCTTCCCCGTCGCATGAATCGCTGTTATTTTTTTCGTGCTGGTTTCGTCTTAGGTACGCCCGCGACATTTTCTTTTTAGAACCGCGCGACTTCCAAGGTGTGCGTCCTAATCGCAGGTGTATATCGCAGTCCACGTCTCCCCATCTTCTGCGATCAAACGTGACTGCTGTGTCATGTGCAAACGGTGATCCAATTATAGTACGCCACGAACGACTGTTGTGCGTGCGTTGCACTTCGTCACTCGCGACCCGAGCGGCCGCGCTGCGTTATATTTGCGCACGTATGCATAACCGGATCAGGATACTTCGCTACACTGTTGAGTAAAGCGTTTAGAACGGTTGAACAGTTTGGAATTGTTGGATCTAGTTGGGTTTTTGTTTCAGCGTGAGACGATGTTGACCGAAAATTTGCAAGCCTGAAGCAGTCTTCTGCGATCACTTCGGCCTCGGTCCGATCCACTCACGCTTATTGTTGCACATTGTACATTTTGTTTAACAGTATGCGTTGAGCTTCTGACACGTGGAAATATGGCAGTAGATGAAAGTGTTGCCTGCTCTGATCTGGCGTCTGTGTGGAAGTCGTACAGGGGCAGTGGCGCCGCTGTGAAGTAGATAGCTATTTGGAAAAAAAATTTTTTTGCTGTTTCGGGCACATATCGTATGCTCAGTTTGAAAACCGCTCGCGAAGGTATGAGAATGGCTGTTGAACTTGAATTTTTCGTTGCGAAAGAAAATGCCTGAAGTAGTTCGCGTACATTCTAATTTCGTGAAAAAATCGTGTTACTTCGCTAAATAAGCTCACGCAATTTCGTTGGATCGTGACTCAGTTTAATGAACTTTTAGCTTTATCATCATTTTCATGCTTTAGATTTTTACGCGTGTTTTTCTTTTGTCATGACGTCGCTTCGCTCATGGTAAGTTCTCCAGTTTTTGCTCGTCACGCTTGACCGCTGTGTGTCGGCGATCTTCAGACTGACTTCATCAACCACCTGTTTTTAGCGTTTTTCGCGGATCTTTGAGAACCAGAAAAGTCGCGTTCCTGCTTTCGATTGAATTCTTTGACGTTGTTGAGCTACGAGCATGATTTTCGTCTTGCCCAAAGCTACGCTGTGGCATAAAAACAAAGCGAGAAAAATACATTCGCCGCGTGCGTGTTGTTTGCGCGAGTCGTGGTTAGAAAAATACTGCGCTTCGTCAAGCATCGAGTGGAAACGACGTTCGTCATGTTGCTAAGAGACAACAACACGCTAGTGCTGTAGGTTAGAAGTCAGGATAATGGCTTGTACGCAAAAGGGCGTATAAACCTCCAAAGTGGGAAGGTGCTATCCGTTACACCGAGGTTTGTGGTGCAGAAGACGCAGGGAAATGTGTAAGTTCAAAGAGTAACCTCAGTCTTTCGGGCAAATTTGGATCCGGTGTCAAGCGAAGTTTTTGACCTGTTTTTTGTTTTTCAGTTGTTTTGCTTCTCAGAATAAAGAAATAAAGTCTGGCAGTTACTTTTTTGATGTGCGTTGTGTAAATTAAAACATTTTTGCTGGATGTCAGGAACCCACAACAAGCTATAGTATAACCATTGAAAATTTTCGGACTATGTCGTTGACCTCAATTATTTTTTTTCTTACCCAAACCATAACCCGACAAACCTAAACACGAATTCCTAAACCCTAACAATCAGTTTTATCAGCGTATTTGGTATGTAGAATATTACTCTGTGCATGCGTACATGGTGTGAAGTCAGAAATTTCGCTTGACACCGGGAAGGGCTTGGATTTTGTTAAATCGCGCCTAGATGTGGAGATTGTTGAAGCATGTTCCACAAACGACCTAAGATCAGTAGCGCAATTTTGTTCGGTAGGGGCCAGTCAATGACGTCGTCAGTAACTGACATCGTCACGAGTCCGATTTTTTGTGTAAGTTTCTAACAGTTGAAGCACCAGTAAAAATCTTAGCAAGTTGGCTCATTCTGGTTGCGCCACTGCCTAAGATGTATTCAAAACAAGTTTTTAGAATGTCTCAGGAGCAGTCAGCAAACGTAAGGAGCAAAGGCTCAAGGTGTTCACGAGCATAAATCAGTGTTACGAGATCCTAATTACTGAGAGGATGTTCAATGAAGTAGCTTTTGTATAACTGCCTGCTTTACATTCTTGGAATATAATCCATATTGTGGTTCCCCCATAAAATGTTTGACGTTGTTCGCAAGTGTCTTAGCTAGGGAATTTTATATGTTAATTTGGAAGTTTGTCCAGTTTCTCTGATTTTTGTAGTAGCAGAATTGTTGAAACCGTTTATGGTATAATCAGAGAAGATATTGCAATAAATTTTGTACATATGTTTTGCTAATTTATAATTGTAGATTCTTTGATCTGTAAGAGACTTGTTGGATTCCAAAATTATAACTGTCTTTTGCAGTTAGGTTTTGGGCGCGCGATAAGTGCGGCTATTTCACATAGAGTTGTATTAGCCACGAATATGAAGTTTTCTAAACGTCATGTCAAACGTTATCAAGTTCATTTGTTCTGCTTCGATGCTATTGAAAACGTACGAATGAATGAGTGTCCTGATCGCTTGCCTCGTTGAGTTGATAGTTCGCATGCAAGGCTCTACCATCTGTGTTTGTTGAGGTTGAGGTGCTCATTTTCAATCATGGAAGAAACAGGTCAAACTGTCAGAAGGCATGTACTGACCTTTCAAATGCAATGGCAAGTACTTTTTCTAGAGAACTTCATAATACAGGACAGTTTACAACATTCAAATATCTTGTGTGTTAAAGACTTCCCAGTTTTAAGGTTTTTATTGTTATGAAGGCATTGGCATAAATTTGCATGCAAATTTTAAGGAACATTTTAAATGGGCCAAAAAGTAATAATTATGTTTTGGTGGGAATCCGGGCTATCGTCTGCGTCAAAAACCACCTCACCACTTTTTGCAAACTCTCCATCCACTACGCATGTTTAAGATTGTGTTCCGCGACAGTTGACTTTAGCCGAAACAGTTGTCTTTATTTTGTCTGCTAAGGCTGATCAGCGCAAGCGCTGACGGCATTGGCTACATTAGCTATTTCTATAGCATGATGGAACTGTGGCACGAGCTCAAAAACAGCTTTTTTTAACATAAAAGCATTCAGGAATTTGATAGTGTCTCAGCAGGGAAAAAGGAAAACTAAAAGTTTGCTGAACTTCTATACATAATAAAAAATTGAAAGTTTTCTTGCGTACTTCATGTGCATTCTCAATTCTTGTGTAGTTTAGCAAGATTCGATCTTGCAAACCGGGGTGTGCGCCAGCTGGTCCAGCCACACGCTTTTTATGCTCGGCTGCTCGTATTCGACAAGATATCAGGGCAGCATCATTTTGCAGTTGTAAATTGATCGGACGCAGTGATGAGCGTGTTTTACTACCCTGTTTTAATGCGCAACCTGATATTTTTGCAGTTATAAACTGCTGTATCGTAGCGTTGCTTGTATTTTCCTCTGATATGCTAGCTTGGAGGGCTGATAGTTTATATTCAGCAAGGGCGTGCGCAAGGGGGCGTTGGGGTTACCCCCCCCTTGAGCTTGATATTTTACGAAAACTGTATTACCTGCGCAAAGGAGATTAATTGTTTTCGCATACTTTTTGCTTGTTAATTTGTCGACGTAATGCAAATACCACGGAATAAATTTGCATGCAAATTTCATGTAAAATTGTAAATGGTCCAAACAGTAATAATCAGATTTGGGGGGAATCTTCGTTATCGTCTGCGTCCAGAAACAAACCATCTCACCACTTTCTACTGTTGTGGTTAAAATTAACCCCAACATACCTTTATGAGAAAGATATTGATGTATGGCGAAAAAGTACTCCTCTGTCGCCTCGGAAAGAACTGAAGAAAATAACTGTCTGGTTTGTTTGCAACACAACAATGAATGTTGCATAAAACTCTACGTGTGAATATAACACTAACCTTTTCCATTACTAACCGTTATTGTCATGTATTACGGGGTAGAAGCCACAACAAATTAGGAACCATAGTTAGGGACTAAAAGGTTTATTACGAACTAAGGAGAAAAGTGGAACCATAACGGAGTCATGCCAAAGTAATAACGAAGATTCAACCAAGGAAACAGCAACCCAACGAATGTCGAGGTTTTGTAAACAACAAACGAAAAAGGAGACTTAACAAAGAAAAGAATGATTGAAAAGTTCTCCGACAAGAATGGGAAACTTAGTTAATATTGTTCCCATGGCATACAAGAAAAGCGTGCACCTGCTGTATAGACATTTGCAGTATCAGCTGCCGTATTTGCAAAGACAGGAGTGGTGTTAACTTGTATAACACACAATATAAAGCATCTATGAGAAATTCTCCCAAGTGTGGTGTGCATGCATTGACACATTTCTCCCTAGTCATACCTGAAGGATAAATAAGGTATGAAGTCATTGTGAGCGTGAGCATCAGATCACACTTTCCCATCAAAAAGATAAACGAAAGCTTCTCTAGAAGGAGATGGGGAAAAAGCCAGGTCACAATTTCCTATCAAAAAGATAAATAAAAACCTCTCCAGCAGGAGTTGGGGGAGAAGTCAAGTCGTCACGAAGGCCAATCAAAAAGAGAAATGAGAATTCCTCACAGAGGAGATTCAGAGCAAAAGGGCCAATCAAAGATAAAGTAAAATCATGTGACAAGGGCAAAAGAGCCAGTCAAAGATAAAGTAAAGTCATGTGACTGTAGGAAAAGGGCCCATCAAAAAGAAACATAAGAAAACTTTTTTGTTAGGTTTGACCTGATGAGTATTTAGTTTGTGAGAGTCTCTAGGCTCTCAGAGATTTTTCTGGCAAAGCAAAAATCCAAAAATTGGCGAACTTGTGGGGCCTGGTGAATTCGTGAGCCAGGATACGCTTGTAGCCAATAAGCTCAAGGGAGCTTTAGTCTGAAGTAAAACTGACCTTCCAGGCACGAAGGTTTCAGTACGGTTAGTTAAGACTGAACTTTAGTTAGGGCTGTATGCTGTTATTGTAGCCAGACTTTGTCCGAGAGCTCCGTAACCATGTGTAGTAACGAAGTTCTGTCAAAATTTTACTTAACTTTGGACTTTAACAAAATTGAGGCATGTCAGATTTAACTAGGGAATAGAGTCCTGTCAAAATTTTCTAAGATTTCGGACTTTAACTAATATTAGGGCATTTTTAAGTCAAAAAGGAAACGAAGTTCTGGCCAAATTTTTCATGATTTTGTACTTAGAAAAATCCCAGACAATGGGGGGTCATCATGTTAGGAGCATGTTCATGCGTTTATCTTTATTTACGTTTGGTCGTGTGTTCGTACCTTGATGGTCAATAAAACATGTATCCCCTCGTAAACGGGTATAATGGTCCTGTCACTAGCAGCTAAGGTTGGTGACATTGACTATTTGATTTAGTGTGATAGTCTACCATAGGACCCGGCCTCGAGGACCCTGTCTAGAAAAGCGAATATAAACGTTAAATTTCCCAAAGCGTTTAGCATAACTTGTTTTGCACCGAGTCTCTCGTGGACGGGTACTCTGAGCTAGGTTATTGGATCCAGCGAGGGGCGTCGGCCGCAAAACTGCAGATCTTTCGTCCACTACGCATGTTTAAGATTGTGCTCCGCGATAGTTCACTTTATCCGAAACAATTGTCTTTATTTCGTCTGCTAAGGCTGATCAGCGCAAGCGCTAAAGGCATTGGCT
>JGI24158J21664_10012201_pt1 | contig 11398 bp, 6 predicted proteins | sample Ectturendosymbi3_FD_21664 | JGI IMG/M metagenome (IMG submission 21664)
AAATCGCATTCTCGCGCACTTATTTCAAAATTGATATTGTATATAGATCGCAGAGCCCTTTTAAAGCTTGGAACGCTCCACTGTTTGTGTGTCTACATGGGTTGCCTAACTGCATGCGCTTAGTGCGCAACAAAACAAACATTTGCTCGGTGTAGAATTTTCTCAGAGGGAACAGTGTTCACGAGTTAACACTTTTTGCTCAACTGGTACGGCAACAATACTAACTGCTGATGTTTCACGGAGCAATTGTGGTTCTCTTCTTCAATCTATGAACAGGGGCATTGTGTTTAGCCAGAGGTCTTAAACTTTTTCAGGCTGGCCCCATTTCGCGTTAGTCATTGATAGTCGTACTCGTGCCTCACTTAATCTCAAAACCAAACACAAAAAAAACAGAACAACAAGTCATGCACCATTATCGCACTTTTCAACAATGTGTCGCTGTTATACGCGCACCCCCTCGGGAACCGTTCACGTACCCCCAGTTCAACAACACAGGGTTTTGCCTGTTTGTCGGACACTAGTTGCCATCGAAGAATTTCGTAAAGTCAGAGCGGGCCGCAGCAGTTTCAAGTAATTTGTAAATCTGTCGGAGCTTCAAGAGCAGTTATTTGCGTAACAGTCCGATTCTCAAAGTCACTGACTTAAATTCGTCACAATCACGATCTGGCTAACATACTCTTGCCTGAAACGCATTAGCGCGAACAGACTAACAAAGCTTTTCTTATAGCGTGAGGAGTCTGAGGACGAGGTTTTGTAGATATTGCAAGGGAGCGTTCTTGTTCTGTGACAATGTCTGATCGTTGTGTTGTGTCACAGTACCACAGTTTTGTCACAATGCTTGGTGCTGGCGCAACACGCCCGAATTATTGCACTAGAAGGTCGCTGTATTGATCCAGCTGTGCAGTTAATCGTTGCATGGGGCTCAAAATAGAGGTTGAAGGAACTGCAAGTCACAAAGTCTGATGTTTGCCAAGCAATTTTAGCGCCCCCATCATAGTGGCGCCCATGGCACGAGCCATGCTTGCCACACCCTAGATACGCCACTGATTATGCCCATTCGTTTTCGAATTTGCTTGAAACATATTGTTGAAAAGTATTTTTGATAGAGCTCTTCTACTGATCTAAAGCATACAACGCTAAGAATCAGGCTACCTACGATCCGCTCTGAAATGCATAAACAGAGGCGAATTTTCATTTTCGGGGCCCCAGGCTATTTTAAATTGGGGGCCCTTTTGGAAGGTTTGCGACAACTGATGATGTCGTACAAATTAGCACTACACGTGCTCGTTACATTCACCGAACAAGTTGTTCCAATTCGCAAATACATTAGCTACATTATTCTCAATTCCGTCGATATCAGGAACAAAAACCGTAACTAAAGAAAAAGGCAATGGTGAAGTTCTCTGACCACACACACATTGCATAAATATTGTGTACCTCACAGGCCTCGTGTAATCTGAAAAATGGATTCAGGCGTTTTATTCCACAGTTATACGCAACAATAACCCAATTCTCAACACCATAAAAAGAGAATGTTCGTCCTCATTCACTTCAATCCTTCGCGCTTATTCTTCTATGGAGATCTTTTGTTAGGGGCAGAGAGAAAAAACGTGCGTTGAACCAAAACAAAACTACAAACATAATCTCTTATAGAAATGCTGGAAATTTTCCTTTCTCCTGAAATTTTGGGACCTCGAAATCGGGGGCCCCAGGCTGAAGCTTTTTTAGCCTAATGATAAATCCGCGCCTGTGCATAAAGCTTGCTAATTTGGCATTAATGCATGTAGAATTGTCTGTGTTCCACAAATTGAAACTTTTAAAACGTTTTGCATCAATTACTGACAAAAAACTAGAAAGACGCTCGTATAGCGGCAGTTGGAGAAATATGGATTCGAAATACACAGTACACCTACAGTGCCCCTGATCCGGATAAAGCCCTTCTACGGCAAACGGCAAAACCTCCACTGCAAAAACTCCTAGAGTCAAAGAGAAAATTAGAATAAAATTCACAGAATTATTCAAAGGTAGGTGCCACGGTTAGTTTGTTAGGGGATATCGAGGGCCACAAAGAAGCTGATAACCAGGAATTAACTAGACCGAAAGTAAAGGCAAACGCTCAAGTCAGGATCAGCAAAGCGCAAAACAAAAGGAAAGACATTGCGCAAATGTACAGTAAAACCAGCTGTAAAGTGCTTGTCCTGTTCGTGAGGCTATCACTATAAAATAGAACAAAGAGCTGTTGTCCGTTAGACAAGTGGTTCTCAAAAGTGTGTACGCNAAGTTTTCAGTGTCTTTAAAATAAAGTTTTACCGTAAAATGTAAATATTTTTGGTGCATTTCTAAATGTCAATCTCATGATTACAGTCAAGAGGTACTTGATATACAAAGGATTGCCCAAACACTGCATCACTAAAACGTTGAGAACCACAGCACCAACCTGGGTAAAAATGTATGAAAAACCATTGTAAAGTTCCCATCGTAAAACGTCAGTTAAGCTATAAGGTTGAGGTCACTTTTGTGTGATTCTTGGTTGAGAATTTATCTCTAAACGGTGTGTGGTTTGATGCTCTGCGGAATAGTGTGGATATACCCTTGCTCATGACATACGTAAACGGACGATTAGTGGACTTTTTTACTGAAAATGGTCAGAAAGTCTATGACGGAAAATGCTTTTGTGAAGGGCCATTGCAGCACAAAAATCGGTTTAGGGACGATACAACTGTCTCTTTCAACAACTTTGCCATATATGAACGGTCCGTGAGTGGCTATCCTCCAACCGTCTCTGAACTGAAGTGTAAACTGCAAATTCGTATTAGTTAACGCTTTTGACAGCTGCTTCATCAAAGTTGAAACGAACGCTTGTGAAGCACTACACATTTGCAAAAAAACATCTAAGGGGCCCCTTGGCCACGACCTTGCCATGGGCCTTGCGCTCGTTTAATTCGGCTGTGCCAAGATGGAGGAAATATTACTCCAGCGGTGGTAGGATTAGCGTTAGAATTATGACAGAGTTATGTGCATAACAGGATATAAGCAGTTGAGTGGAGTAGGCAGCACAGGATATACAGAGTAGAGGGGAAGTAGGCAGTAGAGGAAGAAGCTGGAACCGCAGCAAGCACATAACAAATCTCTTGATCATCGATCAACCAAGACTCCTGGATTTCATGAAGAGACCAACTGACCAATTTGTAGCTACTAGAGACGTCTCTGCAGCAGTCGATGCAGGTCTTTCAGAAATTAGCAAACGGTTTTCCGTTTTTTTTAATTGAATACCAACAAATTAGTAGTTTAAACAAAGGTGACATTAGCGCATCAATCGAACAAAATGTTCATAGGAAATACAAGTCCATTACAGTAACACCCGTCATAGAGCGACTCGAGTCACTGGCTCGACTCAGTTCGAAACGAGTCATGATTTTTGGTCATTCGACTCGAGTCCTGTGGAGAAACGATGCTGTGAAAACTCGAGTCACGTTTTTCTACCGCATGACTCAACTCGAGTCACATTCATTGACGCCGGTCAGATTCATGTTTGCAAATTCTCCAAACATTTGATTGACAATGCCAGTTAATTTTTGCACATAGAAAAGTACACTTTTTGCTTCGGTGATGATTAATATTGTCGCAAATTTTGACTGCGTTTACTAGTGTTGTTATGCTAGGTTTTAAGGTTCAGGTAATGCACATAACGCTGATGCAGAGATGAGTTTTACTTTCCAAATTCCTATCACTGTTATTGGATCAAGTCTACATGTAAGCTAACTCAATGTTTAGAAAAACAAATATAGGAGTTTACAAACTAAATCAAGTTGACTTTTCTCTACCTTTGATTCACAACATCGTAATAATTGACATTGCAAAAACCTCAAAGTGATTTACTACTAACAGCAATGCAATGAGAAGATCTGGAAAGCTTATCTCACCACTTTGTCTGTTAATCACTCCCCAGTAGCACTCTAAGTCGATTGCTTTGTCCGGTTGTTTTCAGATATGCACCAAAATCTCCAGTGCACGTGAATGTGAAGTCAGAACAACGTAACGTCAAACGGTTCAGTGTAGACTATCGGCGATAAGAACGTTGAGTGTTTACATGCGCAACAGGAAACAGCGACCAAATATGGTGATGTAGGTTTACGAGCTATCGTGTCAAAGATTGGACCGTTTGCAAACAAGTACAATGCATTGAATTCTGAATGAAATATTAGCTGAAATTACGCACGAAACATTAAAGCACTAATCAATCCACTGCATAAGAATGCCCTTCTTGGAGAACGTGACGTGGACAGGTTTCAGGCATAAATCAACACAGATAGGCAGGATGTTTGATCTGCTGTTGGGTGAAAGCAGAGGTGTAACGAGGTTAGATGGAGCCCGGGTCAAGTTTGGAGCGGCCATGTTTGAACCTGCGGTCTTTCCGAAGCAAAGGTGGTGTAGTAAAGAAACTACTTTCGACATTATGTTGGAATTTTTCGGCGGCCCCCGCAGTGATTCGGTGCTCCACGCAGTGATTCGGCGTCCCCATATTGCTAAGGCGCCCGGGAAAATGAACCTCCCTTGCCCCAGCTCATTACGTCCTGGGGTAAAAGTGGTTTAATTTTTTATTTGTATTTGGAGAAACAGTTGCGCACTTTCATTGTGATGTTGAGATTAAAAACAAACGAAAGAAACACTCNAAGATCCTGCAAAATTGTCTTTGCTGTGCGACAGAAAAATCTCTGCATTGTGGCAGAATAAATCGCCGTAGGAGACGCGGAAGAAAAGAAAAAAACGCAACAAAAAACCGCGAAAACGTCAATACAGCAAGTACCCACAAAAACGGAAAAGTACACCAAAGTAACTGTTCTTAGATCATACCTTGGCTAGAGGTTGAACTAAGCAAGATTCAGAAAAGTTATAGTTTGTATCCTACACAGTTTTTCTAAATATCCAGTTGTGAGTACTTGTAAAAGCGACACCTCCTCCATTCTCGCCATGACACAGACAACAGCAAAGACCTCACAGCAATCAACAATGCATGCAGTTTTTTTGCAAGCATTGGGATCCTTGACAGTAATTGAAACAGAGAAATTGCATTCTTATTTTACCAACGGCAAAACTTTATACACATGTAATGGTGTTCACTGAAATTAACTGCACCACCACACAATATATTAACCTGCATTCACTAATCTCACTGTGCAGTTCTACAAACACAAATGTTATCTTGTACACACTGACAGCGATTCGATCTAGCTATGGTTTCTAGTTTACTACGTGTATTTTATTTCGCAATTTGTTTTTTAAGCCAAACTTGAATTTTGTTAAGTCCGTAATTGAAAATTTCTGTATGCAATTTAATCTCGCCATAGGTTCACATTTCCACTTCCACTGCCCCGCACGAATTATCGTACTACTTCCGCAGTCTGACCATTGCGTTGCTCACGCAGTTGCACTGTGAAACAATTTTGGGCATGGCAATTTCCTGCCATTGCTTCAGCAAGCATTTATTTGACATCGCAGAGCGCTTCCAGCCAGACCCTCTCGAATCACAAGTTCATCGAACATGCCCCAGCACAAACAAGCACTGTACAACTGCTAAAGCTTGAGACCCAGCCCAAAAGGACTCTTTTCACAGAGCACCCCCTTTGTAGCGTATGGCAAGGCACCTCCAACCGAATGCCTCCCTTTCACGAGTCCAGGGTCGCTCATCAGTACAACAGGTACCTTGCCGATATAGCAGAGAACTGTGAGCTAACCACTGGTTAGATTTGCACAGTTGGCCAAATTGACCATCTCAACCTAAATTTTTATCTAAAATTTTCTGGTTTATATACCCAATTGCCTTTTTGTAATTTTCTTTAATTACTTATTTAAATGCAACTCTAAGTCGCGTTTCATGCACTGAGTTGCAATTATTCCTTGCATTTGCAGTCCGTTGCTGCACTTGATTTGCAGTGACGCTTTGCAATTGCTACTTGCATTTGCAATTGCTGCTTGCATTTGCAATTGCTGTACACATATGGTTCTTTCACTAATATTTTACATTTTGCACTTACATTTAACACAAAAATACATTCATAATCACAATATAACTATTTAGCGGATTTCAATACACGTTGGACCAACGCAACATTGAACTACTTACATCTTTTTACAGTTTAGATTTTCTACTTCTCTGTTTTCATAATAATATAATACAATATTGCACAACAACTGTATAGAACGCAGTATCGGCGAAAGGCCACTTAAGCATTCTAGTCAATTATTTTTGTGGCCTTGGATGGTTAAGAGGACCTTGCTTGTCCCGAGTCCTTCATGCTTGGCATAGCTTTTTGTTTTTTCTGAAAAGTTGCTGGTTGCTCTGCCATAAAAGTAATATCATTATTTTGCATGTCAATACTTTCAAGAAAAAAATTAATACCGCCAGCGTTAATCACGCTTTTCTTACGTTCCTTTAAAGTACGTGTTCGATACGTAACGTAAGCTCCCCATTGTTGTGATATATTGCCAATTAGTTCTGGCGCAGCACGTACATATCGTACATGAATTGTTCTTTCTTTCATTCGTATGCTAGCGACATAAACCATTGGTTGCTCTTCGAGAACAGGCACACGTAATTCAATCTCATGTTCGTTTCGTGCATTAATAGCAATCCAATTCAATACTAACCTTATTGCTTTTCCCGGAAGCATTGTAGCCAAGGGCCGCGTAAAGTCTGCGTCGTCACTAATCATATATGGATGCGCTTCTTGCTCCATGCTTGTAGCTACAGCTTTCTTTCATCATACGTATTAGTTCCATAATATTTATTTCTGACCACTTAGTTTTTCTATAAAACATAATTTCATTATGTTGTTCTTGTATTTATATTTTTCTTTTCCATTTCCCCGCGTAAGTAGGACATCTTAAATGTTTCATTCTTTCTTTAACAGCAATCACATTTTTTCTCAGTTCTCACCGTTAAATTGATATTTATCTTATTTCGGCATGCAAAACTACTTAAATTCGCCATATCCGTTAGCCATTCCATTACTGCTTAAAATTTTGTAAATAATCGCCTTGTTTTGAAATTTCCTGACCTCCTGGAATATGTTGCGTTCTTCTCAATACATAAGATATAGATCGTGCAAGTTATTCATCTTAATATTAACACTATACATTAGAACATTGCCTAATCAACACGTACACATAATACATTTCATCATTGTCTTTTTCATGTTTTAATCCATTTCTTCTGTGTCCTCTTTGTGTTATATTAAACTCATAAAACCTGCAGTTGGTTTTGTCACTGCTGCTTTACTGCTATTTCAAAAGTTTTATGAACCAGCCATGCTATGGTCACTTGTGGCTATAACACTGTCATAAACATTAAATAATGAGACATCCTAATAAGATTGTTACATGTGCAAGATGATTCTAAAAATAGATTACGTGTTGACAAAAAACGAAACGCAACACGAAACACAAGCAGAGATTAAGTCAGCAAAACGTTAGCAGTTAAGCAGTTGAGTGTATCGTGTGTATCGCTATAAACGCCTAACTGAAGGATGATGATGACATTCAGAGACAAGTGAAATCACTATACTGTGCTGCAAACAAACTCAGAGGCACTTTTGANCAGTGCTCTCCTGCAGTAAAAACACTGGTTTTCGTGGGTACCATGTAAAGTATGGATGTCCGTCAGGGCGGATATTGCTAACGGGTCTGTGATGACGTAACCGGAGGGGAAAAATAACTTGCTACACAATGAATAAAGGTAAAGACACAAAACAGAAAAATATTTGGCATTGCAACTTAATGCAGTTTTTTTTTCCCGAACACGGGATGCTAAAAAGTTGCGATAGTTTAATTCTTTATATTTTCCTAACTGTTCAAAGCTAAATTTCGCTCTCACCGTAGCTTGTTATCAAGAGTGCAATAATCTTGGTGTGAGAGGGCTGATTGCCGAAATTAAGCCTAGGGTAGCAGGAAATAATGTTTTTACTTCCGTTATAGTGTCATTACTCCCTATAAAATATTGGCTTCCGCGACTCCGGTTACGTCATTTTATATCCACGAGCAAGATCCGCTACTGAAGGATATCTGTCTTTTACAGGACACTTATTTCGTGTCTATTGCATGCCAGTGGTATGTTCAATTAAGCGCCATTCATTTCAGCAACGAAAGTGTCGACCGAGATTTGATACGCAAAGTGAGAAGTAGTCTGGCTCTGCACGCCGGCCCGTAGTCACGGAGTGGCATTAAGTGACAGTCCCCACCAAATTTTGTTGTGCCCAGAAAAATTTGTTTTAAACATTTGGTAAAAGCAAGGATGTTTCCCCTCTAAAATGCGTTTTTTTCCCTAAAACCTAAAAACCTGGCTACGGGCCTGGCTGCACGTATTATAAAGTCAGGCTTGCTTTGTGCTTAAGCAAAGTCGCAAGCAAAGTTGGTTACAAAGCTTGGTTACGCATTTTTGAAAGCCGAGTTAACAGGATTCAACGTCTTATCAACATTTTTCACGATGAGTTTGCCTGCAAGCTGCGATCTATCTTACGCTGTTATGTGAATGATCATCCAAACGTATAGGAAGTTGAACATTTCATGATGGTTAATAGATTTCATTCGACTGTTTCAGGTTGATCTTACGAAGGTGTTATTCTGATCATATAAAATTGTTAGGGGTAATAAAAGTAGTTCAGCAAATTGAGTGGCATCCAGTGCACACTGCAGCCAGAAACGCTTGCATTTTTTGAGTGTTGTCCCCAAGATGTTAGCAGCAGCAATCTGAACTTCAACGTTGGACAGGTCGATCACGTATCGCCCACACCTTGACTTCGCAAAAAACTGACATCACGCGTCGCGCTCTTGAGGAGGCTTGCTGGCTCCGGCTGCGGTGCTGGAGCAACAACGTTGCAAACAGCCGCCTTAGTCCTCGTGCATTCAACCACAGAGTACTGCGCTCCTGTCAGGCCGCAGTGCTCATACCTTCCTTATAGACACCACCATCACCGACGCCTTGCGAATTGTGACTGGATGCCTGCGTCCGACACCAGCGGACAACATTCCCATACTCGCAGGCATCCAGCCTGCTGAGCTTCGTCGCTATGGAGCCACACTGTCTCTAGCACGCCGTGCCATGGAACCTGGACGTTTGCTCCACTCAGAACTCACCGGTCCATCAAGTGCAGAAACACGGCGCCACAAATCAAGACAGCCATTTGTACCCGCCGCACAACATCTCATCAGTTCATCCAGGGGTGGATTAAGGTTGTGTGGGGCCCCTGGCTGAAACTTAGAAAGGGGCCCTTTCTCTATATAGGAAACTGTCGTTCATAGGGAAAGAAGTATATGAACGATCTGAAGCAGTGGTTCTTAACCGGGGAGGGGCACCCCTCAGGGGGGCGTCAAGAAATTTTCAGGGGGACTCGAGTCCTTACATGCTCTACAACATGGAAATATTTTGAACGGGAATGTGTAACTTCCAAACGTTACGCCAGCGCTCATTTTACGTCGCTACATGTTGTTTGGTTTAGTTCCGGCAGAGATGGAAGTCGGGGTTTAAGTTTCTTGAAATTTTTCAGGCCGATTTCGAGCCTGCATCCTGGGGACGCAACTAGGGGGGCTGTTTAGTCGGCATGCCCATTCCATTTAACAATGACATCTGTGCCCTTCTCACATTTGAGAACAGCATGGTGCACATAGAAATTTAAGATAGCCGGCTGCATCGCAGAGCGGCTTGCCTAATTTCTGATAAACATGAATGCATACAATTTGCACAGTCCCACGCAGCGTGGGATATCGCTATGGCTATCTGCAATTCGACGAGCTTTCTGCAATGTGGCTGTACATCTGCATGATACTAATTCTCTGCAGTAGGCCTACTCCCGCCATGTTCTGTGATGCGACAATGTATGTTTATGACGATTCAACTGCACTTGAGCCACACTCTTGTTGAATGTGACACTAGGTTCATGTGGCTTGGCAGCTTCAGGCCACCGTGCGATGTCGACTTCTTGACCAAAGGAATACAGTAACTTTGCTTTCTTGCCATCCCAATGGCGACACTCAGTTGCTTAAACTCGGAATCATGTCTTTCACTCACACCAATCAGCGCGGAGTGTTTAGTCCACAAACGAAAATAACATTTCTATTTGAATATCCGGTTTATGCGATTCAGCGTAGGCTACTATGTTTTTCACGTATGAATGGTTTTGGCTTCAGATTCAGGAATCTTATGAGAAAACGCGGTTATGGCGTTTAACCGATATACAATTAGTCGGAGTAATCTGCATTCACTTTGCGAAGTAGTGTGCGGTTGCAAAACTATGCAGAGTGAATAAAACAAAGAGAGAATTGGCAAAAGTTCGCATAAGTCTAAAACAAGCAGCTGCAACATATCAAGCATGCGGGCTAGAGTGGGAACATGCATATCTGTGACTACCCGTAAATCTTGTACAATGTCGCTTAAAAGAAGGCGTTTTTCATCTGATGCTGCAAAATATGGTTGCACCAAATATTGGCCAAAAATTGTCAAGTAATCAGTGACCTGTAATTCTGGGTTCAGGGTTCTATACAACCTACCGTGGAGAGCGAGTGTTAGTAGTCATCACGTTCAATGCAACATTCCTACTTTTGAAATGTAATTGTAAAAAAATCTCTACTTCTTTCTTGAACGATACAGAAAGTCTAAAAACGTATGGTTGCGCACTTTGATGCAATCGGATTCATGGGCGTCGGAAGGATTTTTTCCAGGGTGGGCATAAAGTGGATTTTTCCAGGCGAAGCCAAAAACATATTTCCAGGGGAGGGGCAAAGCGACAAAAATTCATTCTACCCACTCGAAACTAAGAAAACAACCTTTTTTGTTAAAAATTTAATAGGAAAATGTCAATTTTCAAATTACATGGGTGGAAAGCCCCCCTTCCCCCTGCCGACGCGCATGGTCAGATTGTTTATGTTCCTTATTGTTTGAACACTACAACAGCATTTTTCTGTGCAAATGAGTGCTCAGACGTTCCAGTGTTTGTTTGAGGGCGTGTGCATGTCACGATACTTTCGTACTCTACGCGGACTTGACCAGGGTTGGACTCAGTGTTCTACTCTAAAGTAGTTTTGTACCAGTTATTCCGGGTTAGCGAACAATAGTGTTAAATATGTGTCTGTAACCCTGTTGTTCTATTTTCAAATTCGCTATTAATCCTTCTGTTGTGTCTGTTTTTATCAACCTGCATTGTGCAGACTGATAAAACGAATGCGAGCATATTTGTGGCGTGGAAGGAACAGTTTTTGTAAATGTATCGCAATATTGTGAAAAATAATTAGCGTAATTTAGGTCTAGGCTTATAAAATGCAAATGCGCTAAATGATTAAATTTCGACAACGTGCCTGACCATAATGTGATTGTTGGCAAAAAATGCAACATTTCTCGTTAAACATC
>JGI24158J21664_10012202_pt1 | contig 11398 bp, 7 predicted proteins | sample Ectturendosymbi3_FD_21664 | JGI IMG/M metagenome (IMG submission 21664)
TTTTTTTTCGAGTGCAATCTACTAGACTGGCCGATCCGTTTGAGCCGTTGAACAGCTCTCTAGCGCAATCGGCGGAGGAGCTAGGGCGTTGGTAAGGCACCTGAAAATTGCTGTTTTTTAGGCCGAAATCAAAGTACGAATATACCGTAGGCCGGCTCTCAGCGTGTTAATGCCAGCCTACACTTTCAAACTTGTGGCATTCTGACAGTTCTAAGTCTGCAAATAGTGATTTCAGTTCACATATCATTTTTGTAGTCAGTTGACATGCAATGTGTGACCTCACAGTTGCTATGATCGATAAAACTTCAATTGCTTTTATAACGTGTGTTGTCATAAGAAGTCTCTGCTTTCTTAATAAGTGAAACTGATTAGAATACCAATTAACGTGTCATACAAATCACAAGCTTCAAAACTGCATGTGATTTTGCTTGATTTTTTTTATTTTGTCACTGATGAAATGATTTAAATCAATCTACCCTGACTACAAATAGCTGAACTTCCATTCAAACTTGTTTTGCGCTTATGCAATATCTCCTAACCCTTTACGTCCCGAAATGGCCAAGATCAGGGCCGGCACTCTTTTGGCCATAACTCGCCAGCTGCTAGAGCTAGAAAGCTGTTCAAACCATCTATGGATTCAGAAAGTCTTGTAGTCAAAATCGAAAAAAAATTTTTTCCATTTTGGATTTGAGCTTTTCTTGGGGGAACGTTACAAGTAGGAGTGTTTTTGCGTTATTTTGGCCATCTTTGTCTGGCCTTGGGCACCGTCCCAATGGGCCATTTTTTGGACTCAAAGTTTAGTTGAAAACTAGGTCAAAATCCGTGTCTATAGAGCATATCGGTAGCGAAAATTATGGCTCATAAACCAAAAATTGACCAAAATTTTGTTCCCTCAAAAGCCACTCTGGGGAGCATTTCATCCCAGGCAATAACTTGCCGTCAGATTGAGCTAGAGAGCTGTTCAAACCCTCTAAAGACTCGTGAAGGTATGTAGTTTGCAATAAAAAAAACGTTTCACTTCAGGATGTCTGTTTTTTTTTTAATGCTTATATAATGATAGGATGTTTGTTATTTTTGCTGACGTCAGCATTTTTGCCTGACCTCCCTTTAAGACCCGCAGGAGCCATTTCAATGACATAAATTTTTTTGAGTTTAGCTGTTTTTTGGTTACATTTCAGGACTTTGAAGGGTCCGAATGGGATTTTAGCGTTCCTGGTTCCAAGATTAGGGCCAAAAAACATTAAAAGTAATAAGGGAAATCACTCAAAAGTATTGAGAAAAGCCCTTTACCAATTAGCTGTTTTTGGCCTAACTATTAAACCAGATATGCCAGAAACTCAATCAAGGGCTCTAAAAACGCGTATTCTCACCTAGAATCCAAAAATACTGCGAGCCAAAATATTAGCGCGTGGGATCGGATGATGACGTCATATAATTAACCAAAAAGCATGTCCCTGTCATGATCCCATTGGCCTAAAAGTGGGGTGTTTTAGAAATTTTGGCCACGTTTGGCTGGCCCTGGGCCCCCCAACCAAATTAAAATTTTTTAAAATTATTCTAAACTCTCGACGCCATTAGTCATTACAGGGTTTGAACAGCTCTCTAGCTCAATCTGTTGCCGAGTTATGGCTGGCCAAAGTTTGCCCTGAAAGGGAAAATTATACCTTTTCTAAAAAGTTTTAAATTAGGCCAAAAACTGGGTTTTTGACCCATAATTTTGGCTGCAGATATGCTAGGAAGTCAATCAAGGGCTTTATAGATACAGACTTTGACCTAGTTTTCAACAAAACTTAGAGCCGAAAGAACGGGTCAATGGGTTAGGGCCCAAGGGCCAGTCAAAGGTAACCAAAATTTCTAAAACACCCCCACTTGTGGTGGTCCACCCAGCAAACCCCCCACCAAAAACAAAAAACGGTTTTTTCAATTTCAACTAGAAGATTTGCTGAATCTGTAGAGGGTTTGAACAGCTCTCTAGCTCCAGCGGCTGGCGAGTTATGGCCAAAAGAGTGCTGGTCACTGTAGTGGCTTGCATGGGATGAAAAGGGTTAATGCAAATCAGTTCATAACACCAGTAAATAAAATATTTATTGAAATGCCAAAACTGAAACTGCCAGTTTTGTAATTTCTTTGACACTCATGGCACACATGAATAAAAATTTTAAAACGTATATGATGATAATATATGATCAATAAAACATCAAGTGGTTTTGACTTGTATCATCACAAGAACTCTTTTGCCTTCTACACTTTTTATAGGATATATGAAAACCTATCAGAATGCTTGTTAAATGTGTCATAGACATCACACAAAGCTCTAAAATGACTTGAATTTTTTGACTTTTTTTGCTTGATTTAAATCATTTTAATCAAATGATTTAAATCGATTAAATCAAATGATTTAAATCGATCAACCTTATTCAGCACACTGATTGACAAAGACAGTCACGTGGTTTACAACAGACCGTAATGAGCAGTGGAAAAGCCTAGGAAGACAACTCAAGTTTCGCCAGTAGTGCAAATGCAATTAATTTGGTTATAAAGTTTATGCTGTAATTCTATTTGAATAAGGGCTGACGTGTTACACACAAAACTAGTTTGCTTACATAATAAATTGTGATTGATTCACTGGGTGTGGGTCACTGCTGTGATTTAACTATTATTGCTGAATGATGGATGCAAGCTTGAATCGTTGCAAGAAGATGGGAGCAGAACCAGGCAGGAGATTCCTCGAACAGCCTGCTGCAAAGCTAGAACCTGTAATTGTTGTACATATCTGCAATGTTTTGTTTTAGTTGTATGTGGAGTGGGATCACTTACACTGGAAAGAAAGAGCATGGATTAGCATAACAGACTACACATATGTTTTTATCGAGGATCGTGCAGTTTTGACTCGTCACCCAAGCAGGAAGCAGTTGTGGCCAGCACTGGTAAACATGTTTTATGTGAAGAAAACATTGATTGCCATGGGCTAATGTGCTTTTGTCAATATTTGTTCTGGTGCAATTTTTATCTGATGTAAAACATTTCTTTAACTTATTTAGAAATAATCACCATGCGAATTCCACTTTGTGCATGACAGGTCTGCATATTCAGATTTCCTAAATGGTTGCACGCATTGATAGACCACATGCGTTTTGTTTTGCAGGCCTTTACCTTGTTGAAAGGAAGTTCTCCATCAAAATCACATACATTGGTTGAATTGTTTGCCAGTACACATAGGTAATGTTCATAGCCCAAAGGGCTACTTATTTGTGAAAAGCTTTTTGTTTTGCACTGTTTTCTAAAAAGCATAAAAATGCATAAGCACTTAACTGTTTCAAATGTCTATGTTTAACAGGGTTTCCGCACAGCATTAAAATTGAAAAAGTATTGAGTTGTGAAACTGGTTTTCAAGGCTTTGAAAAAGTATTGAATTTGGCCAAAATGTACATGAAGTATTGAAACAATATGGAAATTCCAAATTCAGCCATCTGTTCATTCAAATTATGTTCTTTACCACTGATGACAGTTTTGTAAATGTTTATTGCAATGTGTTCTATGAATTAAGTTTTGGAAAGGTGAATATTAATAGAGATGGTATTAAAATTTTTTCATTTAGTATTGAAAAGGTATTGAAAAAGTATGGAAAATTGTTTTTGAAAATATGTGGGAACCCTGTGTGCATACCAGGGCTTAATGCTTAATCAGTAGTATCATTTATCAGTACTCCTATTTTTTTTGTTCTGCATGTTGCATGGAAGAACTGCCTGGTATGGAACTACTTTTACTGAGATTCGTGTAGTTGTGACAGCTTCTATGTTTTGCTATTCATTGTGCATCAATTATATATGTTAATATGTTTGTTTTTTGTCATTGCTATGATTACATTATTTTTCAAAATTTTTGTTGCAGAGCATTTGTTCGAAGTAATGACCTTTTGGAGGTACACAAGGTGAATCTTTTTGTAAAGACAATAGAATTGTCAGTGTTTGTCATGCTGTTAATCTTGATAACATCTGGAATGCTGGTGTGGATTGCATGGAATTAGATTTTGTCAATGATTGTAACATTTTGATATTTTTCTTTGTTCAGGTGATTAATACGCAGACTAGTTATGCCGAAGAAGAGTTTTTCACAAACAAGTCTTTAGTTTTTACAAATAAATATTACCATGGTTTATAGATTTTTGTTAAATGATTTTCTTGTAGTTCTGTTATTTTTATGAAGCTTATTATTAACTTCCTGTAAATTTTGATGGCCATAAAAACGTATGCAGCTATTCAGATTCTTTCTGATGTTTTAGAAATGTGATGCAAAGCATATGATTTCCATGCCAATTGTAAATGTTCGTTTGCAAGTTGCTTGCTAATTGTTTTTAATGTAATCTGGACTGTCACTTCAGTATGCAACTTGGCTGAAGATTTTGGGGTAGTATTTAAGAGTTTTTTTCACTATTTAAGGTGATGATAGTCCTGTTGGCTGTGAACACAAAGCAAACCAAAAAAGTTGTCTTTAAAAATAATGAAGTTTTTTTTTATCTGTAAAGGTGGTTTAAATAAAAAGAAATTTATCATTTGACAAAATCATTTCATGCCACATTGTCCCAAAATGCAGAAGTTGATTAATCGGTTAAAAAGCTCTTGATCTTTCGTGTTGTTTGTTAATGTTTTATTGTTTAAGTTTTTTTTAAATTTTTTAATGAATTTTACTGTTTACGTGTTTCTTTGTTATCTGAAAGTAGTGTTCCATATTTCTTTTAAGTTGAAAATAAAAATTGTCAAAAAACACTAATTATTCCTTGTTCATTCAGTCGTTTTTTTGTTTCAAATCAACTCAACCTTATATCATGATTGACAAGGGCTTTGTTTCCAACATACAAACTGTGAACTTTGTGTTTTTAGGATACTGACATGCTAAGACTACCATGCATGGCTGTTGGAAATCAGGTTCGTGAAGAAGTTGGTCAATGGCTAAATTTGCAAAAAAGCCAGAAACTGTTGCTGCATGGTAAGATAATTCCTTTGTTTCATACAGATGTTTAAGTTTCCTTCAGCGATATCTTTAAGCAGGGTTTTTTAAGGTGTTTTAGGGAACCGATTCGGGTCCCTAGAATTGAAAATTTGGTCCCTAGAATCAGAGAAAATTGTCATCGAGCCCCTACAGGTCCATACCAGGTACCTAACATTTTCCTTAAGACAACCCTGTCTTTAAGCATGGCAACAACTACCATTTATAATTACAGCTGTGTGCTGATGATTGCTTAAGCTCAGTGGGTTGTGTTGGTCCTTTTTTGTAGTTGTGTGCTAACTTGTTAACTCTGTAGAGACCGCACATTTCTGGCAAGGTGGTAATTGTTGCACAGACGGAAAACATTCTGTGGCAGTTTATTGACTCTTGTTGGTAGTTATCAGCAGGGCTGATGAAAATAATATAGAAAACCTCCAGTGCTTCATGCATTGTAGACGCAGTAGTATCAAGTTGGTTTGCTTCTGTTGTCTGTTATGTTTAATGTGATCTTGGTGTGATTCTCTATAGATATGGCCACTTGCACATGTTTAACTGAGTTGTTAGTTGGTTTTTGTATTTCGATTTTTCTTATTTGCCTGAATGTATGTTTGTTGTGACATTGCTACGTTTCGCAACAATGCTCTGTTCAGGAATTGGCAGTCAGGCAGCTTCTATTAGTGAAACAACTGTTCTTTTTCGGTGGTTCTGGTCAGGATATGCAACTTCAGCTTTGTAAACACGTCTTTGGAAATCCAAAGAAATAAGATTGTATTTTGTTATATTGCTGCTCTGTCTGCATGCAGGTTTTCGTGCAGAAATGTTGAAACAGATTTCTTTGTAATTAGGTTGTGTTTGTGTCAGTTGTGCTAATTTGCAATTTAATTTCATGTCAATTGCTATTGTTTCTGGGATTTCTGCACATGCTTAAATACTGCACAATGATACCAAGCAATCACAGCCTTCACCAGTACCAAGTAGCAGCTTCTAAAGTGCACAGAAGGAGACAATGCAGTGTAATGGTTTTGCATTTTCGCCAATGCTTTGTTTGCTAATTTTAAAAACAGCATCTTGTGAAGTGTCAAAGTTCATTAACAAACTGCGAGTTGCCAGATAAATATTTTGTATCATAACCGTAGTGATTTTGGTTTGGTCAAATTTCTCATACTATCAGGCTTTTTTCATAGGATCAAAGGTGTTAGATAATTGCTAAGAATGCGTAACATACCCAGATTAGTTCTCACGCCAGCAGGCTTGTGTGTGTTTGTAGTGTTGCGATCGGAAATCCCGAGCGGCATGTGCGCAAAGCTTCGCACTGTGGCAGCAGCAGTAGGAACAGGCATGCCCGGTGATTGCAAGTAATGAATAACATAACACGCATCAGCTGTTGATTCACGGAGACATTATAATTAGAGCTCAGTCAATGAAAGGTTGGCTGGAAAAGGCTACTTTTTTCTGTCCAATAAAAAATTATTAGTACATACGTCTTGTCTGTGTTTAGTCACAAATATTGGTGCAATCAATGTTTTGAATAAACGCAGGCAGCATAGTAAGTAGTTAATGTTTTTGAAACGTTGTGTGCACACACTTGCAACTTAGTAGCAAATTTATACTTAATATTGACTCACGATGAGATGCGTGATTTGTTAAGTTGAAAACGTTCAGCAAATATGTGTACGTAGATTTCCAACGTAAAATTGAGCTTGTAACATATTCTGTCCCAATGATTTTGTGTTCTGTTGGGCGGATGTTGGCAACGGGATAGTTTAACTTTTTTCTCTTCACTGTTTGTGCTTTTGCGTTAATGCGATTATCTGGCATTTACGGTAGTCCTGAAAAAAAACTCAAACAAGACTTATTTAAACACGGAAAACCGGTGTTGGATAGTATTACAGCTAACGAAGGAAACACGCGTTTTACGTGAATTTACCCTCGTTTTTGCACTTAATGCCACTGCTTGTCTGACCAGGGCTGTAGAGCCTGAAGACAAATTTCAGGATCCAGCTCCAGGCATCTAAAATTGTTTAGCTCCGACGTCTGAAAGTATTTGACTCCAGCTCCAAGCATTCAAAATTGCTTGGGCTTCGGACTTCGGCTCTACAGCCCTACTTTTGAGATGAGCTTCAATATATTTTAATACATTGCATTGTACGAAGGGTACTGCAAATGCATAACGTACTTAAAATACACAAACGCATTGAATGTGTTAAAAAATGGCGCTACATTCGGTTAAACAGAAATGAAATTAAAAAATTGCTCTGGCTCTGGCTGCAAGTATCTAAAATTTTTTGGCTCTGACTCCATCTTCAATCATCCAAAATTGTTGGGGCTCCGGCTTCGCAGGTCTGTAGTCTGACAAATGCACTTAATGGAAAGATCAGGAGCCGCGGTCAATCCGTAGTGGAATTCTCAAAATAACCGGAGAACACCGGATTGCAGCAAGGAATGTTTTTTCGTAGTTTCGGTTTCCTCATGCACGTTTTTGGGAAAACTGTGAATTCAGCGAAAAACTACTGAAATCACTCCTTGATATGCAAAGCGCGTATGTTGCGTATGAATAGGTACTTGTGATCAGCGCTAAGTCTTGTTTTCTTTTTCAGAAGCCTACTGCTTGCCTGGCACAAGAGTACTTGTATACTGGCCTAACTCATCAGTGCAGTGGAATAGTGCTGTTATAACTGGGTCGGATTCAGAAGGCATGCTTCAGGTCATGTTTGATGAAGTAAGTCTATGCTCGATAGTGTCGTAGAGTTATCGAAGATCTTTTGAAATGCACTAGTTCTGTTCGTATATCTACAGAAAGCCAGTTTCCGACAAATATTTTGTTTGCATAACTTCTCTTCCCGTGGTTGATTTTTGTACTTAAACTAGGAGCAGAGCGTAAAGCTTCAGTAAAGCTGCTTTTTCCATTTTTTCGCAGCAGGTTACAAACGTTTCTCCGATGCAGTTTGCTGGTTGAACAAAGCGAACGAAGCAGTAATGCCTGGCACGAGTTCCTACCATCACGAAGCACGAACTGGGCTTTAACGTACGCGAAGCTTTTCGCGACATCCCTCGCGCCCATATATAAACGTGAACTTGTCAGGCTAGGCTTGCAATTATCAAGAGATTGTGACAGCGGTTTGCTTAATGCTATCGTTTAACTTTCAGGTTTTAACTCAAAAAGCGGTCGATCCCCGTTTGACCCAAGTCAGACTTTTGGACACGAGCTTGATAAGCTCGTCGTGCGATACTGCAGACCATCCTGTCCGGCGCAGTCGTCGTAGTACTCGCAGGAACAGTACCAGCTCCACGGTGAGTTGACACCGTCGCATTATCATTCGGCGATCGTAGTGGGTATTAAGAAATTTTATGAGATTGCTCTTTAACGTTGTGAACAAAATATACTCAACTTTTTTAAATTAGAAAGGTCGTTAAGTAGAAAGAAGACCATACTGTAGCTTGTGAAATCCTTGTCAAATAAGCAAACGGAGGGGGTGATAATGATGCGCGTTGTGTTTTCGCGAAATTGTTGTGGAGCGTTCCGTTTATAGTGATATTATTTCCTGAACAGTCCCAGAAGCGTGTCAGCGTTGACCTAGTTGTCAAACTGTTTTATGTGGTCATGTAATCGGTCTGGAATTATGCCGCACGTTATCAGAACTTGATTGACGGCCATTGAGGCTTCAGGCCGAGTGTCTCGTGACCCCTCCAAAAATGGTTGTGTGTCTCGTCCGAGGATGGTCGAGTTAAGGGGCACATTGGCGTTAAACTGATATGTCATCCTCGATGGAAAGCAGAGATGAGGGGACTGTCACACTTTACGATCCAGATCCAACCTTGAATTTCTAAAACTCAATTCAAGTCCAACCATACTCCAAATATGGACTAAATGCAAAGACCAAGTCCGAATAAACTCCAAAAAATTAACAAAAAAATTTTTTTCACAAAAATGCCGCAATTCTTTTTCAGCCCAAAACCGGTCCTGATCCTAAATTTTTGAACAATTAATAGTCCGGATCCATTCCTATCCGAGGCCAGTCCAATGCTCATCTCTGATGGAAAGGCGGACGCTGCAAAACTGAGCTGTCATTTGCCGTTAATGCATAAAATTCCACCAGTCCCCACAATATTCTCAACCAGGTATTTTGCGGTTATTTTGAGCAGCTTCGCCTGTTAAGAAAGATTCAGTGACCAATCGTGGAGGAACTAGGGCATCAGAACGCTGGAAGCAAACTTGTTGACATGCATTTGAAATGCCCTCGAAATTGAAAGAAGCCGACTAGCGGCTTTTGCACTTTGGTTCTTCTCTTTGAGCAAATCTCTACAGGTGGCAGTCCACAACAGCAGCTTTCAACATCTCGGACGCGGACAAGGGTTGTAGATGGCGCCGCTCGTCCAAAGCGCTTAAAATCACTTTTGCACGTTCTTGACGATGCAGCTGCGAACGCAGGCGCAACAATGTACCGAGTTTGCGAACCAGAAACGGGCTTACGCAGAAATTACTTGAACGAACTGCATTTCAAGTTTAATTACCGCTTCCGGCGCCGCGCCGCGATGCGACGTCACACTTGCCACATGTTGCAGTGTTTGCACTGTGCAGTTGTGAACGGTGTTGACGATCGCAGTTGTTGCTCGCTCGAGCTTTCAGTTGACTGCGTGTTTACTTTGCGGCTATCGGCCGCGGATCGGATTAGAGCAGTTGCTGGCCTAACGCACTGGAGGCAAGTGCTGAAAGTTATTATTGTTAAAAGTTACATCGCGAGTGTAAATGCGTTTGTTCCATCAGGCCCGCAGCCAGGTTTTAAGGTTCGGCGGGAGGAGGGGCAAAAAACATTTTAAGGGGGCAAGATGTCTGTCATTGATATATGTTTAAAACGTTTTTCTGGACACAACAAAGTTTGGGAGGCACTGCCCCCGAATGCCCTCCTTTCGTGGCTACGGGCCTGTGTTCCATATCTTGCAGTGTCGTAGCCTGTGTGTTCAGAATTCACTGCAGTATTTGCATGTGGCGGATGCTGCAACCGCTTTCATCCTAAAATACTTCTCACCCTGAACGTGTGCCTGTGATCAACACATGATGCTGCTAAATTGTTCCTAGAGGAAATCTTTTTGGTTGTATGGGAATAGTCAGTAATGGTTGAGGCGTGTAAGCCGAGTTTACTGTATGCCAGGCCGTGACTTTATTATGGCGTAAGTGCTTGGCTTGTCGCTCCGGTGATCTGTGCAATATCACAAAATCCCCAATGCTATCGTCGCCTGGGCTTTCGTTACCTGTCAACACTCCTTTCACGCTTTTTGTACGCAGCACAATAATCTTTTTTTCAGTTTTTAAATGACAATACTCTAGTCATAGATGTCGTGGCCTTGATGAGAGGCAAATAGCTACAGAAACCAGCCTCTGTTGTCAATATGGTAATCTTTTAATTATGTCTTGTGCTTGTCCGTGACTGTGCGGCCCGTTCCGGTTATTCCAAATCAGTGGTTCTTAACCTTTCTAAACCCTGGGACCACCATTCCTAAAGATATTGGCTCGGGGACAATGTTCCCTCTGAGGTGCGCAAATGCGCAGTTGCACCACCAGACCATTTGCGCAGTGGAATCTCATTCTCGCGCACTTGCAACACCTTAAATTTTATGCTGTGTATATATCGCTTAACCCTTGTACCGCTTAAACGCTTCACTACTAGTGTGTCTACAGTTGCATGCTTACTAAAGCAAATATTTGCCCAGTGTAAAATTTTCTTGCAGAGAACACTGGTTGGAGACTCCTTGTCTGCGGTTATGTGATTAGCCAAAGTGGTGGTCGTTGTTTTCTGTGCATCTGAGGGTTAAAAGAAAACACTTCCGGCATTCCTACTGCAGACCCCGTTAAGAACTCACTGTTCTAAATACAGCATGTGTTCTTGTATTTCAAGGATGCGACACCCGCGAAAACGAAATGCAAGCAGAGGCTCTCTAAAAGAAGGTCTTGTCTGGCGGAAGCGGATCCTGCCTCAAAAAATTTACTTCAAGGTACGTCGCTCCTACCCAGCAGGAAAACGTGACTTAAGTTCTTGCCGTATATACTCGCTTATTAGCTGCACTTGTTTTACCTGGAATATGGCCTGTATTTTGCCTGCGGCTTGTGCGCGCAACATACCCAGAGGGACAAAGTTTTCTATCAGCAATAGCCTTGGCGGAACAGAAGGTGACGTTCTCTGAACAGATGTTCGCGACGACACCCATGACACAGATGAAGAAGATGAAGATGAAACCTGCGACGATCTACCGTACATATAGACGAACTTCCTTCTCACGACGAAGAAGATTTCTTAGGTTTCGAACAATAAAATTGTCTTTCATTACATTTTCCTGTAAAAATCAATATTTTGTGGTTGATTGATCGCGCAGGGTCTTCACCGGTGAAAAGGTCAATTGACCTGCGGCTTATTCG
>JGI24158J21664_10012203_pt1 | contig 11396 bp, 6 predicted proteins | sample Ectturendosymbi3_FD_21664 | JGI IMG/M metagenome (IMG submission 21664)
TCAAGCCACACACAGCATCATCTCCTGATTGAGGCTCTTGTCCACCTGAAACTTGAATGTTTACAGGTGTGTCCACAATGCCAGACATTCATCCTTTCTGCAAATAATTTATTCCCACTGATTGTTTCATCTGATTAAGCTCTTGTTTGATATTGGAGAGTTTCAAATTTGTTTGATTGATCTCTGAACATATATTTGATAGCTTTTCTGACATCTGTTTTGCTGATATTTTTGACTTTTCTGCCACAGACCACATTTCATTTCTGAAAGATTTTAAATCAGAAACAAGCAGATTGTTATCCTTGTCGCATCTACAGTTTTTCTCTTCCCTTTGTTGTTCTACTTCCTTGCTGTATTATTTTGTGATAAAGAGATGCTGCATCAATATGTTGCAAATCAAGGGAAGGAAAGTCAGTATCTTCTGTCACCAGTTTTATTGAGTTATTAGGACTTAGAATATATTCCGAAAGTTTTGAAGCAATCGCAGTTAATCAGTGCTTTGCTTGAAATTGATTCCTCGAAAGCTTGTAGTCTATAGCTTCTCTCTGCTGAAAAAGAAGGTGATTGAGACATATCTTGCTGCTGTCTGCGTAACTCGTTTCAAACCAGATTTTTCTGATTTCTGCCTCTTGCCATATATAATTTTGCAGGGTGCTTTGAAAACGTTCTTTTCCTATCTCTTTGAGTGTTGTTGCGAAGATCTTTATATTGGAACCAGGGAATTTACCCAATTACTTCCATTGAGAAGGCCATTCGCTACGAAAGTCCCGCATGGTGGTATGTTTGGCAGTTCCGCTGTCATTACACGCACGGCGGCTTATCTCGACTCTACGCTTTAATCCCACCTCGTAATCTGGTTTCCTGCCGGCGAAAATGTAAAAGAAAGTGAGCGCTCAGTGTCATGGCGTTAAGCACGGAAAAAAGTTTTTCTGCGAACAGTATCGTTCAGAGCCAATTCCTCTGTGATGTTGTTCGGATACCATATAAAGGATCTTTGTTGAACAATTAATAGCATCATTCGGTGGCGTAAAGGCAGATTTCCAACAATTAACGCCAAAACAACGTCGTGGTTCCACAAGAAGATCAGGGACCTTTGCACATTTTGAACATATTCGGGTGCATTGAAAGAAAAATGAGAGTTTGTGGCTTTACGCCATTGTATGAATGTCAGCCATGTTGACTGGTTATTCACAGAATAGATTGTTGGATGCAGTTTGTGCAAAGAGGACGCATCTCAATGCGTTTTCTAAATCAGACATGTCACAGTGAATGTTGATATTTCAACTTTTTCTTAAGGTAGAGGTACTGAGTGGTTTACGATCAATTGCGCAAAACTGTACCACAACGAAACCTTCGCGTGTTAACGTTTTGGTTGCAGTAATGTGTAGCAAACGTTTATGAACACACCTCGTGTAAGCTGGAGCAGGATAGAGGTTATTGAAAATATCTCGTGAACGGGACTTCCCCACGGACGCCATCATGTTTACGGAGCATGTATATGTGCATACTGATCAGTGATCTCTCATTTTCACATACTCTTTTTCTCGAACACTCACGGCGCACGATTGCGATTTAACGCTGCCGACACTGACAAAAACGTTTGAACAGGAATGCAATGACTTGACAGCCAACAACAGGCGGCCGTCAACACCGCGGTCCTGTAGCACTCCCCGAAGATTTTACCTTTTCAAAACTTTTTCCCCAAAGTTTTTTCAAAAGTCGTCTTCTACTCCCGAAAGCTTTTCCCAAGCAGGCAATTTTTAATTCAAGAAAATAAGAAATACGGAAATACATTAACAAAAGCAAACCTGATAACAAATCGCAAGAGAAAACTTTCAAAACTTTATTGGTTTCATCAACGTTACGATTGTGGCTCCACACGATGTTTTGCCATCTTGCATGTGTCTAGCGATGAAATTAACGCGTTTACATTAGTCCTTTTTTGATTTAATCTTCACGAAACCCCAGAATAATTATACATATACAATACATCCTACAACTTGCAACAAATAAAANACAAAAAAAGCGCGACTGGCCTTACTAACTCCTTACGCTTACGTGCTTACTCGCGGTCACTTCAGAAAAAAAAGTTAAGAAGAAATTTTCTAATTACTGCGACTGACCGCGTTAATTAATGTATTCCAAATGTTGAAGTTCCCGTATCGTCGCTGGATCTTAATCTTTTATGATGAAACTTCGTGACATTTAATTAATTCAGACAAAACCAAATGTGTGCAACTTTTGCATTTTTGCGTTAAAAGTGGCGAAAGTTGTCCATTGTCAACCCAAAACAAGCATGGTTCTGACGGAGAGAATGACAGCGATCAACAGAAACGCGTGCAATTGAATCCAGACTTGATTGGTAAAAACAAAACACAGTGGCAGTCGTCGTCCACTTCCCAGTTGCAACGATAACGCTGGTACCAGTAGGGTTGCCAGATGGCCGATATTTCACCGGCCCGCGTGTATTTTGCTGCTAATTTTGCTGAAGTCGGTAAAAGGCCGGTATTTTAAAAATCAGTGCCCGAAGCCGGTATTTTGAAAACAAATAATTTACCGTAACTTCAAGAACTAACGTAGAATATCTAAAAATACATTGATTCTAGTAGTGAATCTTGTCAGGACAGTTCATTCAGCGAAGTTTATTTGCTGCTGTTGACGCAATCCTTGGTGAGATTTTCATGTCAGACACACACAACGAAATGTAATGAGCCAGCCAAAANACGGGCCAANTGTTAATTGTCGCTTAACAATACTGATTGTCTCTNTGTTTTCCCTGTGCCGCTTACGAAATACGACACAGCTTAGATCTGACACTGTTGACATCTCAAAATGGCCGGTATTTTTACAAAACGCATCTGGCAACCATAGGTACCAGTAGGACATCATCACTTCAGTCTTGGCCCAACATCGTTTGCTACAAGGCTAATCAGCGAAAACAATCCGTCTTCATCTTTCCGTGCTTTCTTTTGTGAAGCAGTACTCAGAAATATAAGGAAATGTGCAGTGGCTGAAGCGCAGTGCATTTCTCGCGGAACAAATCGGGAAGTGTCGCCTAAAGAGCCTGACCAGTTTATTTGGTTGGTTATTATCAGAGGGTTCCAGAACGTAGGAACCTTCCGAGGAAGACTTTGTGGAACAAATCCGAAAGGAAGCTTCCATGCGAAGCCAAATGAAGGTTTATTCAATATGTGACAAATAAAATTTTTAGATTTGGATTAAAAACTTTGCATGGCTGTTGATGCCGCGAAACAACACCTTTTTCCCTATCAGGGGNTTTCCCTATCTGGGGAAAGATGTGAGCNGGAATTTTTGTGTAACCCTGCCAACATTCATAGTGAGGAAACTGATGCAATTGCTTTTCAANGGTAGGTATAATATTACATGTGAATAATTTTGACAAGTTCTGATCTTGCCCAGCGTCTGGCAAAAGAAAAATGCAGCATTATTGCACAGGGAACAAAATTGGGGAGAAACAAGACTTGCTGCGAAATGAAAGCAATGGCTGCACCAAACGTGTGTATTTAAGTCCAACTAGTTACCAGTGTACTCGTATAAGAAGCAAAAAAATGTTATTATGATAATGAAGACACTACATGTTCACGCAGTGATTCCTTTTCAAAACAACGAAAACCAACGCATGGCTAAAGACAGTAGAAGTGTATTACACAAATCACCACTGCTCTCAGTCATGACCAGAAATATTCTGCTTGGCTAAAAAATAACGTAGCTAAGGACGGAAAAAAGCCGCATCAAAAATATCAGCATCAACAATGATATAGAATTTAAGATCAGCACGGAAGTATGTACTGTGTTGTTATCTCGTTTGATGGTAGTTGTCCTTTACTAAGCCCGGCTTCAGAACAGGACTGTCAGGTCTGGCCGATTCGGTCTGGTTGTTTCGGTCTGAGCCGATTCGGTCACGGGACTTTTCGGCCTTGGTCGTTGCGGTCTCGAGACATGTCGGTCAGACTATGAAATCTTCCAGAAATCTTGTATGTTAAGTTTTTAATGCAAACGTACTTAATCAAAAAAAGTTTTTGTTTAAAAAAACTACAAACATGATACAAGTTCCAACAGTTAATCGGGGGGCATGGCCCACCATGGCCGCCCCTTAGAATCACCACTGGATATAAAACTGGCTAGCTTGACATTTCACCTGTCAGACTGTTTTGTCACTTCGCTGCAACATCAAAAGCAGTTGGTATAATACCAGCTAGCGCGAAATTTCACCTTCCTGTATAATCATTAAAATAAACAAATAAAATCGGTAGTTTATGTACAGAAATTTAGCGACCGAAATGTCCCCAGACCGAAACGGCCAGACCCAATCGACCTGGCCGAATCGGTCAGACCGAAACATTGCGTACCCGTACAGCTTCCCCCAGAGATTACAGCCTTTTTGGGCCAGGGTGTTTAATATTTAACTGGCCACTGTGTGAAGAATAAGAAGCGCGATGAATTATGCTTCGCTTAACAAGTGAAATTATTTTTTAAGTTAAAATAGCAATACTGAGGATGCTTTGTCACAAATGTTGAGTTTTAGACAATGAGTAAAAGTCATGCCCGTAATCCAATCTAACCTATGAACGCCCAAAGCGAGCGTATAAGTTGATTACATTTTCAGGCACATTACGTTTCTAGGTTGCTTTACTATAACAACTCTTGTTTTGGAAAGACCCATTGCTCCACATTTCGAAGGAAGATAATAACATAAGTTTCACTATTTGTATGTTTGGCCATACACAGGAAAAGCACAACGAACTTTTTCATCAGAAACTTTCAAGTTTGCTTGCATCCTTGCACTGTGATCGGTAATACCTAGAATATCTATGTCCAACCGAAATTGCCTACGGAGCCCAAAATCATGTCACTATCTTAACATGGGCTGCACATTGAATGACATATCAGTGAGAGCTGCACATTCAATGACATATTTTGACCTTAGAAAACTAAATTTAGTTTATGCTAATATACTGAAAGCGTTCGAATAATAACTGGAGTGGTAACGACTGTTTGGCATCTTTGACCACTGCGTAAATGTGATTTCATAGGCACGTTTGTTGTCAATGGAACTAGGTAGAAATCATAAAATTAGTAAAAAGTTCTGCACCAAGGTGTCAGTGGACATGGAAATCTCCCAGCAGACGGTACAGATGTAACAAAGTGGCAATGAGGACTGCCTGCATCAAAATGTCAAATTGAAGATATATAATCAAAATAAGGAGAGGTTGTGAGCAGCCTATGTATAGGCTACTTATACCACAGCGAAACCTAAACTGGGCCGCACACAGTGGCGTAGCCAGCCCATAAATTTTGGGGGGGCCAAAATGTTTGATTTTAGGCGAATAGCACTATTTTCCTTGGAAAAACGCATTTCAAAACACAAAATGGCTATATTTTCTAAAAATTTTTGGGGGGCCATGGCCCCTTTCGCCCTCCCCTGGCTACGCCTATGGCCGCACAAAACCTTCGACTGGGCCGCGGGTTGGACATAGCTGGCCTAGATTGTGTCACTGCAGATTCTTTTCAAGTGACTTATGTTACCGCCTTCTGTAAGTTTCCCGTCATGGGAATTTCTTTCACACGAAATTTATTTTTGCTGTTCTGGTCACGCGCTCGGGTGTGATCCAGGATTTGCTGTTGAGCTTTTGCGGAAACTGTTTATTGGACCATGTCTGACCATTTTGTTTCGACATATTTTCAAACGTAATTTATTTATCAACAAAGAATTGATTTGGTGGCGTGTTTTTGAAATATACAGTACGCATTGGAGCTTAGACAACGAAGTATTTTTGTCGTCTGCACGTTATCAGCAACCAGGGTTGCCTGATGAAAATTTCAATCAACAGCCAAACAGTGATAAAAATAAGTCAGAAAAAGGCCAAACCGATTGTTTATTGGACAGAAAAATCAACGATATCACAAATTATACTAGACTTATCGTTTCATAAGCCAACCTTATTTTGTGATATTGCCATTCTTTCGTCACAAAGAAACATCTGAATTACAACAATGCCATAAGAACTTTTATTCGAAATTAAGATTAATCCTTGCTTGGCATTGTGCTATTGCTCATTGCTGATACTTCTCCGGCTTTTGATGGTTTACGGAATTGCACACTTTGGGAACAATGGTGGTAAAGTTTGCATAAAGATCCATGGGCAGCTTTCTGCACCCATAATAAAGTCATCTCCCATTCACTCCTGTAGTTACGATCAGAATAATTGGAGCCTTCCACTTCCTCGACGCCATTGTCGCATTTCTATCGCAGAGATGCAGACCTGTCTGCCAGTGTTGAGCCTGCTTAGTGCTTGCAACACAATACACAGTGCGCACATTTCCAGTGATTACGCAAAAACTTTGTTTTGAAACTTGCATCCTTCAACCATCACTAACATCAGAACGCGGGCATCTGTTCAACATAGCTTTTATCACACAAATTGTGCATAGGTGTAGCCGAAAAAATGCAATGGTAATATTTTAGTTCAGAGGAACATTTTTTAGCGTAGGAAGGCCAAAAAAGATCCAAATAAGCCAAACGAATTTTTTAAGGCCAACCAACAGGAAATGAGGCCAAAAACAGGCCAAATGAAATTATTTAGGCCAATCAACTTGAAACAAGGTCAAACTTACGAAATTTGGCTTAAAAAGCCAATCTGGCAACTCTGTAACCAGTTATGGTGGCTTTGTATTTGATTTCTTTGATTGTTTTATAGCCAAGACTTTGGGGTTTACGTCATTTTGTTTAATTATTAGATTAAACTAGAGCAAATGAACTAATGGGCTGATTTAAAATTTAATTAAAGAACTTTTTGATTCTACACGACGTCTTTAAAATCAAACAGTTATTAATTTCCAAAAAGTGCTTCTACGTTGGCATGCAATTGTTTTTCATATTAGAATTTTTGATAATATAAAAGCGTGATCAGAAGCAATACTGAAAAGTTTTAAATGAGTCAATAAGTATGCACTTCAAGCATACTTCCAGGTGGTTTTTATGTAGATGTTCCTTGAAATACGATCAAAAAGGTTACGCTTGAGTATACGAGGCATTAGGCAGTTGTTGGATGAAAACAATGTTCAGCCAAACTCTTTTCAAGCATTTGGTTTCCAAAGCGTTTCCGAAGGCCTAACAAAAACTTTTAGGTTGGTTAAACAATTCTTGTCATATCTTTCAAAGCAGAAATGCTCAAGACGTCTATTCTTCAGCAAAGCTGTCTTGTCAGCAGTACTAACCGACTGTAGCATTGCGCTGAGTCATACCAGCACCAGAATCTGACGTAGGTGAAGAGGTAATTGATGGTTTGTTTCGTAATATTGGAATGACGTTGAGTCGTTTCCAAAATATTGTGGACTAAGCTTTTAATAACTGCGCTCACCCACTACTGTCGAGGCACAACACAAACTCTACGTTTGAGTTACGGATTCCAGTATTGTATAGTGGTGGGCAATTCAATCTTGAATTTTGTTGTTGCTGAACGGTAAAAGAGAACTACAGTAGACTTGGAAAGCTGCGCACACTTTAGTTTGGCAAGTCGCGCAGCGGAAACTGGAAGATTGCAGTCAGCTTCCTTTCGTAACTATGGATCCTGTTTTAAACAAATTTAGCAAAATGATTATTGAAAGCTTATGTCTTTGCATTTACGAAACTTCATGCAAAAATCTACGTCAAAAAACGACATCGTTTCTTATGGATGCGTTTTCGCAACTGATTTAGAGTTGAGTCCAGAATCTCAATTGCGTAACGAGAAACAGTTCAGGAGGTGATGCACGGGCACGCCGAAACTCACGTAAGACGCGTCGCCAACAGCAAAGGCTTCCTTATAAATACGTAACGAAAGCCAGAAACCACACCAGCAAAATCTCGGTGATTGCATGTGGTTTCCCAATCCGCCTGATACAAATGCTGAGGAGCATGATGTTTCTTCCCAAATCGCTTGTCCATTTGGTGAGATCACTTGGCGCCTTTGCGAAATAGTGAACGATGTGCCTGAACGTTACTTGATGCTACACAAAAACTAGTATCATGTAAGGTTTCCGAGTGATGAGTTCAATTCAGAAAACAGTATTTGTTCTGATGTTTTCAAGTGGAGCTTTCTGAGGGTGTGATTGTTTCAATTTCACAGCAATTTTTGTTAGAAAAGTCTTCAGACCCGAAGAGAAAAATCCTGGAGTCACTTTGAGTAATATGAGAGTGCTTTTAATATACCCTAAACTGGACATGAAAGGTTGTCAGGATTTTGCCAAAACTCGTTTTTCGATTAGCCGTTTCTTGATGCGAGTTTTCTTTAAAAATGTGTAACTCCACCTTTGAGGTCACAGGAAACTTGATTTACGACGAGAAACTGTCCTTGTCAAAGAATAAGCACTGCAACGAAAAAAACGTATATTTTATTTGGCCTGACATTCGTTTCATAAGGTTTTGACATATTGTGAAATTTTCTACAATTATCAGAGAAAAAACTCAAGAGGATTTAAAAATTTAGGAACAGTGTGATGGTATTGGTGAAAGGGCGTCAACTACTTCCAGCAAAGGTTTCTGATAAGCTGCAGCACTGTTCCTCTAGTCTAGAACTTTTGTGCCAATGGTTCTCAACCATTTTTAGGCCGTGGCGCACATTGCAACTCAGTTTTCTTCATGGGTACACACTGAAGTTAGTAACTAAAACGCAGTTATGCGAAACGGCGTCTTTGCAAGTGCTAGCTCTGATTTTGTGATTGTTGCTCCTCTGTACTTCAGTATAGAACAAACCAACTGCACAGTTCAGTACAGATACTGGCCAACTCAACGGTATAAGCATCAACCGCACTTACGGCAAATGCCGACGATACAAAACTACAATAACTATAAACGTAATACGAAGTCACTACATAATTTTTGAAAACTTCGAGTCACAGCTGGCATGTCTTGGGACACACCGGTTGGGAAGCACTGCTTTATATAGAAATCACTAGTCATATAGTTATCGTTGCATAAACTTGAGTTACTTTCCATTCCCTATTCAAATTTTCTGCTTATTGATTTAACTCTTCACATGTGTGGAGACTCGTTACTTGAGTGCGGATGTGTGCAAGTTTGAAACATAGCGAAAAAATGGAAGCAGAATCCTGTCGGTTGATTCCTTGAAAACTTTTGCAGTAAATCGAGAGCTTTTAATAGTTACTTCTATAAATAAATCTCTGTATTTGCCTGATTACCTGGAGGCAATTTCGTCTGCTTGCAGGGATAGTTCCACTTGAGGAAGTGCTTGCTTTGAATGGTCACTGACTAAAATGGGAAAACTTTCAAGGTTTTGTCAAATTGCTGTCAAGGCACTGTTTGCTTGCAGTAAGTGTTCCGAGACTACAATTGAATTAGTAATTTCAATATTCTTAAAACATTATAACAGCGAAGAGTTGTGACAGAAATGTCAATATGCAGTTTTGATAAGCTCGATGTTAATACGGGCCGAGCAACAGCGAAAAATCCGTTGTAGAGGTGCAGCATATTACCTGCTGTAAGATGGCAAATCTGCTTTGTCTTACTGTCCACATTTTGTGCTTTTCGATAAACTATATGTATATAACTGCAAGGTTCAGGGTGTACAAATCTCAGTGAATCCATGGGTTCAACCAATAGCACGTCACTCAAGCATTTGGACAAATGGCGTTCTGCTCTGGTGCGCACATTACAGTCTAGCCTTACGGTGGAGAACCTTAGATCTGTATGAGGCGCAGTTCGTAAAAATATTATATCTGACAGATTTAGCACAAAAACTGCTATCTCTGCGCGCATTTAAATATCTCTGCGCGCATTTAGCTATCTCTGCACATATATAGCTAAATCTGCATGCATATATATCGCTGAAGCGTGTCAGAGGAAAACATAGCAGTTTTTGTGCTAAATCTGTCAGATATAATATTTTTACCAACTGCGCCCTATATATCTGCGCGTAACAGTGTAATGTGGACGGAGGAGAACGCCATCGTTGACTTTCTGCTGATGTATTTCATTGCTTGTGCTGCCATAAACATTGCCTTTCATGTGGCTTTGCAGATTCTCAATACTTTAAAAGTGTGTGAGCTACTCAAAACAAAAAGTGAATGCAGACATTTATAAGCGCATACAAACCGTAACGTTTAACAGGCTCTGCAAATAAAGTGTAGAGTGCTCTAAACGAACGTCGTCCAACGAAACATGGCATTAATGTGTATTAACTGGGGTTTCACGTGCTTCACAAGTAAGGTCACATACTCTGAGACATATGAAAAATCACCATAAACATAAAGATGTTTAAGACCTCCTTATATAAAAGAAGGTGAACAAATAGAAGTAGAGTGATCTCAGGAAGGAACTGTATTGCTGCATGAAACCGTGGTTGGCTGAACATGTGTGCTTTTTTTCAAACTTATTGTCGATGTAGGCTGGCTGCTAAAGGCTGCTGATGGAGCGTTGCTACATAGTTTGCTTCTATTATTAGTATTAATGAGATTTTAATCACCCATTGGAGATTGTTACAAACTACACAGGTTTTGTCATATCTCAATCCTCGTCGCTTGCTGGCGAAGAGTTTTCTACACAAAACAGCCAAATACTCTCGGTGGAGAATCAGGAGAACTTTTACGGAACTAAATCCATCACAGTTCAACCGATTAGCAATCAAAGCGATGAAATGTTTCGCATGCAAACGACTCGCAACAATGGCGCTGAAAATCGACATCGGCATTTGCAGCCGGTTAAATCTTCTGGCGGTGAGTTTTGTGGAAACCTGTAACTTAACAAAGTATATTTTTACATCTTAAAATCTTTGAAGCAACATCATGACACACCTAAAGCTTCAAGCTGGTTGGTGCTCAGAAGAAGCAACGTTAGTAAAAAGCACATTCGTGAAAGAGCGTCACTACCAGGCCCGTAACCCAGTGGTTCCCAACCGGTGGGTCGCGACCCCAAAGTGGGTCGCGGAGGAGTTTTTGTGGGGTCGCGAACAGCAGCCTCAATAGTTTGCTGGAGTCTCGAATTTTTAGAACTTCGTATATCAATATTTTATTACATCAGCAAAACCGAAACACGGGCAAATCTTTGTGAAGTTCGCATTATCTCCATCATAATTCCTATTTGATTTCTCCAATACAGTTTAAATCAACCTGATTGTAGAATAGAGTCCTGCGCGGAGCGGGTTAACCCGCGCGGGTTACGGGTACCCGCATTTGCGGGGCAGGTGACGGAGCCCGTACTTCTATGCCTGCGGGGCGGGCACAGGATCGGAAAATCTTTGTGCGGGCAACTGAATGTGGACCCAAAGCACATGAACATAATCAGCTCCAAAATCGCAAAACACGTGGATGTATTAAAGTTGTTTGCCAGCATTGCGCTTAGGCCAGTAAGCCCAGAGCAATTATTACATTACGATGTA
>JGI24158J21664_10012206_pt1 | contig 11395 bp, 12 predicted proteins | sample Ectturendosymbi3_FD_21664 | JGI IMG/M metagenome (IMG submission 21664)
CGAGGACGGAGAATTTGTCCTTATTGTAATGTAAGGCACATTGGGCGTTGTCAAGAAGATGTTGACCGATGGCGGATTCGTGAAATTGTCGGGGACTAGTGGCCTTACCAGGGCGGGGAAGGCTGTGACGGATGTGTGGAGTGGGAGAATTGGTAATCGATTTTGGGATGTGTTGTTTGATTCGCTCTTCTAAGCGCTGAGACGTGCGACCAACGTACCGACAGTCACAGTGGCACACAAATTGGTAGATTACGTTGTTTTGATGATGGGAAGGTAGCACGTCTTTCTTTGTTGCTGGTAAGAGCTGTCTGGTCGTAAAAAGAACACGTGGTTCAACGGAAAAGAAGCAGCGCTTCACGGCAGACGTGATTAAATTTATCAATCTTCAATACATTATTAATTATGAAAAATATGTAAAAATATCCAACTCTGGAAAATTATTTTCTTTTTCCATACTAACAGACCAAAACATTTTTTCCAGTCTTTTTCAGACTGGAAAGTGAATAAAAAATTTTCCATACTTGCCATACCCCGTAGGAACCCTGTATACCTCACGGTCAACAGCAATCTCAGATAGTTCTGCTTGCTCCGCAACAAGACGTGACTAAGCATGGTCAGAGATGCAATCGCTCGACCGGAAACAGGGAAATTTAACACAAACTAAATCAGTCGCAAACCGTTGTCAAGCGAAATTTCTGACTTCACTGAAACTGACTTCACTGAAAATTTCTGAAACTGACGATCAGGGCTCAAGGCTTAGGCAAGTGTGTCCGGTTAGGGTTTGGGTTAGAAAAAGAAAAGTAATTGAGGTCGAAGAAGAAGCTCAATATTTCACGCAAATAGCGATTTCTTGGGTTGTGCTGGGTTCACGGGTGCTACCTTTACGCCACCACATGAAAATAACAAACCCCTCTCAACTAGAACTAAACAAAAGTATGAAATCGGCCAGCAGCTGTCATGGGGATGACATGCCCCCTAATAGATTAGAACTGGCGCCGTTTGGGGGGTGACATGCCTCAAACTGGGGGCCATTATGAAAAAGGCGATTGTCATTGGTGGGCGCATCCTCAGTACACACATAATTCACCGCTGCCATGGAAACGCAAGCGCCATGTGCCCCACCTCCAGGTCCGTGCTGCTGCTGCTGGCCAAGCAGTACCGCTGGGGCTCTTTCGTCACGCCGGCCATCTTGTCCCATGTAGCGATGTGGATGAGGTTGGCCACGTAATCGGTGCCCGGCTTCAAGGTCTCGCCTGTCGTAGGCGACCTGGACACAAAGAGAGGGAGCTACGCGGGCGGGGTGGAAACACTGGGTGGAGCGCTAAGCAGGGAGAGGGGGCAGGTTTCAACTTGTCCGGAAAGCGTGCGCAAAGTGTTGATCAAATAGGAAAACATCGTATTATTAAAAATAGGGTTTTAACACTTCTTTCATGTATTTGTGTGCTCTTTGTTACTGCGATGCATGCTTTAGTGATAGTCTACTGCGTTGCGTGTGGGGTGAAGGCGTTATATAATACATAGCTCTCAGCTTTTGCAACATACCAAAGCAAGAAAACATAATAAAACTTTTGAAATAAGAAAATGCAAATCTTCAGTGACAAGCATTGCACAAAAAACTCCCCGGTATAAAACAGACCTCTTGAAAAACAACAGTGTTACCTTTCATACACACACATAATGCATTTCCGTGCGCGACCGGACATAGTTAGCACCAGTGGTGCAGGAGGCAGGGGTGCACGGGGGTGAAAGCTTACCCCCAGAAGTTTCGATTTGGTGAAAATGTTCTTTTAGTTTTTTTCGGGCAAGTTAGGGGCAGTTTTGGGCAAAAGTGGTGCTTGAAGTGCTTTGATTTGAAAAAATGCGGCCGAAATGAAATGAAATGCAGTCGTTTGTTTTTTTGTTTTTTATTGTGAAGGTCATTTTCTTTGGAGTCTTTTTCGGGCAAGTTCGGGGTAATTTGGGCAAAAATCCTTCGCACCCCCAAAAATTTGCCTGCTCCTCCACACCTATGGTTAGCAAAAGCACGTTACACAGCAACACAAACCCAAACACGCCCGCTCAGCGAAATACACATGCGTCACACAAACCGTACGTCAACACTGTCCCGTGTTCTACGATTCCGTCAAAGGTCTCCAACAAGCCGTCCTGCACGTGTTCAGCGCGGAGGGGTATCATCTCCGACGTAATGGTTCGCAGCATGGTTATGGTCGAGCGCTCACGGGTTGCTTCGATGGGGAGGACGGCGCCGGGCCCATCGCAGGTCAGGTTGGACCGGTGGGCGCCGTAGTACTCACTGTTCCACGTCAGCTGCGCGCAATGCGGACCTTTGCAGTGGCCAACAAAGCGGTCGTGGTTCGATCGTCTCCAGAACGGAGTTCGCTCTCCAGCTTAAAACGGATCATCACAAACCCCGCAACCAGGGGCGTAACGAAGTTAGATGCCGCCCGGGACAAGAAGCAAGTTTGGCGCCCCCATGTTCGAACCTGAGGTCCTTTGGTAGCAAATATACTGTATTGAAGAAAGTACTTGCGACATTGTTGGCTTTTCGGCGCCACTCGCAGTCATTAGGCGCCCGAGGATTCGGGCCCCTCTCGTTACGCCCCCTGCCCGCCACTCCGAATGGAAGTTAATAAAAGCTGTTCAGGGTCAACCGAGGATAAAACAACAACCCTACAAGCTGATAACTTTTCACTTCAATGCAGTAAACCTTACCATCAGCCTTCCTCAGACAACCCGAATAACATCACGAACGCGAATCGCGTTTTTCACGCAATGAAACAATGATCTTGAAAAAAAGAGCGGTCCTACGTTCACTCGGGGGGTCATAAACTTAGCGAACAATTCCAATGACTGATCGCCCCATTGTGCCTCTTCTTCAACAGAACCGTGTTTCGCGTTTCCCCAAAACAAGTACTTTCCATCATCAGCAAACTTCTGTGCGAAAAACTTTTTTGCACCGGTTTTAATTGCGATGTTGTTTCCATGACGACACACGATCGCAAGACATGCAGGTTCGGGTCGCACCGATTCGATAATTATATGAACGGAAAAGTGCTTTAGAAACGATTCTCAAATGCAACTTTTATGCAATTTTTCAAAACAAAAGCCAAGGATGCAAGTTCAACAAGAGAGATACGCACATCGTATAACATCCATACTGACTGGTTCGCCGCTGTGACCCTTTCCAACATCAGCGATTTTACTCTCACATGCACAACATGCATACCTGCACGCACCAATGACCGAGAGCCTGGTGATCGGAGGGGCACGGCGAGTCGCACGACACCCCCGACACCTCTGTCAGGTGCGAACGCTCGGCGTGCGCTAGCCTGTCGGGGAGTGAGGGCACAGTCCACGTGCCGTCGGCAGTGCAAGTGAAGTTGACCAGGTCGTTGCCGTGCTCGAACAAATTTCCGGGGAAGCACCTGCCGGTGTTTCACCGTTTGAAAATATTACGCATGTGTGCAAGTCATTCATTCGAAAAATAAGGAAAAATTCTGGTTTTTGACCTTCCTTCTTCAAATCGAGAGCAGGATCAAAGAAGATGCAAAGCAGACACGACGCACAATTTACAGCATTATTACGTCACAATATAAATAGCATTATTTCGTAACTGACCACGTGCTGCACAGATCATTCCCAAGTTACAACTGTTTCTAAGGAACAGCTGTAACTTGTTGCTTAGAGACATTCTCTTAGCACCAAATGAAAAAAGCGTTACAGGAAGCGCCTCCTCGATTTTCATCCGTACCTCGTTCAACCGTCATTCGAGTTTATCCAGCCGCTTTAAGCTGACTTTACACGTGACTCTAGTTACGCGCGGAAACAAGTGGCTGCGGCAGATGCTAATACGAAGCGCCTCACTTATCCGCTCAAATTTCTAAAAACATTGTCCCGACTTGACCAGACAATCGAGGAAGCATTGTAATTGCAATTTTTCTTTATTAAAACCGCATCTCTCGAAGTTCTACAAGTCGGACGAGTGACGTATTTGATCACTAAGAGCAAAATACGCTTCGCCTTGCGAGCCTAGAGACGAATTGCTGCAGTTATAAACTGGATTAACTTGATCGAACTCAGAGCGTATTTTTTTATTTGTTCAAGATGTGGTGTGTTAACTTAGTGCAACGTCTCTAGTGATACTTGCATTGATTTGTTTTTCACTGTGGTGTTTCATTTGTATTTTGTTGTTTTGCATGAACTTGTGGAGGCAGTGACTTAATGACAGCTGCGGCCATCGCTTCCTGTCCCCGCATTCCTGATGAAATGTTCTGTGCTTAGTCGGGATGCAGAAATAAACGCANCTGAACTGAACATAGAGCCTCTCTCCGTCGCTTGATAATTGACTGGCACGCAATTGACTGATTGCCTTTCAGTGACAGCTCGACCGATCTATATGCGAACAAACGGAAAGACGATTTTTTACTTGTAAGTGACGTTATGCCCGAACGGTATTTCCTTCTCCCTGGTAACGAGCTCGGCGTTCAGCACCCCACGGGTCGGAACAGGACAGGTGACAATCGCACATTTGGGTAAAGTCCCCGTCCACGAACCCTGGGCAACAGTCGTCGATCTCAAAAGCAACATTTTTAACGAATGAAAGTAAAAGACGTGCATGTGCCGCACAGAATACAGATAAATCTTTTCAAAACGTTAATATTACGCACAAGATTACGGTACGTCTAGCTTCGCAAGAAATCTGGAATGGGCCAGTGTCGGCGAAAACTGTAAAATCTCCAAATGTCAGCAAAAAAAGCAGTGCTCACATCGTCGGCAGTGGATTCCCACAGACCTGGCAGCGCTAGTGAACCGTAGCAGCGCAAGTGAACCATNTCAAAAGCCGTTCANGGTTGCATTTACTGAAGCGATCCAATACACTGCTGCAGATTTGACGGCGACTGGAACTGGGCGCCGAAAATCAATCAAAAAACTCAAAAATGAGTTTTAAATTTTACAGATGCCAAAAAAACATCCCCAGTGGATCGAAATCCCATGAGATGAAACTTCCTCTTCCTAAAATACTGTTCAAAAAGATACAGTATATTCTTTCGAAAAAAGACCGCAATTTTGGATGCTGACACATAACAATTTCTGGAAAAGCTAAACAAGTTTTAGGTAAAAAATCTTGATTTTTAATGCAAAACTTTTTTCCTGCGGAAGTCAACTCTCAAAATTGGTCAACCAGGGTAACACAAGCAACCGCTTGAAATAAACTAAGTGCTGCAGCACAACACAGACCTGGATACATTCTATGTCATGCAGAGAGCTCGTGAAAGATCGCTGGTAACCCTCGTTGCAGCCATACACGATCTTCGATCCGTTGGCGTACCACTTGCCTGGCGCAGCATGGCGCACGGCCAGAAAATGCCCCCTGGAAAATATGCGACACGAAAATTTTGCGATTTTTTGAAACGCTTCATAACTGCAAACTGTCGACATGTGAACTTAAAGCGAAACAATCCAAGCAGGATTTTACGCCCACTAAATTACTCGTCGGGCGAATCTTTTTCACTTCATAGGGTTAAAATACGCGGGAAGAGTTCGGGAGGCGTTTCGGAAGAGTTCGGAGGAGTTCGGAAGTCTTCCGTTTCGGAGGATTTCGAGAGGCAGTTGCTCAAAAATACTTTTTTTCAACGCCACCACAGTTTCAGAAGAGTATGAACAAAAGAAGCACCCGCACGCACTCAGTATTACACGCCTTCAACNAGATCGGACGCTGCATACAATTCCACAGTTTTGCAAATCGATAACTGTTGGGAAGAAGTTCGGCAATCAGCTTTGNCTTCACGAAGAGCCATGCTGGCAAGTCACAACAACAGGACGCAACGTAACTTGTCACGCCGGCGGAGTTCTTCGCAGAAGAACGCGTAAAACTAAAAAATGTAAGAAGCTCAACTGAAAAATGATTTGCAACCTGAACAACTTGGGAGGGGAGCCACAGCGTACAGGACAGGGGAGAATTTGCGAACAGTACTCCATTGTGAAATTGGCCACCCAACACCAGGGCCCGGTCTGGTCGTGATTCGGATTTCGACAAAAGCTGTGATTTGGAGCAAGGATTCCGGTCCTGAAAGCAAAGCGCGCGCGTTTGAAAAGTGCGAAGTTCGATAAAAAGCAGAAAAGCTACGAATCGAGACATTTCTGAACAACAGTAAAAAGACGTACATACGAAAAAAGCCAGGAATTTGTCCAGGTCGCTCTCATCGTTTGACGAAAGCACTTTTTTTTTTCTTTCGCGTGTGTTCGTTCCGTTAACTAACTTGGCCAAAGCTCATTCGAAAACAAAGCTTCAGAGCATGCGTTTCAATAAAGCAACCACCATGTGCTTTGCTCAGGCCCGTTGCCGCGCGGGACATTAGGGAACAGTACTCCCAATTCTTTTGGTGCCCCCCAAAATCTTGTCTTAACCAGAAATTTTCTTATTATATTTGTTTGTGTTTTATTATATTTATTTTAAAGATATAACAAAACAAAAATCGTTCCCTCCTAAAAATGTATCCCAGCCAAACCTTAAATCCTAGCTACGGACCTGGCTCAATTACATTTTTTGATTCAAAGCAAGCAGACGTTTTTCTCTTAGAAACAACAGAAGTCCCATGACCATACCAAGCAGGTTACCAACAGATTTTTTATCCCCTCAAGTCAGTTTTCAAAACAAGGAAACAACCAAAACAACCTTGGCTCACTCCAGCACCCCAGGTCACCGAGGTTTGTCAGTATTTCATCTCGCACTGAAATTGAACGTCTCTTTTTCGTTGTACATTGCAGTCGAGATAAAAAACAGAGCACGCTTGTTATATTTTCGTCCATCTCAGTGATTGCAAAGCTTTGGCACGCAGTGACCATGCGTCCAACCTCACGACTTGGATTTCTAAATTGCCTCAGGAAAGTGGCAAGTATTTTTGGCATGAAATAAACCATTTTCCCTTAAAATCACAAACAATCGCTGTCGCATGCGCAAGAAACACATCAATACAATCAGACTGGAAAATGACGCCACGTCTATAACAAGAATGAGCGTCTGAGTAGAGAAGCGCATAATCACATACAATGGCCGGTTGCATTGACACACAAAGTCTTGGACAGTTCGCAGGCCACGGGTGGGCTTTTGTGGGCTTAGACCCCCCACCCAAAACTCCAAGCCCCCCTAAATTCAAATCTGAAGCACTAGAAATTAGTGGAGTTTTTACCAGATTTTCAGAATGTCAAATCCCTCTGCACAAACTTGTGAAGCCCCTACTGAAGACTTTCTGGCGGCGGTTCTGACAGTTCGTCCGGTCAATCCATGCGGTGAACCGACACCAGTGGCGTAACTGACGGAGGGCAAGGGGGCGAGACGCCCCTAGCAAGCTAAATGTAAAAGCTGGGCCCTCTTTAGTTGACATTTTGATATTTAGTATTCTTTAATTTGTTGTTCTTTTGCGTTTTTCGGGGTGTTTTCCTTTTTTATCTAGTATGGACATCCACGACATCCAGAGATTATCATTTCTTAACCTTTTTCTGAGTTTTGGCCCACTGGTCCACCTGCGGTGACCAATGGGCCCCCTTCAGCTAAGCTTTGCCCCCACTGGCTCAAACCTCTACTTACGCCACTGACTGACACCAGCACATCTCACAACACCTCCCCTGTCGAAGGGGCACAAGTCAAGAACACGCGGTTCTCGCCCGACACTTACTCTTGCAAACCGGCGTCGATATATCGTTGGTTCCAGTTCAGGCAATCCCTGCCCGTCCAGGACTTGTTGACGAATCCGACGTACTCGAAACCGGCGCCGCGAACGCACTCGGGCTCCGCTTCGCAGATGTACGGGAGGACGCTTTCGCCGCCTGCGCGATAAAAAGCCCTGTGACGGCACTGGACTCCATGGTTACCGGCGTTTGAAACAAGCAAAACGAGAACTTTTGAAAAATCGAGTTGTAGCTGCAAGGCAATGCAGTTAACGGCGACTTTAGTTGGGCGCTAAATCTACTTTTTCCTCACAATTCTAAACGTCACGAAATCACATTCGCAAAAATGACCTTAAAGTTTCAAAAGTTTCGCAAAAACCTCGCGTACACATTAAAACTTGTTTTAAATAAACCAGATGGCCCAGAATTTCACATTACCATCCACTTCAGTACTTTTACGCCTTTTCAATCGCTTCAAAACTTCCAAAAGTTTCCGTAGAACTGCGTCCTCCACTGCATGCGAGCTTTCTTGCCATGCAAGCTTTCTTGCCACGCCTCACCGAGTCGAGAGGCCAGGGTCGAAACATTTAGGCTCAGTTTCGTTTATACTCCTGTGGGAGCCGAAATGGGCGCCTCCAGTTCACTGTCACGAGTGACACGAGTGAACTGGAGGCGCCCATCTCGGCTAACTTGCGCCGTGGGCCACGCGGCAACAACTCTCTCAATGGCAGCACCGCGCGTTAACTGCATGAATGCGATGGACTTATTTAACAATTGGCGGCAGGCTGAAACCTGAATAACGATTTTTGCTGGGGCGGTTGAGGTGAACGCTCTTGCCCAAGAAGAGCGAGTCTCGTCAGTGGCCGTGGATCGAACACCCGAAGAGGCGGACACTCTAGACACTCTAGCAGCAACAGTTTCTTTGCACCCATCTAGTGATGAATCGAACCCAGCCTACCAGCTTCGGTGGCGCGTGCTCAACCAACTGCACCACTTAGCCGGTCGAAATAATCACTCGTAAAAATAAACTTAAGCTCAAAGGCAAACACCGTCACACCTTGGATGGTCCAATCATTCACGCTGTGCCAAAGCGCAACCACGACCTCGGGACAGCTTGGGACAGTGCACCAGTCCCACCGCTCGTCGGGGTCAGTCGTCAGGCACCACGGAGGGGTCCCGTCCAAGCGATAACTAGTGGGGTTTCTGGAAAAAAACACGAATCGCTGGAGCTCGAGTTCACGAATAAGCAACGCCGCGAATGTACCTTATACAAATACCTGGTCATGGGCGTCGGAGGATTTTTTTCGAGGGGCGGGCCAATAGTGGATTTTTTTCAGGGATGGCCAAAAACATTTTTTCCAGGGGGGCCAACGGTGGTGTAATTTCATTTTACCAGTTCAAAAACTATGAGAACAGCTTTCTTCTGCTGAAAATTAAATAAAAAAATATCAAATTTTAAAATTCAGGGGGCAAGGCCCCTCCGCCACCCCCGTTCCGACGCCCGTGTACGTGGTGTTGGTTTCGTTCGGTGAAATTCAAACCGCACCCCACGTTTACGTTTCGCATGCGCGCAAAGAGCACGCATTGCAGACATTTCAATGCAGATTAACGGACAAAAACGATTTTGGCTGCTCCATGGGGGCGACGCATGCATTGTAAGCAGAACAAGTTGCAACTACCGATGCAGTTTGTTCACCTGCAGTACGGTCCGTCCTGTATGTCGTAAGTATGAGGATGCGGGAACTGCTTGCGCCACGACTGGCAAGGAGTGCCCGTCTGCGTCCAGCCGCGGTTTCCATGGTAACTGATGTCGCCGTGCTTCCAGCAGTCCTTCATCACGTCGAGTGTGCCTTGGCCACCTGAACCAATGCGGTCAGAAAAAGCGCTTTGATTTTCTTGTTTTTTCATTACTTTTATTTTGGGGGGGTTTTCCTCTGCCGCCGCTATAAGCGCGCGATGCCAAAGACTTCGCTTAACTCAACCGACATTTTATTTCAAAGCTACTTGAGCTTGTCGTGCCTCGCGCTGAGAAGAAGATAAGCAGAGAAGCAATGCCGAGGACAATATTCCACAGACACCCAATCACCGCGTGCTTAAGCTCTGTACGAAATGCTGCTGTTTTGCTGCATTCCTCGCTCTGCCTGCCAAGAGTATGTGGCAACATTGAGTATGTCGCCTCGCATTCAATTGTTTACGTAACAAAAAAACGGGAGCTTGGGGCAAATGTAAGAAGCAGACAACAACCTGACGGCACAAGCGTGAAGTACATGGGAATATTTCAAGATACGTGTTATCATTATCTGATCTATTAATTTTGCCATTCTTTTCTCAAATGATCTGAAATTATGACAGCATGTTCAGAAACAACCAGAAATTCCGTGATTTGTGTTTCTTGCATCTATGTTTTGGCGTTTATGTTGGCATTCCTTTCAACAGACACAGCGTTTCATGTATTAGACCAGTGGTTCTTAAACTGGGGTCGTCCCCCCCCCATGGAAGGCGTGAAAGGTTCGCAAGGGGGACGCGAATATATGGCAGCGACATATTGTTGGAAAGCAGGACAGTGGCAAATAATTGTTGATCTGCTTTTTGTGTTTGATTTAGAGGTTAATTGAGGGAGGAACAACAATGACGAACGCAAAGGGGGCGCGACGGAAAAAGTTCGAGAACCTCTGCGTTAGAGCGTGCGCGAACACAGTATAACGGAACTGTGTAAGTTGTTTCCATAAAAGAACAGCCAACCGCAGTGAAGATTTGCAAATGGCGCAAAAGGTTCAATGGTGAAAGTTGATTGTGTCAGGGCCAAAGGGTCCAAATGTAAGGGCTGAAAGTGTCTGGATGGCCACTTGTATCGGAAAAATAGCTGAAAATGTTCCCCACGAATTTTTGCGAAGTTATGAAGTTTATTGTTTTGGGGCGAGGGACCGCAAGGTCATTGAATCAAGCTCCACAAAGAACCAAATAAATAACGCAGCACGTCAATAAAAAACACAGAAAAGCATCAGCAACATCAGCAGCAACAACTGATTATCTCACATGAAACACTGTATGATTGCAGACAGCAAAAATTAAGAGGCATTTCGCGGATGATAAGGCACTGGGAAGAGATATATTATAGTATAACTTGATCCAGTAAGTATTTCTTGTAAGTTGGACAAAACACTAGTAAGGATCTATTTCTTAAGTCTTCGGGAATGTTGTTCCAGAGTCTTGGCCCTGTGCATTGTATAGATCTTCGTGCGAAACCACAGGAAGACCACAATAAGACCATGTTGGGAGTCATGAACCTCTAACGATAGCTTGGCGCGTCGTTCGGAAACGCTGGCCCAGTGGTCGGAAATTTCCGACCTCCAGACCGGATACTGCCCAGCTAGTGTTCCAATCCAAACCAATACACTCCCAGTGATTTATTATTGCATCCAGCCTAATTTGTTACTTGCTACGGCGCAAGGCCAACGCCTCCTTTGACATTCTACCTTTTTCGTTCATTCTGTTGCACTTAGAGTCAGAGCCGGATTAAAGGGTAGGGGGGCCCGGGGCCATTTTACTGGAGGGCCCCTAAGACGTAATACATGACGTCATCGTTTGTCAAAGTTATGTTTTCGCTGATTCGCGAGGTTCCCGTTCGTTTTTTTTTTTTTTCGGTAGTCGAGAATGTGTTTACTCAAATGTACATACAGTTAGCTGCGAGAAATAAATACTAGATTGTATTTTTACTAAAAAAATA
>JGI24158J21664_10012208_pt1 | contig 11393 bp, 5 predicted proteins | sample Ectturendosymbi3_FD_21664 | JGI IMG/M metagenome (IMG submission 21664)
AGAAGGAATATGTGTTGGAGGCGAATTAGTGCAATCTGTCCGGTATGCGGATGATCAAGCTATGACTGCTAACACGGAAAAAGGTTTACAAAAAATTCTGGATGAAACAAACAAAGTAGTAAATAAATATGGCATGAAAATAAACATCAAAAAGACAAAAGTTATGAAGGTTGGAAGAAAGCCCAGTACTATAAAGTTAACTGTGGACGGAGAAATACTGCAAAAGGTGGAAGAATTTAAATATATGGGAAGCATTCTTTCATCATCTGGATACACAGAAAAGGATATCCGTGTTAGGATAGGAATGGCAAATAGTGCTTTTAATAAACTAAAAAAACTACTCACAGGAGGATTAAAACTAGATGTAAAGAAAAGATTGGTTAAGACCTTGGTGTGGAGTGTGGCCATGTACGGATCAGAAACTTGGACCATAAAAAAGGCTGATGCTACAAGGCTGGAAGCATTTGAAATGTGGGTCTGGAGAAGATTGATGAAGGTGAAATGGACAGATAAGAAAAGCAATGCAGAGGTCCTTAATCTTGTGAAGGAAAAAAAGAGTTTGTTAGCGGAAATTAGCAAAAAAAAAGAAAAAAATGGATTGGTCATATTCTGAGACATGAGAATATGCTGCGCACTGTGCTGGAAGGTAGAATGAAGGGAAAACGCCCAAGAGGAAGGAAAATAATTAAAATGGCAGATGATATCATGACTGGCACTTATGCACAAATGAAAAGAAGAGCTGAGGATAGAGAAGAATGTCGGAGGGATGTCATGAGAGACCTGCCGTAAGGCAGATTACCTTGATGATGACCAAGGAAAAGACACTCACCTTCTGCAAATCCATGACAAAATTGCAGCCTTTAAAATAAAACTACAGTTGTGGAAAACCGATCTGTTGATAAATAACGAGCAGTGTGATAGTTTTCCACTTTTAAAATCCCATTTAAACTCGCAGTCTGGCAATCTCTCCCTGCGGAATACCGATGAGTGTGATATGAAGACTGTGATTTGTTTGCATTTGGATGCTCTAATCTCGCAATTTGAGAAATAGTTTTCTGAAGACATGGAGAAGCACAATTGGATAAAAAATCCTTTTGTTGATAATGCAAATGCCCCTCAGGGGTTTACATCTCTGGAAGCTGAACAATTTATCGATCTTTCTTTTGATCCCACTTTGAAAAGCATATACAAGCCTAATTCACTCATTTCATTCTGTGTTAAGGCTCGATCTGAATTTCCACTTGTAGGTTCGTGTTCTTGGGCTGTTTGCAACGTCATACTTGTGTGAAGCCGGTTTATCTGCGGCAGCAGTAATCAAGTCGAAGTGCTGCAACAAGATTGACATTGAACGCGACATGCGTGTTGCAATATCAAACATTGCACCGCGGTTTGATAAAATGTGCAGAGAGCAACAAACTCAAACTCACTGCTCACATTAAACGCTTTTCAGTATTTTGCGAATAAACGTTGAAATTTTTGTGCATTTTGAACAATGAACATGATTTAAATACATTTTTTTGGTAAAACTTGAAATTTGCAAATTTTGGCTTCATTACGGCACCGCGAGTGTTGATAAGTTTTCAAAGGGCGCCGTCAACAAAAAATAGTTTGGGAACCGCTGTGTTACGGGTTTCAGATGGACTGGCGAAAGATAAAAGGATGGTCAGACTTGATTAAAAATATAAGACCTGGCTAATGTGATAAAAAGATAAATGAAAGTTACTGTTGTTAAATCAGCACTTTTTGAATCATGCACTTCTAAATACAATTGATTTTGTGTTTGTAATGCGGTTTTTGCTTTTCATATGTGAAAGTTGCTCCAAGATATTGCGAGAACATGTTAAACAGTTACTATGCTGTCAAACATGAAATCCTTTTTTACTGTAAAAAAACAGCTGATGTAGCAAGGACTGAGTTTGCTAAAAAACTTTGGGGGGACAAACCTTATTGTTTGCGTTTCGATGACGTCACCATGTTCACCCAACCGTAGTACGACCTTTTTGTAAAATAGGCCAAATTGGGGCACATTATGATATTCATATCTTGCTACGCCCATCGTGGTTGTGTAGCAACTAGTAGCGTATGCAAGTATACAACGGTACGGTATCTACATATCTAGAGTTAGCACTGTATTTAATATGAAAACACATTCATTCTGAGAGCTTAAATAGACACAATTATGCTAAAAAATTGTGATAATCAATTCAAACGTGGTCAGTTTCGATAAATAAAATATACTGCTACTAATAATCCCCACATAGATCAAATCAAAAGCAAAGCACAAGATCCATCCTTTGGTAAATACTAGCAGTGGAATCAGGCGCGTAGCCAGAATTTTATTGGGGCTGGGGATAACAAAACCGAGTTTCAACATTTAAATATTTTTGATGCTCCTTGTTTTTAAAGCATCATCCATGAAACTTGCATGTTTCTGGCGTTTTCTCCTGAACAACTGTGTTCAGATTTAAGCCGACAAATAAAAAGTTTGCTTTCATTGAATTGAGAAGTTTTAAAAGTTTTGATAGTAAAGTTCTAAGCTTCTACTGTGGATCAATGCCACCATTTGTTCATAAACCTTTCTTGCAAAAGCGCTAATAAACCTCTCAATGCCCAATACTTCGCTTGAGGAAGAAGTCATCTCGGCCGCCATTACGATTGCGCATATACTGTATTTACACGCTTCCAGTGCCGGATTAAGGTAGCGCGGGGCCCGTAGCATTTCAAGAGCGCGGGGCCCCAAGTTAAAAAAAACATCTCAACACCTGCCAAATCATAAAGTGTGTGGGCAAGGCATCCGTGTTTCTAGCTTTACTCTCTGTATGCTCTCGCCAGTTCGCATCGTGACATGGCAGTCTGAGTGTATCTTTCTGACCGCTAGTGTTGCCAGATGGTTGTGACCTACATATGCTAAATAGTGTCACAAAAAACTGCTAGATTCTGCTAAAGGTCTTGTCACAAATTTTCAGCTGAAATCTGCTAAAAGCAGTGAAATTCTGTTAAAAAGCTGTCATTTCTAATATGATTAAAAGAAACCTATAACGTTATACAATACACTAATTTTTCGTCTTGCACTCGCTCTCAATAAGCATGGGCTGAAAATTCCGGTCTTGGCCTACATACTTTTTGACTCTCAATTTTCTGTCAGTCAACATTTTGGTTTTTGAGCAAAGTAACTGTAGCTTGCCTCGTTTTTGTATGACACACAGTTCTTGAGGGTCTCTTTCAAGTGGTTGCATGTTTTTATACAGTAGAATAATGCTCAGCGATAAACAATCTGAGCATAGCTTCAGCCCTACAACCTTTTAAGTCTGGTCTTTGTAACTTTGTGTTACATTAGGGAGCATGCAAAAAGTTCTTTAGTCTTATCTGAGTGCTTTTGCTACCAGTTATGCCTTTAAGCTCACACTACTTCGCTATGATTGCACTGTTGCAAATTTCGCAAAAGGCTTTTGTTGAATCAGCAGGATAAGCGGCAGACATTGAGCCAACTTTTGCAGTAAGTTCTGAATCTTGCAACCACATATGTCGAAACTTTTGGCAACTTCCGTTTACCAGGAAGTCTTTTTATCAGACAGTACTACCTACTAGCGTAAATGAATCACTTGGAAATATCGTGCCGTGGGATAAAAACATATTCTACCAATGTTGCCTTTCAATCTAACGCGCTCACTAACCATACAAGCAAATAATTTAGGCTTCACCAAGCTATCTAGTTAATTACTTGTTATCATGACACAATCATCTACTTGAAGCAGCTTCTTTGCATCATAATAAAAATTCCAATCACATGATAAGACCCTTTTTTTGGAGGTCATCCCAAAAATGGTGAAATACTCGCACAAAGAGTTGCCCGAAAATTTGGGGAAATTCGGGAAAAAATCTTTCGCACCCTCAAACATTTGCCTGCTCCTACACCTATGATTTCACTTATCTAGAACAAAATGCTGTGAGTTACAATAATTTGCGTAATGTAATTTTGTTTGTTTTTATGTATATGTACTTTTTGTTTCTCGTTCTCTCCTGTGCATATCCCTTTTATTCAGCGAGAAAATAACACTATAGTTTTTTTTTGGGTTTTCTTTGGTACCTCATCAATAATTTTTTTACCTTTGTAATTTCATAGTTTAACCATTTTGTAACCTCACCAAATTTTCTCAATTAAATTTGTTCCACTCCTTTGCATACTTAAGGCATGCTCTTTCATCTGTAAATTTACTTCACCATGTTCTGTTTTGTTTGTTTTTCTGAGTGTGCTTATTTTATCTCCAAATGTCGTTTTCCAACACTTTTCAACAAGTGATAAACGGGGTTGATCGACCAGATGACCGCCATGGTCTTTGACCAATCCTATATGACACAGTGACACTCTTTGTTTACATTGATCACTTATTGCAGGGGTGGGCAATTAGCGGCCCGTGGCCCGCCACATCGTTTTAAGTGGCTCGCGGAAGCATTCAGGAAAAATCTTCAAATCGGAAATTTCCTCGAACTCATCACAGTAACTTTAGTGCTGAGGCTAACTTGAACCGAGACTTGCTTCTGTTTCCGTTAGAAGGTATGGCCCTCGACAAAACGCGGCATTCTCAAAGTGGTCCTCAAGCCAAACTAACTGCCCACCCCTGATCTAAGTCGTACTTTCAGACGATTTTTTTGTTATTCAAGTTGAATCAAAAAAGAGTGAACAGGTATTTGCTCAGATGTGGTCTGCAAGTTTTTTAACAAACGATTTTCAACTGTTGTGCACTACAGTCAATTGTTAAAGATGTGACATGACATTTAGTTTGTTAGATACGGAGGTGCGGAGGTGTTTTTAATACAAATGTCATTCATGATGTCAAAAGTTAAAGCTTCCAATACATCCAAACGTAGATGTGCATTTCAAGACTTTTTGATGAAAACTGTTAGGTCTAGGTTTGCTGTAAGCTTTTGAGGAATCAGCCGACTGGGCTCTGCTTTCATCACTTTGCGATGATTCAAACTTACACACATCTGTATTCAAGTATCAACTGGTCTCCATAAAGGCGACTGAGCTGAATATATCAGCAGAAGGTTTTACAGGAAATCGATTTCACGCAACATAACGCATCTTCAGTTCTCGAATGTACAAGCAATGCTTACCGGTGAAACGCTGGAAGATCAAAGTGAGAGCAGAGAAAGCAAACAAACTCAAGACTAAAATGGATACAAATCAGAACACGAGCTGCTGCAGACAAACAACTTGGAAATAAGTCTTTCCCAAGTAAAAGATTTACGTATTGCCCTGTGAGTCATAACGATGGCGTTGTTTATTGCTTTATTGTTTCATACGACTCAGCTAATAAGCAGAAACAACACAAAAAGCCATTGCGCAATAGGGAAACTAACTGTCAGTGAATACTAGAATAAATGAAAACGCAATGGCTAAATAACTGATCAACTTGAACAGAGAGTGTCACTGCGTTATGTTGGATTGGTGAAAGACCGTGGCGGTCATCTACACAACCAACCCCGTTTATCACTTGTTAGAAAAGCAAACAAACGTACACGCACAGTTAGAAAAAAACAAACAAGCAAACACGGAAGATGGTGAAGTAAATTTAAAGATGAAGAGAGCATGCCTGTGTACACGAAGGAGTGGATCAAATTTAATTGAGGAAATCTGGTGCGGTCAAAAATTGTTTGAACAAAGCATCAAAATAAGAAAGTAAGAAAAATAAAAATATTTTTATTTTTTTGTTTGTCTGTTGCATTGCTCGACACTTGGCGTCAGGTAGTTTTCTATTTCAGTGAAAGCAATTCAGGCGAAAATTAACTTCTTTCTGTGATTAGTATCATTTTATGAGGAAGTGTTGGTGCTTCACTGTTGAAAAAAGTTTAGAACTCAGGCTGCAAGATCACTGAAGACAGTTGCGCTTGTAGCTTCACGTCACTAATAAACGTCATCTAATTGGGATGCGCACACACGTTAAAATAACTTGAAAATTCGGGTCTAGACTGTTGAAACCATTTTCTTTCTAATGTAGACGAGATTGGAAATGAATTTAAATTCCCGCGAATGGCGTGTAACTCGCTGTTCGTCGCGCGACAGTTATCGAACAACCATTTATCGAATTTTATCAAAGCCAATCCGGAATATTTAAAGGCGCGCATACAATGGAACGAATTTTATGAATGGAAAGAAATTTGTCAATGGATCACGCAAGTATTTTCCACAAGGGAGCAAGTAAGGAATCGATCAGCAAACTATTTTAATAGAATGGATTCCACCGAATACTACGCATCTTCAGTCCTAAAAGCTTATTAAAATGTTTAAAATGCACGTTTCAATCACATTCATTGATTTACAGTTCACGGTTGCAAATTATTCAAAGTTACAAATTGTGTGCAATTGCTCGAAGGTAGCTGCGTATGTCCATATTCGCTGAGCCATAAACTTCGACAGTGCTCTTCAACCGTTGGTTGACAGCGTCATAACGCTTCTTCAGAGGAGGGCCAACAATTCCAGCATTCGATTGTTCAATCACCATTTCGTTGGAACCTTGCTCCTGCATAATCTTCTTGACGAGTCTGCGAAGGGTCGGATGGGACATTGAAACACGCTTGCTGAACGCATTGTGCCATCTTTCAATGCTGTTGTTCGTTCGTGGAAGGTCGTGTTGGACCCGGTGGAAGACATTCCAACACCGGATAGGAAATAGAGGTTGACGACGATTCCTGCGGCACACTGCTCCAATCCAAGTTGTTTCAAAATAGTCAATGTATTCACGTAGGTGCTGCTCGTCTTCGTCACTGAACGTAGCCACAAAGTCCTTGAAGCGTTGTGCAACGTCTTGAGGCGGAACAAAAGCCAGTGCCTGGAAGCATTTTATGCGAAGGGCGTGCTCGGCATCTGCAGTGAACCACCGCAGCAGAGAGAGGGCCTGAATTCTCCGCAAGTTACATTGGCCGAAATGAAAAAGGCTGCCGAGAATTTCTGTCTGAGGGAAGCTGGAAGAAAGTGCGTTATGCGCTGCTATTTCACAGTCTGTTGTTACCGTCTCTGGGGCTATTCCTGGTCGCTGTTGTTCCAATAAGCGAAAGATCCGATTGTACACAGCCTCAGATTTGTTCTCCGTCACAGAGTATACAAGCGGAACCGTGCGATTTTGATTGACTATTGCTTGTATCGTGTACAATCCAAGTGGGGCAACATCAAATGTACCGTCACAAAACCAATCAGCGCAGTTGTTCAATAGATCAAGATTCTTTTGAGACGCAAACATGTAAAATCCGTTGTGATCATCTTCCTCGAGAACGAAGGCTTCTCCCCTTGGTGTCACGCGGAGTTCATCCGTTAAGCCGTTACCTTCTGGGCATGCACGCTTACGCTGTACCATCCGTTGCAATGATGTTTTTTTAGGAAGAACTCCAGCAGTCTCCAAGGACATATCATGCGTTTCGCTCTGAATAATGTTTGAAGTATGTTCGCTTGAGTTGACTGCTCGATCTCGCATTCTGGCTTTGGTTCTCGCAACTGCAACACGTGCATGGTTTGGTGGATGACTGTGTTCAGATGGCGCTCTGATGAGGCTGTCGTCTTCGGCAGTGGATACACGGCTTTTACATTTGAGATAGTGCTCACATCTCCAGTACGTTACGTCATTTTGGGTTTTGTCACGAACATACATAAAACCTTTCAAAGCCAACTTTCGTTTGCCTTTCTCACTTAAAATGAATTCCATTTGTAAACTACTTTACAAGTGACTTACAATTGGTCGCTTCACTGCTGTTTGATCTCTGACTCTTGAGTGTTCTGACTTCTGTTAGCTCACAGTCAATACGAAAGAAGGAAAAACGGACCTTGCTTTTCGTACATATTATATAGAGCGTGACGATTGCCGCGGTAGTATGCTCGGTGGAGACCACGCCGAAATAATGCCTTGCAGCAACAGATAACAAGCTCTCGTTCGATAAATTGTCGTCGTCTGTCGTTCGATAAATTGTCGGTTGGATAAACAGACGGTTCGATTAACTGTCGTTCGATAAATTATCTTTCGGAGAACAGTCGGTTCGACAAACTGTCTTTCGATGAACTGTCGTTCGATAAATTGTCGTTCGGTGAACTGTCAGTTCGATGAACTGTCGTTCGCTGAACTGTCGTTCGCTGAACTGTCAGTTCGCTAAACTGTCGATTCGATGAACTGTCGGTTCGATAAATTGTCGTTCGATATACTGTCTAGCGTCCGCTGTTAACGCCAACAAGCAGATGCAAGCTAGTTTGGTCTCTCTTAAGTTTCTGTTTGTGAAAACACTGGGTAGCCTTGTTGTGCACGTCTGTCATGTTCTAGCAATCCAACCTCCTAACCAAATAGCAACTTATAAAGAAGGTCTTGTGGAATAGATCACAAAAAACAAAATCGGAAGGTGTTCCAAGATTCGCTAGCTGCCACCTTCACCATAAGATTTTGGCGCATACATGTTGCAGGTCACAGATATTTAAAGCTTGAAATGAGGAGTTGCGAGTGAAAAGTTTGATGCTCATACTGAGCATTCTTGCTGTTGCTGGGTATACAGATGGCTGCTTCAGAAGCGTCGCATTTGATTGATTTATTTTGTTTCGAACCTGTTGCAAATTTAACATTTCAAGTGACAGTGATTTTTAGCTGTAGACAATTATTTTTATTTCTACCGATCTGCTTGTTTTATTTCATGGCAAGCCTATCGTCAGAGTAATCCCGAGGGGGAAGACTCCATTTTATATTTTGTTTTTCCTTATGTTTGAACTAATTTTTAATTGACTTTGCTCTCCTCGTGACAACAGGAACAGAAGACAAACATTTTGGGGCTAAACGCCTTATGTGGTAATAAACTAAAAGGCACTCACATTGCCAAATATCTGGTCCGTTGGTGGCAAGTGATTACAGTGAGGGAGCATCCCCTTCCTATGATTTTTTTAACACTCGTGTGAGAAGCAAACTTGTTGCAGCACGGAGTAGGAACTCTCATTTCGGATGTTATGTGTCGTTTCCTGCTTTTGCACAATATTATACACCAGGAAATTACGACCTGGTCAAACAAGAGCAATAGTCTTTGATGTTGGCGAAGTTTGGGAAGTTAGAGGTAACGTCTCCTTTTACTCCCTGACCCTGGGTCTATCGCTACACATTAGATTTATGTCAATTGATAATAATGAGAATTTGGATTTTAGCTTGCCAAACAAGAATAATAGATCTTCCCTGCTAGAAGTACACAGAAGCATCTAAGTCAGTGGTGGGCAATTAGTGGCCCGCGGGCCACATGTGACCAGCCACATCGTTTTCAGTGGCCCGCGAAAGCATTCAGGAAAAATCTTCACATCTGAAATTTCCTCGAACTCATCACAGTAAATGTTAGTGCTGAGGCTAACTTGAACCGAGACTTGCTTCTATTTCCATCAGAAGGTATGGCCTCGAATATACGCGGCATTCTCAAAGTGGCCTTCGAGCCAAAATAATTGCCCACCCTTGACTTATTATATCATTGTATTTTCGTTTATTCTAATCTTCACTGACAATTGGTCTCCTTATTGCGCGATGGCTCTTTGTTTTGCTTCTGTTAATCAATTGAGTCATATGAAACAATAAATCAATAAAAACAATAACAATGATAATAATAATAATAATAATGACATTGAGAGACAAGTGATATCATTGTATTGTGCTGCAAGCGGGTTAAGAAACAGTTTGGGTCAGCGTTCAATTGCAGTTAAAAAAAACTTTCTTTTCTGTTACATAAATATGCGTGCTGTGTCCTACGAAATTTCAAATAGATAGACATTCTGCGTCACAGACTGCGTATGGAGTGTCCAACCTATGGCGCATGCATTTGATGATTTGAGGACGCGCATTGCATACCTGTGATCGTAATAAAAGAAGATGGTAAATCTCTCCAATATTTTTATTTATTTTTGTTTCGTACAAATCCCTTTATGAGTTACCAGTTATCATCTTGAAACTAGCTGTTTATGATTTTTTGAAAGAGGAAAATGAGCGAACTGAGAAAAGATCTCTTTCATGAGATAACAGCCGACTATTTGATTTAGCATTTTTAGTTGATCTTATTAACCATCTCAATCATTTGAATACGAAACTGCAAGGCAAGAACAAGGTGTTTCCTAAATTTAGTAAATGACATCATTGCATTCAAGATGAAGATATAACTGTTCATCTTGGAAAACGTGGATATGAGCTAGTTTTCTTATTTAAAGGAGCAGATGCAATATGCTGATGACATTTATAATTTGAGGAAATACTCTGAAAAGATCAAGTTATTACAAGATTTATTTAAAAGTCGCTTCTGCGATTTTGCTGAAGAAGACTGCATTTTTGCATTTATAAACCCATTCTCACTGATTGAACAAACGATAATAAAAATGCCAAGTAACATACAAATGGAACTGATTGACTGGAAAAAAATTCACTATTGAAAACGAAATTGGTTGATCTTTTCTCAGATCCTCGTGCTTCTGAATTTTATGTTTTTGGCGATCCTGGCTCTGTGAAAATTTATCAGAACTAAGATGATTCGCTCAATGTTATATATCATTTTGGAACGACGTACACACGCGAACAAGCATTTTCGTCAATAAAATTGATTGAAGCAGAACGAGGTCGCGCCTCACTGATTCAAATTTAAAGAAATCTCTGCTATTCTCAGTAACGATATTAACTCCAAGTCCATGGAAAACCGGGTGAATATAGAAAAGCGGGTGAATAAAAGCAAATTCAGAAGTTTCGTTACAAAGTACTGTAAGTAATTATGAAGGTATTCGTTGCTTACAAATATTCCATTTGCATTTGACAATATTACCTGGTAAATTACTAATGATGTGAAATAACAACGTTGCAAGAAATAGTCGACGGTATAGAGCATCAGTACCCGAGTTTGAAAAAATTAGCGTATATGCAGGGCCGGCCCGAAACAGTTCTGCGCCCTAGGCAAGCTTCAATATTTACGCCCCTGTTACACGTCCCACTAAAGCTTGCACTAGACGTGATCGCAATATTTCTCGTATTTTGCGCCCCCTAAAGGCTGCGCTTTAGGCGACCACCTAGTTGGTCCAGTGGAAGGGCCGGCCCTGCGTATATGGCGTACAAAAGTTGGTCCCTCATGGCGTAAAGCCGATTATAACTTCCATAGCATTCTTTATTGCATTTCCAGAAACGTCACGTGTTCCACCGCATCAGGTTTACATCTTCATCAACACATTCGATTCTTTGATTAGAAAAACCTACACGCATTTGTTCAGCGATGTAAAACTTCATTAAACCTCTGATTCTATTCTATTTGAATAACGACTGAGGATGCGTAATTTTACGTGAAATCGATTTCCTATTAAAAATTTGCTGATTGATTCCTTGCTTACACCCATCGTGGAAAGCACATACTTGAATAGA
>JGI24158J21664_10012210_pt1 | contig 11392 bp, 7 predicted proteins | sample Ectturendosymbi3_FD_21664 | JGI IMG/M metagenome (IMG submission 21664)
ACCTATCACGTCCTGCAACAGAAAAGACATTCGTTAAAAAATGTTTTTTTTATCGAACAAAATATGGGTACGCATCTTTTTGGGTCACCCTGTATTTTGTTGCAGCATTATTCATGGAGTTAGCTTTAATTACCATCAGAGAAATGTGAGGTCTCGAGTCTAGAACTTCCAGGTCTCGGTCTCGAAATTTGAGCCAGGTCTCGACTACATCACTGGTAGCGAGTGAACAAGTTCCTAACGAACATACAAACGGCTAGAAATTATTTGCCTATAACTCATTTCCTTCCGATAAAACATATATTATTTTCTCATTTTATTGAATAACTCTGAAAATACTGGTAGGCCTAGGTAATTTCTATTTATCTGACAGTTCCTTCTTTAGGCTTCGACTTGTTTAAGAACTACTGTTCTGAATTAGAATTATCTGTTCTTTCAATTAACCCTGGCGAACGCTCAGATACTGACAACCACTTGGAAATAAAAAAACAAATCTTCAGCTGAGGCAGCAATGTCGTCATCTCGTGTGACACATTTCTTCAAAGCTGCTCATTCTGACGAGTCTCTACTCTTAGCAGCAAAAGCTACTTTGTGTGTCACGCTGCTATTTACGGACAGTCTGTTAAAAGTTCTGATTGAAACCTCTGAGCTAGTTTAAAATTTTTTCGAACCTAGTAAATTTGCCATTGCAAGAACAAAATGTGGATCACTGAATCAGTAATTGTTAAATGCATTGCTCCGATGATCGCTGCTGAACGACGCCAAAAATTAGATAAAGTGAATTTTGTTTCCCTTACCATTGATGCTTCGAGCAGAAAAAAACAGGACGCCGGAGAGTGGGGATATTGTCCCCACTGCCCTCTCATAAGGGGAGAAACGGGGTCGGAGATGCCTTTTCGTAGAAGTACCATAGGTAATTTCATAGTTTCAAGAGATACTTATTGCAACTATTCGCGCACCCAGAAACTTCAGAGTAGTTTTCTATAATTTATCTGTTATTATTTTTGATGTCAACATTGTTGCTAAACAGAAAAGAGCATTATTAGCGTCGATTTTTTTTAGTTTTCATTGCCCTCAACTCTTACTGTCCCCCTGCCTTACCGCTCTTCCAGCGTCCCTGGAAAAGAGGGTAAAATTGTTCGTGGTGGTTCGCTACTTGTACCCGATGTCGGTGTGAAGATTTCAGAATTTAAATCGCTTCAGGTGAAACCTACGAAAGCCACATTCCCTATCGGCTGGCGCTGATTCACTTTTACTTGCAGTTCAGGTCTATAATCTGAGCTCTAAAGTAGCCACGCAAATACAGCAACTGCATTATCTCGCTTCAAAAGTGTCATTTTCCGATACCTTTGCGTCATGCAGAAACACATCGGTTAAATTGAAACTGAGCAACTTTACCTTTGCAAAGTATTTGAAAAAAAGCACCCCAAGAAGCAAAACATGCTCGACTCGCCTTTTCTCTCTTACGCCAAGATAAAGCATTGACGACCTCTAATTTTTTGCTCACTTTTCGAGCTTTCGTGAATCAACAAAACTGGACGACAACATTGGATAAAGGGCTGCAGGTTTGAAAACGACCGGTGCGAGGCGAAAATGGCAAGTTGTTCAAAAGCACTTTCGCAGTTGAAAAAACAACTCCTTGGGCCTAGATGACGCGAACACCGTCGAACTGAAATACATTTCGTGAGTTCGCACTACAACAACGACCCGATGTCGAAAACAAAACACAGCAAAGCTTTTTGTGATTGGAGAAAGCGACGATTGCCAACACTGTGGAGGATAAAGTGCTGCTTATTTAAAAGCACAAAGCAGATTTCCGCGGTGTTCAGCTACTTGTAACCATGAAACACTCCCATCAGCAGGAAAACGGACTACCAACTCTGTTTCTAGACGATGGAGCAGATAAAAGGGCACGCATTTCAAAACACACCATTTTGCTTCAAACTTTGCCTCAGTCGGACTTACACCTGCAAATAGTTCGTATGAACGTGATGAACACTTGGAGCAGTGAATCACTTTTTCAGTAGAAGGTCGTTTTCCATCGTCACCGCTACGAGTTCTGCGAATGATCCGCAGATCCACGGTGACCCTGGCCGGTGGCCGCTCAGCTTCGATCCCAAGACGCGCGTTTCCGGCGCATGCATCCGCGAGACGCGCGAACTCAATGCTCGGGACTTTTGGGCTGGTTTCCCGTTAAGTCCGGTTTCGTGACAACGCATCAAGTCGAACGGCCAGTTCTTCATGAGACGAGCGAAAAGCCGAGGGCGGCGAAAACCGGAAATTCGAACGCGCGGACCAGCGACTTGCTTGTCTTTAACGAGTGCTCCAGTGACTGCAAGAGCAGCTGCTGTTAAACGCGCGGCTGAAAGCACTTGCAAACGGATCCGAGCGAAAGATGTGCTTGACACACCACTTATTCACGAATCGAATTGCCTGCGTGGGATATGGCGACGATATTTGAAGCATTTTAGTACTGTTTGCATGTAAAGTACTACGAATTAACATAAAACAAGGGAATGGTTGTTGCGGTGGCAAAAATCGACACAATAAGTCAAAGCTAATCTACAGCACAGGAAAATCACCTTGACAACGGGAAACTACCTTGTGAAACTCCTTTGTTCCGTAAAACTGAAACTTACGACCTTGAAAATCTAAGAGAAAAATTGGAGTAAAAAACAACAAAACTGAATAGTGCGTCAGATTTCGATTAGAAGCATGTCTGGCTGCAACACGAAGATGTTAAACAGCGTAGCTTTTATTTCCTTTGTCAAAAAATCTGTATCTCTTTGAAATTACCTACAGTGACCGTTCAGACCAGCATCAAATTTGATGAATTCTGGATGTTTGGTGAGTACAGTGTTGGGCGTTTGTGACGCGACTTTGTTCCACGAACAAGCGGAGATGTTTTGGTGACAGCAGAAAATGCGCTGTTGTTAAAATCGTTTACTTTTTTTCGGGACCTGATGTTTGATTAAGTGTCTTGGAATCTCGTTTCTTGGAGACCTCCTTCAGTGGCGCTATTGACAACCTATAGATCCGTGGTTCGAAAAATCTCTTTCCGAATCTCTCCGTAAAACGTGGCATTCTATTCTTCGGACTCAGCAGCTTGTTCACCATCGGGCGAGCTCCAGCAAGCAATCGTTACAATACATTTCTTGACGGCGCATGTCTAAGATTTGAAAGCGGCTGTGAAAAAAAAACTACTCACAGAAATGAGCTGCGTGAGGACGTCGGGCCTCAAGTCGCCGTGCACTTTCGCCGACAGCAGAAGGCAAGTCGCTGCCACGTGGTGCCGGTTCGCCTTCACCACCTTGCTGCCGAACACGAGACGTTCGAAGTACGACACGGCGAGTGTCAGGACGCCGCTCTGTAGGTCGAAAAGCTTCGCGACGGACGTCATCTGCTGTTCCAGGGAACGGATCTTGGAGAGCGTGACGTTCACCTGGGAAGGGGGGGTCAAGGGGGGTAATTGTCGACAAAGGGTGCCGATGAACAATGAACCGTGGGCGAACTTTTGGAGGTGAAGATGCAGCGTACGTAAAGTTTTGACTCAACAGGAAGAAATCTTACACGTGAAACTATTTTTCAAGTTTTGAAGGAGCAAGAACCAGGGGTGTAGTGGGGCGGGAACGCGTGGGAACGGCGTTCCCGCACCTTTTTCACATTTTGCTTTAAAATGAGCTTGAAGCTGTTTCAAAATGGCTATTTTTTGGGTGCGTTTCCACACCTGTTTTGTTAGCACTACATCCCTGGTAAGAACGCATTGGCGCAAGCAACATAAACTGACACATGTGGCTGCACATCTAGTGTCGAGCTGACAGAACGACTTCTGGCGTCGCGTGCAACAGCGAATTTGAAACAAAACATAGTAAAACGTAAACAAAACACGGAGCAACCACCGTGACATGGATATGAAGGACAAAACACTCACATGGGGAAAAGTTCGGCGGAACTTCAAGTTAAGATTCCTTTTCAGTTCGCTTGGTTTCGCATGATCGATCACGCTGACCTGCACACGAGTACTGCTGATGATGTTCAAGAACTTACAGAAGGGAGGACACGGTCGAGTGACGACGCGGAGCGGTTTGGATCGCATTGGATAGTTTCTTATGCACGAGCAAAAATACTAATATTTTCAATGTATACAAAACTTTTCAAAGCAACAGAATTCTAAAAAAGAAAGTAAAAAAACGCAACGCTACAACAGCTTTTATTTTCAAAAGATAACACCGGTACTTTTACGACAGGGCGTGAACGACTCAGCTGCGATTCGTAAAATGCTTTAAAATGGAAAAATACTTTAAACCTGTGATTTAGGGATCCACGACGCATGGGCGCTTGGCGACCGAAAGAAAGAAAAACGGGCTCCATACCATCGTCGAAATTTGTGAATTTTCACAATAGAAAGAAATGCAATGCTTCAAAATTTTTTTTTTTGAAAAGACAGCACCGGCACTTTTACGACAGGGCGCAAATAAATCTAACTGGGATTTGTAGAATGCTGTAAAATCGAAAAATGCTTTAAATCTTTGATTTAGGGGTCCACGGCGCATCGGCTCTTTGCGCCCGAAACAAAAGGAAAAAAGGTTCCGTGCCGTCGTCGAAATTTGTAAATATTCACCACAGATACAATTTGAAAAGAGTCATACGCCAAAGCTGCGGATTACCAAGACACGCTTACCACGTAGCCGCGCAAAGCGAGCAGAGTGCGATGCTTTCCCGAGCGCCATTCCGAGCTGCCCAGGTCGACTGGAACAGCTGCGTGAAAATACATGAACGCAAGTCAAGTCAAGCAAAGACCCATTAATATGAACGATATAACTGTACATTGGATTCTTTAAGCTTTTTGTAATAGCGCGCATTTCGGAGACATTCTCGAGCAACGTTTTTTGCCCAAGACACCCGCTGAGCCATGAACAATACGAATGAAATTACTTATTACTATTGTCATGAGGGCCTATGCAATGAAAATAGACACTATACGCTACTGCAAAAGTAACAGCAATCTGAAGCTCTGGTGTCAGCCGACTTGAAAATAATCATAAAGGAATCAACTTCACACAGGTGTGGAGAGGACGACGATATTTCAAAATTTGAAGTTAAACACAAGCGCCTAGCTAGTGGTACAGTTGGCTGAGCACGCGCCACGAAAGCTGGTAGGTTGGGTTCGATTCCCGGTTGGGCGTAATTCCGGTTTAACCACTAATGCAGTATTCACTGCGAATGCAGTTGCGTGGTCCACAGAGCAACCAAGCAGATATTGGTACCTGCAGACTACACTCCGAAAGGAATACAAAACCGAGTATGAATATAGTTGAACTGAAGTTTTGTGCGGATTTCACTAAGTAACGACAGGTGAGGATTGAAGAATTCAAAGTTTTCTGCAGTCGAAACACTCACACAAACTATACGGTTTGAAAAAAAGGAAAAGACTGAACCACCAAAGCGGGTTTAACACTTTGTACAAACAATTGTCAAATCTCAACAGCATTTTTTAGAAACGATAAAAGCGGATTTATCTGAAGATAAACTAATCTACAAGGTAGCGAAAGAAAGACCAACATAAGTAGCATCGCTTACTTCGTGGTGTACAAGTCTTTCTACTAAAGACGTTGAAAAGCAAGACATCAATGTCTGGAGTCTAACGTGCTTGCTCCAGTTTGAAAAACGTAAAACAATAAGTGTACACGTGGTGGTGATCGCAAACGTGTTCTTCGCAATGAATATATCGCTTTTAATACCATCCTGCCGTTCCTTATAAAGCTTCGAAGCGCCAAACTTTTCGAACGTTTACTGCTTACAATTGCGGTTGATTTGGATGCAAAAACTATGAAGTCTAATTCATAACTTGCGATCCACAACAGTAAGAACGAACCTGTAGAATCAGACGACGGTTCAAGCAGTAGCTCGTACGATGTCTGAAACAAAACGGTCGTAGGCAGTAACATCCAGGCTGTCGAAACGGCGGCAATAAGAGAAACTGCATATTACTGTCATACTATCGACAATATTATTTTGTTCTATTTCTAGGTCTTTGCTACAGTGACTACAAGTTTCTATGGATGCCAAGCGTTTCGTTCCAACTCAAAGGTCCGAACTTCAGTTTGCACGCAAATCCTTGCTACATGCCAACATGATTTAAGATCTGCGGACTGCAATCAATTCGGAAATTTGAAAAAACAACTACCAATTATCACTACTCAGCTGAAAATTATGAGATATTAGCAAGGCCATTAAAATGCCAATTTCCGTTAATACATCACTATCACTAAGTCGAGAATAAACTGTAAAGCAACACTTGCTAAGTTTGAGATAGTCAAAGAAAACCGTGCTATTTTAACATGAAGTTGCTATACATGCAAGCAGATATAGATGCACCTCAAAAACTCTTCCATGACAACAAATCTGCTTTGGTTCAACACCTGCCATGTTTTCCCGAGAAAAACGAATTCTTGCGTGACTAGCACTTAAGAGAGCAGAGATTTGAAACATTTTTTTCCAAATGTAAGCGCACTTCATCCAGGAACAATGAAGAAGATTGTGAGAATACAAGCCAACCTACAACACGCGTATGAATCTAAAGAATAACAACATAAGCTAACGAAGTCAAAAACACAACGTGCTGCAACTACTGCTGCCATCATGTGTATGGTGAGATATGAATTGTAGTGAGCTAACAGTAAATTTTTTGTCGATAGTAGGGAGAATGGCGCTGTAGAAATGAACGAAAATGCGAAAAAACTACGACAGCAGTGACGTGACTTGGCGGGATATGCGGCGGTTGTGATGTCATGGATGATGCACGAGTTATGACTCGGGTCAAAAGCAGGGCTGTGGAGCCGGAGCCCAAACAATTTTGGGTGGCTGGAGCCGGAGCCAAAAATTTCTAGATGGTGGAGTCAGTGCCGGAGATTTGGGTTCTTATTCACAAGAAAAATGTGGGGCAAGTGAGTTGTAAAAAGAATACAACGTTTTTAGTTGTCAGTGGACCAAATCATTCTGGAGCAGGAGCCAAAAATTTCTAGATGTTGGAGCAGGCCCGTAACCAGCTTGGGACACCAGGGGGAGGGAAGAGTTCTCCGAGGGGCCCAACTTTTTTAACTATGTTTAATAGTTTTAAACTATGTCCAACACATTTTTCCAGGGGGGAGAAAAATTTTGCAGGGGGGTCCCTCCTGGTTATGCGCCTGTGTCGGAGCCGGAACCAGGGCCAAAAAATTTAAATGTCTGGAGCTGGAGCTTGAAATGTGTTCCGGCTCCACAGCCCTGGTTAAAAGTGCATAGAGGCAGCAGTGGGATGTTATGCTTTGGCTTGCGTTCTTAAATCGACCAAGATTCAAGAACCACTAACAGCCGCCAACTGTTGTCACTGCCACTGGCCTCGGTGTTGTAAAAATTAACCTATGATCTGGGCTGACTTGTAGATGCCTGCAGACTAACGAGCTTAGTGAAGTTCTACTGACTAGTATAGTAAGTACCAGCTGGTTACAACAGACTTGCAGAACGCTCACTCCAGTTCATATTCATTCAACCGCACTGATGACGGTAGCAGTGTTAACCGTAACTTCAACGTCAATTCTTTGACTTCGTTTGCTTTAGCTGTTCTTTTTATCATACAACTTACGTGTATTCTTGACTTTTCATTTGGTATATTTTTACAGTTATTTTACATTTCATTACATTTCTGAGCCACAGCCACTTGGTAAAGTGTTAGCCTTTTGATGTCCGTGTCGTGAACACATTTCCGACGTTTCTGATTGTATCAGTTTTGCAAGTTACAAAAATGGCTTTCGTCAAAATACATACCAGGGTGTCTGTATTTCTTTCCATTATAACAGCGTCCGGGTCTTCAACAAGTGGGACTGCATCCGTGAAATTAGCTTTCTTTGAAATCTCCTTACTATGGTGGGCGACGCTGCAAGCAAGAGCGAAATGGTTTAGAGCAATTCACCGAAAACTGCCGACGAAAGCAAAAACAAGATTTGCTAATGTGCCTTCAGTCAAGGGGAACTTTGCTATTTTTTGTGTGGAACTTCATGTATAAACAAATCTGTTTCTTATTTCAAGGTTATGGCTCATGAGTCACAACATTCCGTCTTCAGTTACAGATTCCGATCAAAGCTACCATTGCACGCCATCCAGGCTGCTATGGGGGCTGAACTTGCGATCAGTTGAATCTTTGAATGAATTTTCGATTGTTTTGCGACTGAAGGGGGTTGCAGTGCTTGTTTTAAAACGCTGTTCTACAGCCTTAGCCTCTCCAAGCGCTTTGTTTGTTGTATTCACAAAACAGTTCCGATTTTCGAAAAATACGTCAGTTCGTCGAGTTCGACACATTTGCACTGAAATGGCTTCAACTATGCACTACGCTGTTCTTGCTTTGCGTTACAATACGGTATACCTTCAACTTCCAACCCCAAAATTGGTCAATGTTTGAAATCGTCAGACAAAGCATATTTTGCAACAAAATATGTAAAAAAACACCAGCAACAAAGCCTAAACAACCCAAAAGCGATTGATGACTTCTATAAACACATAACAACTGTGCTACGAGCAAATGAAGCAAAAAATATTGATTACGCAATTGTTTTACAGCTGATGGTGATTGCAGTGAAGACAAAAAAACATATTCAGTCACATATACCAAGGTGTGTTGCCAAGGAGGCTTTGACAAGATTTTTTTTGTAAAAGAAAATGTGTAAGATTAATAAGATTTAATAAGCTAGGATCTGAATCTTACACCTATAAACCTGTTTTGTGACCTCCAATTCCTGTCTAGCTTGAAAGTATCAATAAGAGATGACAGCTAGCAAGTCTGCTTCTATCTGCATCGCACATAAATACTACATACCTTTTGTTGGCCTTTAAGGACTTCCCATGAGGTAGCACAGATAGCATAACAAACGGTGTCTTGTGATGAGGTTCAACAAAAACCACTCTGAAACATAAACAGAATACACGACTAGTCAAAGGTGTTCTCAAAATGGCTCCAACACGTCCATCTGGCAGTCACTAACCTTTTGTCAGAAAGCATCTCATTTGTAATGTATTTCATTTTTAAAACAGATCTGTTCAACTTCATCTTCTCCCTCTGCCATTTTGTGGAGCGCATGAGTGGCAACTGAGGACGATGGAAATCATCATCGTTCAAAACTAAACTGGACCGATCTGTTGAAAGAAACAAGCAGCCAATCGGTTGAGAAACACTAAATCACAGTTGAGATGCACACCAAGTTCCTTCTCAGTTTGAAAGTAATGATTTCAACCATGACTCAGCAAATCAACCTAATTGTTTTTACAATTAGTCATAGTACCTATCCAGAGACTTGCCACCATGTCAATATTCAACTATGTAAGTAGACACATAATCTACAGTGCAGGGCAAGCGAAGGCTGGTGTCTGTAGACCACTAGAGGCACCTTAATCACAAAGGAGTACAAAGAACCTAAATAAAACTCATATTTCTAGCCTAAATGGGCAAAATGGGAGAAGTGCATAATAGTAATGATTTGATGTACAAAATCATTTGGTCATGCAGTTACTACATAGTGGAATAAGATTGTTCAAAAACACATTTCATTAATACTGTAACAATTTCTTCAGTATTTCCATAATTTTGTAACCATATCAATACATTGATGAAAAATTTTTAGCTTAGCAAAATAATTTTACTATAGCTAATAACTTACTGTCACAGCAGTGGGCCTCTGAGCCAGACTTCTCCAAAGTTGATATAGATCGCTTGAAAAAACTGCAAAGAAAATTAAAAGTAACAATATAAATTATGATACTTAACTTTCCAGTTTAGAATACCTCTGAGGTTTTGTAGTATGACCCCGACTTGTCAAAACATGAGTGTGACTGGAAGATGACTGGTAATCTAAAAAAAAAGCTGTTTAGAATTTAACTCAAGGAAATTTGATTGAATAAAAAAGTTCCTACCATATATACCAAATGGTTCTTCACTAGATCTGACAAACGCTTCTGAAGCAGTCTTGATGGTCAGTGGAATTCCTAAATAAAAATATCTAGTCAGAGTGTCACTGCAACGCAAATTGTGCATTCACCACATGTGGTAAAAGTAAGCAAAACCAATTTGACATCTTTGGTATTGATGTGCATAAAAGTTGTATTCAAAAAAACATATTTTTAATTAAACATGAAAAAAAAAGTTTTTTAAAATAAAAAAATGTTAACGCTTAAAAAAAACGTTTCATGTGCTGAAGTCAATGCCAAGTTTAAAAAAAAACTATGTTATTTGAAACAAGGCGTTTCAGTGATTATATTACATTGCCTGCATCCAAAACTTTTTACACATCAAATTAAGCACTTGGAAAAACTTTACAATATTTATCACCTGCTACCCAGATAAATTTACTTAATTTGCTCCAATGAACCACTTAGTTTTTTTTATCCACACATAGATTTTTCTGTAGGAAAAACACTAATCTACAAATTAAGCAAACCATCAAAGAAGTTGTGTTTGGAACAAGGAATAACTAAAAATTAGCTTCATTGCACGCTTCCAATGTACGTTGGAAGGCTCGTACTTTCTTGATTTTGCGTGAACTGTTACGGTCTGTTTATCGCGTGGCTTCTCTCAGGCATTCGTCATTGCGCACGTGTGTTATCTCCAGAGGAAAAGTGACTTTGTTAGGCTGCTGCCAAATGTAGATTTTCTTAGCAGTGACTGGTTTATGAGGCTCTAGGATGGTCAGTCCTTTAGCTTCGAAAAATTTTTAGTAATGTTGTTGTAACTAGCCACAGTTTGTGTGTTTTTCTTTACTTGTTTTCAAGTGCCAACATTTCGCCTGTAAGATTTGTCTTACGTTTACAGGACTGATGATGCGTTGGAAACCGCGAAACTAGTTTCCCCGTCAATAAACTGTGACTGATTTACTTGCCGCCATCTTTGTGGCCTTCAACTATGAAAAATAGATACGTTTGCAAGTTTTAATCGTCGCAGAAGAATGAAAGCAGAAAGAAGGCAGATTCGTCAGAAGCTTGCCGCAAGGCTCGAGTTTGCTTACTGTAATCTACAAATTGTTAGACATGTACATATTCAAAATTAACCCAGTTCGTTTGTACTACTGCCACACAAAAATCAGGTTAGATTATCCACTAATACATAATATTTGCATGAAGGACAAGTTTACTAAAAGCTTATAAACACTGCATTTGTGTGAAATCCTTATCAAAAGATTGGCATCATGCTGGCCAAGTATGCAACAAAAAATAAAAAATGTATTGTTTGACATGGCATAATCGCTACCTTTGCACATAGACATGCAATTACACTTCCAACATAACAGAGGTTTTACCACAACCAGCAGCTCTTTCATACCTTTAAGAAAGGCTACTGCATTTTCTTTATCTTCGTAACTCAGCCATCCAT